>Ga0123355_10000022_pt1 | contig 151819 bp, 139 predicted proteins | sample TergutEmb28metaG_3_FD_89872 | JGI IMG/M metagenome (GOLD analysis project Ga0123355, IMG submission 89872) | Embiratermes neotenicus P1 segment gut microbial communities from Petit-Saut dam, French Guiana - Emb289 P1 | ecosystem: Host-associated > Arthropoda: Insects > Digestive system > Gut ...
AACACACATGAATGCATTTTAAGGAGGTCGTAGAGATGGCTGATTACAACCAAAATCGCATTCCTCGCAAAAAGTATTGTCAGTTTTGCAAGGATAAGGTTGAGTACATCGACTACAAAGATGCGCAATTACTGCGCAAGTATATGACTGAAAGAGGCAAGATTAAGCCGCGTCGTGTTACAGGCGTGTGCACCCAACATCAGAACAAGCTTGCATTGGCAATCAAAAGATCGCGTGAGATGGCACTGATTCCCTATGTTGTTCCTGTTGTCAGTGGCCGCATTGGTCGCGGTAGATAGAGCGAGGAGGAGAACAAGATGAAAATAATTCTTCTCACGGAACTTAAGGGTCGTGGAGGCGAAGGCGATGTTATCGAGGTAAAGACTGGTTTCGCCGTAAACTATCTATTTCCGCGTAAAATTGCTATTGAGGCTACACCAGGTAATCTTAAGCAACTAGAACAGCGCAGACATAACATTAGACAGCGCGAAGACGTTCGCTTGGCAGAGGCCGGGGATTTCCGTAATCTGCTTGAGGGCAAAAAGGTTGTTATCAAGGTAAAAGTTGGAGAGGCTGGACGTCTTTTCGGATCAGTTACCCCAATGATGATTGCTGAAGCAATCAAGGATCAGCTGGGTGTTGAAGTTGATCGTCGCAAGATTGAGACACGTGGAATGATTAAGACTACAGGATCTCACCTTGCAGAACTTATGGTGTACCGAGACATCAAAGCAGACTTTAGCATTGATGTTGTTGCAGAAGGTGAAGAGGCTGAAATAAGCGAAGAAGAAGCTGCTTTGGCAGCCGAAGTTGAAGCTGCTAAGTCTGGAGTAGAGCCTGAGCTAGAAGAAGGCGAAGAAACTGCAGAAAGCGGTGATGAGAATACTTCAGAGGCACAAGAAGATATTTCTGACTTGCCAGATGAAGAGGCCTCGAAGTAGGGTTAGATCAAGCAAAAACTGCACTTTGTTGAGCAGGTTGTATGAGCGCTTTTCCGTGAAGGGAAGGCGCTCTACTAAATTGAAGAATCTGTGGAAAACAGGGAAAACTTATAAAAGGGCAGCATAGGGTATTTACTTGTCTTGGAAAACATAATTCCCTTCTAATTTGATTGCTACTATATTTCACGGCAGAAAATAAGAGGAGTATATGTCTCAAAATATATCTAATAATCAAGGTACAAGAACATTACCTCATAATCTTGACGCAGAGCGTGGAGTGTTGGGTTCAATGCTGCTGTCTTCGGTGGCTCAAGATGAGGCTGTTAGTACTCTGACCTCGCAAGACTTTTACAGACCCTCGCATAAAATCATTTATGATGCTATGGCTGACCTCAATTCAAGAGGGGTAAAATTCGACCACATTTCGCTTACTGACAAACTAGTAGCTGATGGCCAGCTTAATGCTGCAGGGGGTGCAGATTATTTAGCTGATCTTACTCTTAGCGTGCCTACTACCTCGCATTTTAAGCGTTATGCTGACATCGTAAAAAAGTTATCCACATATAGACAACTTGCTTTCGCTGGAACAGAAATTGCGTCACTTGCTTTTGCTACACCGGAGGATGTTGATGATGCGGTAGCGCAGGCCGAAAGGCGCCTTTTTGATGTTACAGAAAAACAGGTAAGCACTGATTTTAAGCATTTGGGTGCAGATGGCCCTCTTGAAAAGGCTTATCTGCTTTTGGAAGAATACGCGGCGGCTAAGGGTGGAATTGTTGGGGCACCCACAGGTTTCCATGAACTCGATGAACTTACACGAGGCTTTAGGGGCGGCCAATTTATTGTTCTTGGTGCACGTCCTGCAGTAGGGAAAACGGCGCTTGCTTTAAATATGGCATTGGGTGCTGCCAAACAAGACGTAAGGGTGGGCGTCTTTTCTCTAGAAATGACTTCAGAAGATCTTGCCTTGCGTATGCTCACTTCAGAGGCGGGCATTGGTGCTCAGAAATTGCGTGGGGGAAATATTTCTCCTGAATGGTGGGGTCGCTTTTTAGAGGTCAGTGATTATTTATCGAAACTACCTATCTATATTGATGATACTCCTGATCTCAATATTAATAGACTGCGGGTTAAGGCAAAGCGTGTTTTCCAAAACGCAGGAAGTGGCAAAAAACTACTTATTGTTGACTACTTACAACTTATGTCAGGAGAAGGCGAAAATCGCCAGAATGAAGTTGCCAGAATTTCGCGTGGATTAAAGATACTCTCCAAAGACCTAGATGTTCCCATACTTGCGCTGTCTCAGCTCTCAAGACCACCAAAGCTACAGCGTGATGGTAAACGTCCGCAGCTATCAGACCTTCGTGAATCGGGAGCGATTGAGCAGGATGCAGACATTGTCATGTTCTTGCACCGAGACATGGATCCTCCCAGTGAAGATGAAGAGGAAAATGAAGATCGCATGCCTCCCGATGCTGCGAAGCTCATTGTGGCAAAGCACCGTAATGGGCCAACGCGCGATATTCATTTGGTCTTCCGTAAAGAATTTGCACGCTTTCTCTCTATACAGCGATAAACAACTTAGGGTCAATTAGTCCACCGTTACACAGCACCGTTTGGTACGGGTAGATGCCTGATGCTGTCTTTACGGTACAATTGCCAAAGCAAATGATCCCACAATAACTCGCATTGCAGAGGGAAGGATACAGCATGAGTCAAGCATCACGCTACCTTGACGCCCTTACACATACTATTGGACCGCGCCCTGCCTCTTCTGATACGGAAAGACAGGCAGCTGAATGGCTACAGAGTCAATTTACTGAAGCTGGTGTTGCAACAGAACTGCAGGACTTTGATGCGCCCAGGTCGCCGCAGTCAGCGCGAATGCTCACCTATCTTGCTGCGCCTATTGCAGTTTTTGGTATCGGGGCAAGTTTTTTAGAGCAGATGTGGGTAATCCACTGGGCTTGCTGGTTGTTACTTGCAGCAATGGCTGTACTTACTCTGCTCGATATGTATGGTCCGAAGGGCCCTGCAGGACTTATCTCTCTTTTACCAAAGGGGCCTAGTCAAAATGTAATAGCAAAAAGCATCCCTAGTTCGTACTCCCCAGGAGAAACACCAAAAAAGGTGGTTCTTGTTGCAAACTATGACACCGAATTAACCAGTCCGCTTTCTGGTGAGGCTACGTCTAGCATATATCGAATAGTGCAATTAGTGGCTAACCTTGTCGTAGTTCTTATGCCCTTACTAGTACTATTGCTTCTTCTTAATCCTGTTTTTCTGCGCACGATAACGGATTGGATATTTTATGCGTTGTTGGTGTTGTGTATTCCAGGGGTGGTGTTGATAGGCAATCAGCTTATTGCACGTGTGATGAATCGCTATTCTCCAGGAGCAAATAACAATGCAAGTGGGGTAGCAGCTATGCTTGTTGCTGCAGAGAAATTAGATGAGAGCCAGCAAGGACACTCTGGTCACACTATGACAACCACAGCTATTAAACTAGCAGCAGCAGAAGCAAAGGTGGCAGAGGCTGCGAAACAATCATCAAAAATGCCCGGTGTGGACTATAAGCCTGTAGGTGCCACTTCAGCTGCAACTGCTGTGGCTTCAGTCCCAGCTTCATCTTTAGATTTAGATCCAGAAAAAGCCCCTTTAATGACGGCGTCTTTTGAAAGTGTTGGGGTAACTGTTGAAGAGGACCCACAAGCCGATTATGAAAAGGAGTTGGCTACGGAAGCGGACTCATCAGCGCCATCCGAAGACCTTCTCAATCAGGGTCAACCAGATAAGGGCCAACCGGACGGAAACAAACTTAAGGAGGAGAGTGAGCCGGTTCTTCAAGATCTTCCAACTTCTGTTCCCGTCAGAACAGATAGGCTCTCGGAAGAAGAGGTAAAAGAACGCTTTGTGGATTTCGAGACAGTGGAATTCAGCAGTTTGGGTGATGATAGTAAAGTCGGGCTAACTACTTCTTATGCGGCCTTAGAGGATTATGATGCTCAGGCGACCTTTGCTGATGCCCCCGAATTGGGAACAGAGATGTTGGACGCTAATATAATTGGGGCTCCTGTAGGGGAAGTAGAAGTGGCCGCTGCTAGTAAGAGAAACAAGCAAAGTAGAAAGACTTCTCGTAGTGAGGGTTTGACTAAAGAGAGACGTGTCTCAAAAGAAGGAAAGCCAAAGAAGAAAAGATCTTTTTTTGGATTTGGTAAAAAGAACGATGCGCGCTATGAAGATGATCCTAGCAATTGGCTTGGGCTTGGTGACGACTTTAATGCACGAAAAGAAGGAAAGGCTATTGGTAGCTGGGATAACTTTGGTGAGGGTGCAGGGGCTGGAGAAGGCGTTGTAGACTTGACCGACAGCTTTGCCCCGATAGGCGGAAGTGATTCGACGGCAGAATCAATGGACTTAATGTCTGAACCGCCTCTTGAGGCAGAAGATGGTGTTGTTGATTTAACTGACAGCTTTGCTCCTTTAGGGGGACCAGGCGGCGAAGACGACGACCATTTTGCCTGGAAAGGTGGCTTTGCTGGAGACGACCCCATCGAGGACGACTCTTATGCCTCTGCTGAAGCAGCGCGCATCCGAAGAAAAGTTCTTGATTCACTTGATGTTGAGCTTAAAGAAAAAGAAGTATGGTTTGTCGCAACTGGTGCTCATTACGGTGAGCGTGCTGGCATTAGAGCTTTTATGAATGATTACGGTGATGAGTTGCGCGGGGCCTTGTTTATCAACATAAGTGCTGTAGGGGCAGGGGACCTTTACTGGTCAACAAAGGAACATGCAGGAAAGACTTATCAAAGTAGTGCACGCCTGACAAGCATGCTACGCAGACTGTCCCGTGAGTCGCATCTACGCATTAAGCCTTGGAAGAAGACGCTTATTAGTGATGCAGGCCCTATTCTTGCAGCAGGCAGAAAGGCAGTTACTCTTACCCGCTTGACTGACAAAGGGGTGCCCTTTGCACTTGCCTCACAGCAAGATACTGCTGCAAGATTGGATAGCAGCAAGATCGATGAGGCTGCCGATTTAGTTTGTAGCATCATCAGAGAAGTAAGCTAGAAAGTTCTATTTCAGAAAGCAGAATATAGTTTATGCGGTTCCTGCGACGTCTAAAACGTAGCTTCATCATTGCAAAGCGACAGCAGCTGACGCAAGATGATGTGAATGCTTTGCGCGAAAATCAACAACGCGTGTCTTTGATTATTAGCGCTCGCTGGCTTATGATTGTGCTTTTTATCTTATTTTCAGTGGCAGGGACTGCGGTGTTTTGGGCAGAAGCCAGTGTGTCGGAGCTTAGCAGTATTATTGTGCCCCTAAATGCTCTGTTGCTAGTGATTGTTTACAATTTTGTCTTTACAAAGCTCAATTCGATGCTGTCAAACATCTCTGTTGCAAGCATGCTGCAGCTTGTTTTCGACGTGATAGTCGTAACGGTTTTGGTCTATTTTTCTGGTGGAGTCGAGTCGTGGTTTTGGGTAGTGTACTTACTTATACTCTTTGCTGCCGCGCTTATCAGCCAAAACGCAATTAAGATTTGGGCGCTTGCGATTTTTATCTGCGTGATGCTCATGGCAGTCCAGTGGGGTGCATTCTTTGGAATAATTCCTTACCAGCACCTTCCCTTTGCTGCAGGAGTCGAGTGGTATTCGACCCAATTTGTTTTGATGCGCAGTCTTTGGCAGGTATCGATGATATTAGGCACGGCGCTAATTGCAAGCAACGGAGTTAATTGGTTGCTAAATCTTGTGTCTTATTCGCGTGAGTCCCAGTTAATTGATGTGCGAACAGGTTTGTACTCACGTGCTTTTTTGCTGCGTACACAGGAAATTGAAGCTCACAGAGCCCTGCGTGATGGACGCTCCTTGCATTTAATGTTGATAGATATTGATAATTTTGGTGCTATAAATACTCGCTTTGGTTTTGAAAAAGGGGACGCGGTAATTAAGCAGCTTTCTGCCCAATTGCAGAGTGAGCTCCTTGCCTTTGATAACGATTATCCTTATAGCTCTAATATTGCGGCACGTATTAGCGGGGAAGAGTTTGCCCTGCTTTTAAGTGAAGACAGCAGTGAAAGTCATATGCGCGCGGGGGATCTGACTGCTGGACTAAGTATTGCAGATGTTAGTGGTTTTGCACAGCAGCTATGCAATACTATTGCTGCTACTGACTATGATGGTGTCTCCATTACAGTTTCTATTGGGCTTGCAAGCCTACCTCTTGATACCCTTGACCCAGATGAATTGGGGGACTGTGCTGACCAGGCTCTTGCCCGTGCTGTATCAAAAGGCGGGGGATGCGTTGCTGTTCCTGCGGTAAGAGATTTAGAGGTTGCTTTTAATGCAGAAATTGCCTAATCTGCCGTCCAATTCAGGGCTTGGCACAGAGTCTAAAGATCGTGCCCAGTTGCGCTATAGGTACCAAGGCCAGATGGGCTTTGATGCAAGCAATGTGATGACTCCCTCGACAAGTGCAACGCAGCAAGGCAGTGGGACATTTGCTGAGGGGAACAGTGAAGGACCAAATGCTGTAACTGTCCCGTCCCACACTTCAAAAAGCACGGACAAAGGTGCTGAGGATACTACAGATATGGTTCACCTGTTGCACAATGCTCTTGATAGCTTTGAGCCAAAACGTGATAAGCGCTACTACGTAAGCGGAGTAATCACGGTACTTTTTGCAGTACTGCTTGTGATAGGCAGCCTAGGGTCATCTTTGGCTTTCGTAGCATTTACTCCTACTAATGCAGAACTTATCGCCCACGCCCATGCAGGCTTTAGTCCAGAAGAAATCAAGTCACGGCAAATTGTTGCTGCAGAAATACTGCACTATGTGGTGATTTTTCCCTTTGAGCCCGTAACGGACATAGACATTAGTCAAGAAGACCTAGATACCTTGCGTCAGTGGAGCTTAGGTGAATATGAACTGTGTCATTTAACCGATGTGCGTATCTTATTGGGTAATTCTTTGTTGCTGAGTTTTGCAATTACGATTGTCTCTGCAGTAATTATTACTGTATTTAGGAATAAGCAATTTGTTCGTCACAGTCTGCTTGCAGCAGGTATTGCCTGCATAGCAATTCCCACAGTCCTTGGCTTTTTCATCCTCTTTTTCTTCCAGCCGACTTTCGTGATATTTCATGAGATATTTTTCCCGCAGGGAAATTGGCAATTCGCCCCAGAAACTTTACTAATTTCGACATTGCCAGAAAGGTATTGGCAGGCCGCAGGACTCCTTTGGATGGGTCTTTTCTTAGTTAACGGACTTATTCTTACGGCTTTATCACGCTTTTGCGGGAAAATGCACGCATGGAGCGTGACAAATAACTAATTTCATGGCAGTATATGAGGGTTAGCTTTAAGCCTAACCACTGAAAAGGGTCGCTGTGCTTGGTTATCATGCAACAGTTTGACCGAAGTAGAAAATACAGGAGGCAAGAAAACATGGCAGAAGCATATTGCGTAAAGTGCAAAGCAAAAAGAGAAATGACTGATGCTAAAGAAGAAACAATGAAGAACGGTCGTCCGATTCTTAAGGGTAAGTGTCCAGAGTGTGGCACTACTATCTGCAAGATTCTTCCTTCAAAGAAGTAGCTCTTAATAACACTTAACTATGTGACCCGCCTTTCCTTTCTAAAGAGGAAGGCGGGTTTTTTCATGTCCTTACCAGACTGTTATGAGCCTGCTTGGTTTTAATCTATTCCTAGCTTAGCTTGTAGTAAACTAAATTTATGAAAAATACTGAAGAAGCATATCTAAGCTGTAATGGAAAAACTCTTAACTCGGTGCAGGCCAGTGGTATCGTGGACGCACGTCTTGATCTTGACCGCGAAAGACGCTGCGGTTTTCCTGAGGTAATTTTTAGCCTAGGAAAGACTCCAGAACAGGTTGCCCGCATTACTAAAGAGCTCTCTGGTCGCGCACATACAGTGCTAGCTACTCTGGCTGACCCAGAACATTTTGCTGTTACACAGGAACTGGTTCCTGATGCAATCTATCACAAAGAGGCTCGCCTTATCGTGGTTCGCCAGAAAGATTACAACCCTGGCAAAGGAACAGGACATGTCGTAGTGGCCACGGGGGGCACTGCTGATTTTCCCGTAGCTGAAGAAGCCGCTATCTCTGCAGAACTTCACGGTGCTCATGTTACTCGTCTTTATGACATAGGGGTAGCGGGGGTTCACCGTGCCTTAGAGCACACAGAAACACTGCAAAGCGCCCGTGTCATCATTGCTGTAGCGGGCATGGAGGGTGCTCTTCCTATACTTATGGCAGGACTTGTCAAGGTTCCGGTAATCGCTGTTCCTACCAGCGTTGGATACGGGGCAAACTTTGAAGGAGTCGCGCCGTTACTTACAATGCTGAATTCCTGTTCAGGGGGCATTAGCGTAGTAAACATCAATAATGGCTTTGGTGCCGCAGTAGTGGCAACGCGTATTAATGATCCTGAATGGGCGAAAAAAGACGGGGAGCAATCCCAGTGATTGTTGCTCATCTTGACTGTTCGTCAGGGATTTCTGGCGACAAGCTCCTTGGGGCCTTGCTTGATGTTGGCACACAATTGGAAAAGTTCACAGCCGATGATTTGTCCAAACTTGCAGCTGCCTTAGCCCCAGAAGCGGAGGTAAGAGTTGGCAAGACTTCCAGCTACGGAATAGCTGCGACTACTCTTTGTGTGGGCACGGGCGAAGCAAGGCCTGAAGATCAGCATAACCACAGCCATGAGCGCAGCTGGAGTAGCATTCGGTCAAATATTGAAAACTTGTCTGAGGATTTACTTCCACAGGCCGCACGTGAAAAGGCCCTCTTTGTTTTCTCAGAGCTTGCTCGTGTTGAGGCACAGATCCACAGCACCACGCCTGATGATGTGCATTTTCATGAAATAGGGGCAGTGGACTCTATCGTTGATATAGTGGGAGCATGCGCCGCCTTAGATGCGCTGGACATAGAGCAGCTTTATGCAACACCCCCAGCACTTGGGAGCGGAACCGTGGATACACAGCATGGTATTTTGCCGGTCCCGGCACCGGCCACTGCAGCTTTACTCTTGGGCACTCCAACCAGTATGAGCTCTGCTGCGGGCGAACTTACTACCCCAACAGGTGCTGCACTGCTAAAGCTAGCTGCTGGTTTTGGGCCAACTCCTCCCTTGACGCCGTTCGCTATTGGGTATGGAGCAGGAACCCGTGACATTGGACAACCCAATATTTGTCGCATCTTGGTAGGACAGCTTGATGAGGCTGCACAGAAAATGATGGGTCATGAGCCGAAAGAAGGCTCAGGTGGAAACACCGGTAGAGGCCTTCGTGAAGAAAAGACTGTCTTGCTTGAGACTAATATTGATCATATTGCCCCAGAGGCCGTAGCTTTCGCTGGAGAACAATTATTGGCAGAGGGTGCCCTGGACGTATGGGTAACCCCCATAGCCATGAAGAAGAGTCGCGCGGCCCTAACTTTGAGCGTTTTATCAAGCAAGTCGGAAGCAGAACATTTTGCTGCGCGTATGATGAAGCTAACAGGAACCCTAGGGGTGCGTGTCAGTATTCAACCACGCTATATTGCAGAGCGCGAAAGTATGACCGTAGATACAAAGTGGGGGTCTGTCCAAGTAAAGGTAGGATCTGGCAGAGTACGCCCAGAACATGAAGACATAGCCCGTATTGCCCGCGAACACAATCTGGACTACGCTGAAGTTCTTGAAGAGATTTCGGTTATTGCAGAGGGTACTTAGTCTTTAACTACTTTGCTTACACTCTTACTTGTTCCTGCGAGAAATAGTTTCTTTATAGGCAGTCAAGGACAGTAGGTAGGACGCAATTCCTGTGATGATGAAAGCTCCAAGTACTGCAGGGACAATCCATAGATTGCTTGTCATAATATCAAGCATTCTGTCTATTCCTAGCGCAAGTCCATCCCCTGAAGCAATCCAGGCAAGCCCTCCTACCAGTGCGGCTGCTACTGCTAGGGGCATCATCCCCACAAAACGTGCGCGCATAAAGTCTATGCGGAAGTAGATGGCCAGCTGAATCATAATCACTGTTAAAAAGAGGACGATTATTACTAACGCAAGTCCTGCAGTGTTTGTAGAAATCGAAACGACCTCGATAGCCCTACTGAAGTGCGCCCCAAGAGATGCAAGTCCAAAGGCGCCCAAAGCAACTACAAGAGCAAAGCCCAGAGAGAAGAGGTAGCGACCAGCTACAATACTTTGGGGACTTATCCCAAGGGACGTATAGAGTTCAGCAGTTTTGTACTTTTCGCTGACCGCAAAGGGATAGCTCAAAAAGAGGATACCCAGTAAAAAGCCTGCAAGAAAACCAAAAAAGACATTACCCATAGTAAAGCCCAGCATCGCAGCGGCCCCACCATAGAGCACAATGTTTATAGTTTGGATATAAGGCTTGATGATTTGGAAATCTAGTAAAGCGCAGGACAGGGGGCTGCCTCCCTTTTTCTTCGTGGATGCAGCAAGTGTAGTTATGCGCTCTTTTATTTCTTCGAATCTTAGTGCGGCCTGGGTTGCACTGTCATCGTCTAGATCATCGTCGTCTAGTTGATCGGTGTCCTGTGATTCAGCGCTTATGGCGGTATCTCCAGTCTGGTCTACCCTTGCATTTTCCGCATCCTTGTCAGCGATATCGTGTCTATCAGTCTTGCTCATTCATAGCCCTCTCATTGTTCACTTATTGAATACGTATCATTATCGCACTGGATAAAGCCTTCTTCGGCCAGTGCTCGCAGTGCTTTTTCTGTATCTGCTAAATCGATGCTGCACTTGGTGGCTAGCTTATCCGCTGTTTGGCCTGACTCTGCTAAGATTTCGCGCAAGAGTTGTGCACGTTTTTGACGAAAAGACCCCTCAAATCGTGACTGCTTTGTGTGCTGCTTGCTGCGCCTAGAGGGATTGGGGAAGGTCTTTTTTAGCCACGCCCCATAATCTAGCAAGGCATAGTTCCAGGTTCGCGCATCGAGAAACGGAGCCTTTTGAGTTCTCTGCGTAGTCCAGACAGATGAATCTGCTGCTTGCTGAATGTCTTCAAGATACTGCGCTACTTGTTGCACAACCGCCATGATATCTTTATCGCAAACCTCATCATGATCTGAGAAGAGTTCATGCAGTACAACACTGCGCACGTTGGTTTCCAAATAGGGTGCAAATTCGTTGTGAGCGAAGGCCATGACTCCAGCTGCGGTAGCAGGTCCCACGCCAGGCAATTGCTGCAGTTCTTCATAAGATGTGGGCAAGATTCCACTCTGTTCTTCACTGACTTGAACAGCTAGACGCTTCAAGGCAAGGGCACGGCGATTGTAACCTAGTCCTTGCCAGTCAGTTAGTACATCTGCCGTATCTGCAGCTGCCAGAGCATCGATAGTAGGGTAGTGTAGAAGCCAGCGACCGAAGTAATCGATTACGCGCACAACCTGTGTTTGCTGCAGCATAACCTCAGATAGCAGAATGGCATAAGGGTCACGAGTATTTCGCCAGGCAAAATCACGGTAGTGTTTATGTCCTTCGGTAACTACCTGGGATGTGAAGGTTTTAAGCTGATCGTTGTTTAAAGGTGAGCTTTTAGACATGGTAATCACAGTGTAGCACCATTGCTGTCCTTGGCTGGTAGACAGGTTCTAGGCACGCTATAATAGATTCATGGATTCAATTGCTGTAGACATAGCAGGCTTTGCTTATAACGCACTCAATCGCGAGCCCGTTATATTGCTAAAGCGTAAGGGCGAGCTCGAACCTATCAAGAGCCTCGTTCCTATTGCTGTGGGTCCTGTAGAGGCTCAGGCAATTGTTTCAGCGCTACAGGGCTTTGAGCCCCCGCGCCCTATGACGCACGACCTGATGAACAATATCTTATCGACCCTTCATGCAGATGTAAGACGTGTAGATGTACATAGTTTTCATGAGGGTACCTTTCTTGCAGCAATAACCCTTGTTCAAAACGGTGTCACCTTTATTGTGGATGCTCGTCCCAGCGATGCGCTGGCATTAGCTGTTCGCTGCGGTGCACCTATTTATCTGGATCAGGACGTGTTCAACGCAAGCTCTATAGAGACTAAGTCTATGACGCAGCCCAATCCTGCCGATGACGCGCAGCATCCTTCAATACAGGAGATATACAATCAAATCCACAATTTTGCAGAGAATGTCCAACCTTCAGACTTTAAGATTTAATGCATGAATGACTCCCGGTGGCAGTTTCGTTTGTCGCTACAAAATGCTTTTTCTGATACGCGTGCAGCAGACTGTATAGGTGCAGTGCTTAGCGGCGGGTCAGATGCGCAACTAAGCATTCCTAGCTTCATTCGACCTGCATATATTGCGGCACAGTTTTTGGCAAATCCTGTCCCAACGGTAATTGTCTGTCCCACTGCGGTAGAAGCACATAAGCTTTCCGCTGCCCTTATGTCCTATGTGGGCAGTGATAAGGTTCTGCTTTTGCCTGACCGCGAGGACATGCCTTGGTCTTTGCGCAGTCCCGACCTTGCTGTTATGGCTGCTCGTGCAGCAGCTGTAGGTGCACTGCGCCAGCGCGAAGAAGTTGTCATTGTCACTTCTGTAGCAGTTTGGATGAGACGTTTACCTTCCGTGCAAAGTGGCTGGGAGCAGCGCCTACGCTTCAGAGCTGAATCAGAAGGGCTAAAGTCAGAAGGATCAAAAGAAGCACAGGGAACAGAGTTTAACCTAGAAGAATTAAGTCGACAGCTTGTAAATATGGGCTACCGTCGCCAGCAAAAGGCAGACGAAGAAGGCAGCTTTTCTCTAATTGGGGATGTACTGGCAGTGTACCCTCCCTATCCGCAGCGTCCTTTTATGGTGGACTTTTTTGACACTGAGGTTGAGAGTATCCGAACCTGGCTGGTGGGCAGCGGACAGCCTGTAGCTGCTTTATCAGAGGCGACCTTATTTAGTCTGCATGAACCAGGAACAAATGACTTCAATACAGATGCTGCAAGTAGGGTGGACAGCGGTAAGGGCAAGCCAGGACTTGTGACCCTTGCTACCTATATGAGCCCGAAAGTGCGCACTATTCTTATAGAGCCCAAAGCAATTTTTGACTGTGCGGTAAGAACAGACCAGTCTATTAGGTCTGCTGCACATGATGCAGGTTTCAAGAAGCCCGTTGAAGATTACTTTATACCGCCGGCACAGCTAGACTTTGGTCCAGCTAACAGACTCAGTCTTTCGACACTTGCAGGGGCAAAACGGCCAGATGCTGAAATAAAAGCACGCAAGCCCCATTCTTTCTCTTCCGACGATCAGCTCATAATAGCGATTCGAGAACTGCTGAAGAAAGGCATTGAAGTCTATTTGGCCTTGCCCCAGCCTAAGCATCAAGACCGCATTCGTGACGTGCTGGTTTTTGCGGGGGTAACGGTAGGAGACCGGATTCATATTGTGGATGTTGACCTGCCAGCAGGTTTCGTTTCTGAGCAGGCTCGTCTTGCTGTGCTGACTACAGCAGAGATTTTCCCGCGATCTGCAGGACAGGCATCTTTGTCAGATGACGAAGCGGCGAATGAGGGTAGCCTGACGCGTCTAGATCCCACGAAACTGACGTTTGAGTTTAATCCTGGGGATTATATTGTTCACGAAACACATGGAATCGCACTTTTCAAAAAAGTTGATCAGCGTGAAGTCGATGGCATTGTGCGCGATTATCTATTTTTGCAGTATGCAGATGGGGATATGTTGTACACTCCCGTTGAGCATATTGACAAGATTACTAAATATGTAGGGGCTGATGGGTCTGCTCCCCGTGTAAGCAGGCTAGGCAGCAAGGCTTGGTCGCGGGCTACGGCAAAGGCAAAGAATGCTGCAAAGCAGCTGGCTTTTGATTTGGCGGATCTCTATGCACGCCGTAGTAATATTCGTGGCTTTGCTTACAGCGAAGATACCTTAGAACAGGCAGAGATGGAAGCAGCTTTCCCCTTTGAGGTCACAGTAGACCAGAGGGCTGCTATTCGTGATGTAAAACATGACATGCAATCACATCGTCCCATGGACAGGCTGATTATAGGTGATGTCGGGTATGGTAAGACAGAGGTTGCTCTGCGTTCTGCTTTTAAGGCGACCCGTGATGGCAAGCAGGCAATGTTGCTTTGTCCGACGACTATCCTTGCCCAGCAACACTATACAACATGGGCAGAACGCCTGGAGCCCTTTGGTGTTCGTGTTGAGGTGTTATCTCGCTTTCGTACTTCTAAACAACAACGCGAAGCCTTGGAGGGCTTTAAAGAGGGAACGGTTCACATCTTGATTGGAACTCACCGTTTGTTATCAGCAGATGTTGCCCCTAAAGACTTAGGACTTTTAGTTATTGATGAAGAGCAACGTTTTGGGGTAGAACACAAAGAGCAACTAAAGCACATTCGTGAGCAGATTGATGTGCTGGCATTATCGGCTACTCCTATCCCGCGTACTTTACAGATGTCTCTATCTGGCGTTCGTGATCTTAGCGTTATTGATACGCCACCTAAAGGAAGGACTCCTGTAAAGGTTCATGTGGGTGCTTATGATAACGATATCGTGTCAGGAGCAATTCGCCGTGAACTTCACCGCGGGGGTCAGGTCTACTACATTAGTAATCGTGTAAAAAGCATCGATGATGCGCTTGAACGCGTGCGTGAAGCAGCGCCAGAGGCACGTATTGCCGTTGCGCACGGACAAATGTCGGAAAACGAACTTGAATATATCATGGAGCAATTTTCTGCAGGGGAAGTTGAAGTTCTTATAGCAACGACTATTGTTGAGTCTGGTATCGACAACCCGCGTACGAATACTTTAATTATTGAAGATGCGCAAAGGTTGGGCCTTTCGCAGTTGTACCAATTGAAGGGTCGTGTAGGTAGAAGTCATAGTCGTGCCTATGCTTGTTTCTTATACCCGCCAGGGGATGCTCTTACCCCAACAGCGATAGAGCGCCTTTCCGCTATAGCAGAATATGATGAGTTAGGGGCAGGTATCAAAATTGCTATGCGTGACTTAGAGATACGTGGCGCAGGCTCAGTAGTGGGGGGAGCCCAGTCAGGACAGCTATCAGCAGTTGGCTTTGATTTGTTTGCGGGTATGCTCTCAAGCGCGCTTGCCGAATTGCGTGGTTCAGAAGAAGTTGTGCATCCTGATATTCGCGTGGATATTCCGTCCCCAGCGTACTTTGCAGAAGAGTATATGCCAGACATTGGGCAACGTGTATTGTGGTACAGGCGCATTGCGGGAACCAAGGATAGTGATGATCTGGCCGTTTTCTTCGATGCACTGGTTAAGGAATACGGTGCAGCCCCAACTGAAGTTCAGAATCTTTTCAGTATTGCCCGCATTCGCCTGCTTGCCGCAGAGCTTGGGGCAAAGAGTGTAGAAGTGGTTAAGGATAAGTTGAAAATTGCTGTGAAGACGCTTGATCCAGAAATAACAGAAGAGCTTCCAAAAATGGGAGCAAGTTTTGACCGCAGACTTAAGGTTATAACGGTAACTTTAGCCTGTGGAAAAAATGTGGCAAAAGAGACTGAATCCTTTATGCGTGCTATATTATTTGGTGGGGAATAGTCGAGAGTCTATGTTCGCTAATCATGAATAGAAAGTGATTCTATGCTTCAGCAAAAATTAGACAGAGGTAGAAAGTCAGAAAGTCGGGGGGACGGCAAGCTTGATCCCAGTGAAATGTCCTATGCGGCCCCTGGGGCCGAAGGCACTGACCAAAGGGAAGGCAAGCTTGGATTTGGTGAAGTTAGCGAGGGTGGTGGTCTACCACCTGTTCCCGACAATGATGATGAGCTTGACCTAAGTTGGGGAAAGGCAGTAATGCCTGACTTTAGCAATGAAGAGAACGCAACTTCTTTGCCTACAGCGCGCATGGATCATAAAGATATTTATGCTGCAGCAGATGCGGTAGACTCTACTGATGCTGCGGTAATTTCTAGCGCAAAGCCCGAAGAAGGGGCAAGGCGCGACAGGCCAGAGAAAAAGAAGCGCCCCGTGTGGATTCCTCTTGCGATTCTTGCTGTTGTGCTAGCACTTGCTGCGGGCGCGTGGTTTATTACCAGCAACACCGATCTTTTTAGGGGAAATCCCGCTGCACGTGTTAATGGTGAGACAATTTCTGTCCAAGAACTTGATCTTCGTTTTGACGCTGTCGCTATCCAAAATCCTGAAATGCTTGACCCGACCCTAGGGGGTCTAGAAGCAGGTGCTGCCCGAAGGCTAATTTTGGATTCGATGATAGACGACTTGCTGTTAATGCAGGAAGCTGATGCAGAAGGTGTCACGGTGAGTAATGATGCAGTGCAGGAACAGATTGATGCCCGCGCTGCTACGTTTCCTAGTGAAGAGTCATTTAAAGAAGAGCTGACTGCTAACGGTTTTACTCTGGAAATGTTTAGGGACCAAACCCGTTACGCCATGATTCTTGAGGCTTTACTTGAACATCTAGTGCCTGCAGATAGCATGTCTGATGAGCAAGTTCGTGAATACTTCGACGCAAATATTGATTTATATACAGAGCCTGCTGCAAAAAGAACATCGCATATCCTGCTGCCTCTAGCTGACGAAAGCGCAGCTGCAGACTTGTTGGAAGAATTACAAAATTCAACCAATTTAGAAGAGGACTTTGCTGACGCAGCACAGGAATATTCGATAGATGCAAGTAGTGCTGATTATGGTGGAGACGCTGACTGGCCTAGGGTTCCTGACCAGCGCCATCCCGACTATATTGCTGCGGCAGATAGTCTGAATATTGGGGAGTTATCTGAACTTATCACGACGGAACTGGGGCACTTTATTATTTTGGTTACAGATGAGCGAGCCGAGGCTACTCTTCCCTTTGAAGACGTTGCCCCAGGAATCCGTGACATGAAGCTAAGTACTGCACGCAATCAGAAACGTGTAGATCTAGTCGAGAGACTACGTGACGAAGCAAGTATTGAAATTCTTGATCCCGTAATTACTGAGGAGGAGTAATGTCAGAAATTATCGATGTGTTTGCCAGAGAGGTGCTTGATTCAAGGGGGAATCCTACCCTTGAGGCCCAAGTTGTTCTGTCTGATGGCAGCATTGGCAGATCCATTGTTCCTTCTGGTGCGTCCACAGGTATTTTCGAGGCAGCAGAGCTGCGCGATAACGATGCAGGTCGTTATCTAGGCAAAGGTACACGTGCTGCAGTCGAAAATGTTAATGAGTCTATCGCGCAGGCACTTTTTGGCATGGATGCCACCAATCAGCGTGCTGTTGATTTGACCTTAATAGCCCTAGACGGCACGGAAAATAAGTCAAAGTTAGGGGCAAACGCAATCCTAGGCGTGTCACTTGCAAACGTTTATGCTGCCGCACAATCAGTAGGACTTACCCTATCTAGTTATATTGGGGGAGTAAATACTCACAGGTTGCCTGTGCCCATGATGAACATCCTTAACGGTGGGGCGCATGCTGACAACAATGTTGACCTGCAAGAGTTCATGATTATGCCTACAGGGGCTGAAAGCTTCACAGAGGGTCTGCGTTGGTGTGTCGAAATCTACCACACCCTAAAAGATGTCTTGAAAGAACGCAAGTTAGGAACTGCTGTAGGGGACGAAGGCGGATTCGCCCCCGACCTTGATTCTAATGAAGCTGCATTGAAGCTGATTATGGAGGCCATTGAGCGTGCTGGGTTTGAGGCAGGTTCACAGGTTAATATTGCGCTTGATCCTGCTGCCAGCGAAATTTATGACTCTGATAAGGGTGTATATATACTGGCAGGGGAGGACCGCGAGTTAAGCCCAGAGCAAATGGTGGACTTCTGGGAAGATCTAGTAAATCGCTATCCCATCATAAGTATTGAAGATGGTATGGACGAAGAGGACTGGGACGGCTGGAAGCTGCTAACCGAAAGAATCGGAAACACTGTCCAACTGGTTGGAGATGACCTTTTTGTCACCAACACCAAGCGTCTTGCGCGCGGAATTGAAAATGGTGTTGCAAACTCAATCCTTATCAAGCTAAATCAGATTGGAACTTTGACCGAAACATTGGACGCTATTGAACTGGCACATCGCAGTGGCTATACTTCTGTTATTTCGCACCGCAGTGGCGAATCAGAGGATACTTTCATCGCTGATCTTGCTGTGGCAACGGGTGCTGGTCAAATTAAGACGGGAGCCCCCGCAAGAAGCGACCGTGTTGCAAAATACAATCAGCTACTGCGCATTGAGGAAGAATTAGATTTTACTGCTAGCTATTAGCTAGCAGATGCTTGTTAACTGTACGTGTGTTGTCAAGAATGAGAGCAAAACCATGACTAGAAACATAAACCCCTTTGCTTCACCAGAGCATCAGTACGGAACGACACTGGAGTCTTTGCTAGAACGCAGAGAGCGCGTCGCAAAAAGTGAAGGTGCCAATTATGGTGCAGGTAAGATGTTCGCAGGACTTACAGAGCGCGTCTTAAAAGAACTTCCTGCAAAGGGGGGTAAGGTCCTTGAGGTTGATGCTGGCGCAGGCCTATTTACACGCATGCTGCTTGCAGCGGGTCATGAAGTTACCGCGATAGAGCCAGCACCACTGCTGTGCAAAAAGCTAGAAGAAATCAATGGCAAAGAGCTTGCTGTTCACTGTGGTTTTATCGAAGATATGTCGTTTGATGACGATGAAAGCAGCGAAGGTGAAGACGACGCACCTCTTTATGATTCTGCTGTAGTTACCTTTCCTGCAAGGCGTGGACGGGGAATACTTGCCCTGATTTGTGAGCTGCTGCCCTTAGTAAAAGATAAGGTCATGTTAATTCTCCCCGATGATGGATCTGTTGACTGGACCTCTACTTTGCGGGCTATTTCACTGAAAGGCTACCATGCCACGGCAGAATTTGTCGTAGACAATGAGGCTCTTGAGAATGCTCAGCGCACAGGGAAATTTGAACTGGGTCAGATGGAAGTCGGGCAAATAAAGCGCACTATGCTTATGACTATCTATACGACCCCTCGTGTAGAGAATCCTTTGAACCCAGCACAGGTAATCACTGCATGGGGAGCATCGATCCGCTGTATTGAAGTGCCCTATCCTGTGCCCCGTGGTGCTGCGACCCGTTTAGTTCGCTATTTCAAAGCAGGAGGAGATCGCTCCATCCTTATTAAAACAGAGCCAGCTGGCATGCATCACCTTTACGGAAACTTGCGAACAGCAGCACATCGTCTAGCGCGTGATCAGATTACGGTAAGGCGTGTTGATGAGGGTATCCAGCTGATGCAGATTATTCAAAGTGAAATTAAAGCGCCCTAAAAAGAAGCAAGGAAAGCAGCAGAAACAGCAAAGACGTTTTTTAGCCCGCTGGTTTTTGCTTATTCCCGCGGTGCTATTGTTGTTCGCGGGTGTCTTGATGGCTTGGTACTATGAGCCTGCACAAATTTGGTATCGCGAAACAAGGCAAGAGCGTGTTTTGCGCGCAACACTTGCGGGCATTCAAGAGTATAACGATGAATTGCGTGATGAACTAGCCTCCCTAGAAACAACAGAAGGCGTAATGGAGTATGCCCGCAGAGAGCTAAACTTTGTTGTGGAGGGTGATAACGTCATTGTGGTCACCCGGGACGGAGTTCCTTTAGGTGAGCCCCGAAGTAGCAGGGAAGCTGTTGTAAGTTCTATTCCAGAAAATGCCCAGCCCTTTGGGGCGTGGACTGATTTCTTGGACACAGTCTTTGATATTGACTAGGGGCTACTAAGGGTCATGGATTCAGAATCAAAACTTGCCCGTATTGCCGCCGTTGATATAGGCACGATGAGCACGCGTCTTATGGTCGTTGACGTTATTGCGGGGCAAGACGGTGCGATATCCACTATTCGTGAAATATATCGTGATTTACGGATAACACAATTGGGTCTAGGCATGACGGTTAATGGGCAACTTTCGAGCAAAGGGATAGCTTCGGTTCTTGAGGCGCTTGAGGAATACCTTCAACTATTAGAGCACTTTCAGGTTGATGATACTTTGTGTGTTGCTACCAGTGCGATTCGTGATGCAAAAAATGCTGAGAAATTACTAGATGGTGCTGCAAGACGTGGGATTGATGTTGTGGTTATCCCTGGGGAAGTAGAGGCGCAATTGGCCTTTTTGGGTGCAACCGCTGGGGCGTCTGACGGTATTGCCAGTGCTGAAAGTGCTACCAATGCTGGGAGCAGGGGTCATAAAGGCGGCAAGGGTAGAGAGGACAAGCCTACTTTGGTCGTGGATTCTGGTGGAGGATCTACAGAGTTTGCCTTGGGACGACTAGGACACACAGGCAGGGCTGAGATACTGGCGCTGGATTCAATGCAGATTGGATCACGAAGGTTAACGGATATGTTTATAGACAGCGATCCTCCCAGATCGGTTGAGGTCAAGGGTATTCGCAGCTATCTACAGAAGGTATGTAGCTTTGACCTGAAAAAGTATGTAGGGCAGTTTGACCGCATTGTAGCTGTTGCAGGCACAGCCACTACCCTGGCAGCAGTACTGGGCAAGATTGAGCCCTATAGCCCAGAAGAGATTCAGGGATATAAAGTGACCAGAGAAGACCTGGAGGAATTACTTCAATTGTTTGTGAGCAGAAAGCTGGCTTCCAGACAAAAGATAATTGGACTAGAGCCGAAACGTGCAGGTGTTATTGTTGCAGGAACCTTAATTCTTGAAGCAGTATTGGACGCTTTAGAGTGCGAGGAATTTTTCGTCAGTGACAGAGACCTACTTTATGGGATAATACTTTCTGCAATTGCTGCAGCACCTATGTTTTCTGATTAGGGCTTTTTGATGTTCAGAATGGCAGAAGCTTACCTGTTTTCGGGCATACTAGAATAGACTGCAGCTTATAAGTGGGGGTGTATTCCAACTGGCAGAGAAGGCGGACTTAAAATCCGTACAGTGTGGGTTCGAATCCCACCACCCCTACCATCATTTTGACCTGACCCATTTCTTGGACACTTCAAGGCTCTGACTGCAGGGGAGCTAAGGATTGCAGTCCCCTACTTTCCAGAGTATTCTGAAATTATCCTTGACCTAATCCCAATTAGTATGACATGATTGTCTCATGAAAAATAATAATGATTACTATTATCAAACAGGAAAGGGTTATTAATAATGTCACTAATTGGAAAAACTGTAGGTGAGTTTCAGGCAACTGCTTTCAAAGATGGCGAATTTATTGAGATCACCAATGAAAGTCTAAAAGGTCAATGGTCAGTACTTTTCTTCTATCCAGCAGATTTTACTTTTATCTGCCCGACAGAGCTAGGTGACCTGGCAGACAATTATGCTGCCTTCCAGGAAATTGGTTGTGAGATTTATTCAGTGTCTACTGATACGCACTTTACTCATAAAGCATGGCATGATACTTCTGACACGATTAAAAAGATTAAGTACCCCATGATAGCTGATCCAACTCATGCTATTTCAAATGATTTTGGTGTACTCATTCCAGAAGAGGGTCTAACCCTAAGAGGTACCTTCATTATCAACCCAGAGGGTGAAATTGTATCTTACGAAGTCAGCGACAACAGCATTGGACGCAATAGCGCAGAGCTGCTTAGAAAAGTTCAAGCTGCACAGTTCGTTGCACAGCACGGTGATCAAGTCTGCCCTGCCAGATGGCAGCCAGGGAAAGAAACTCTTACTCCTAGCCTTGATTTGGTTGGGAAACTCTAACCCTTTCGCCTCAAAAGGAACGCCTTAACACTAATTTTCCTTGGTAGTTGGTAACACAACTAAGCGGACTTGATTCACTGTTGGTGCTGGGTCTATTAGGCTCAGCACCACTAGAGATACTGGTGGCACCTTTTGAACATAAGAAGACTAGAGGGTATAATAGAATGTTCGTAGTCACAATTTATTCTTGTGGAGGAACCGTGAGCGGCAGAAATTATAGTAAAAAAAGAGAAGCAATATTAGAGAAATTACAGTCCACTACCAGCCATCCAACGGCGGAGTGGATTTATCATGAATTAAAGACTGATTATCCAAAGATTAGCCTGGCGACGGTTTATCGAAACTTGAACCAATTTCGTGATGAAGGGGTGATTTTTAGCCTGGGTCAAGTGTTAGGTAAAGAGCGCTTTGATGCCACTGTTGCGCGGCATGACCATTTTGTCTGTGAGACCTGTGCAGCAATCCTTGACATCCCTGTAACTGCTGGTAGCGATGATCTGGATCCTAAAGTTGTATCGGATATGAATATTTCTGTATCCAGGCATCATACGACTTATTTTGGAGAATGCAGCGACTGCTCATAAAGAGAATGCGTCAAACTGACGCATTCTCTTTATGGCACCAAAAAAGCTGCACCCATTAGGGTGCAGCTTTTAAATTGAGCGACATTTGGTTAGGAGTTATTCCCCTACAGTCCAGAAGATTAGGCTGTCGTCGCCACCCCAGAAGTCTGGAGTAAAGACAACACTTGCAGCCTCGTCTAGAGAAACCTCAAAAAACATACTGCCTGTTACTGATCCGCCTGGAGCAAGGTCTCCTGAGTTTAGAGAGTCAGCATCAGTAAGAGCGTCGTTGCTGCGAACGCCACTGGTATTTTCCACTTGCCAATCCCAGGGATTAAATGATGAAGTAGTATCAGATTCGTTTGTGAAAGTAACTACAACTTCTGTGGTGGGGTTGCCTCCCCAGCTTTCTGGTCCAGCCTTAACTTCGGTGACTGCAACTTGCAGGCCATCCAAGTCCACTACTGTCCCTACAGGTAGGTTTGTAAAGTCGGGTTCTTCTTCAATGATTTCTTCGACTTCGGTTGTTTCTGGAGGTGTCTCGACAACTGTTGGTCCCGAGTCGTCGCAGCCAACAAGTGCTCCAACGCTAAGCACAAGCAGAGCTGCTAGTAATAGCATGAGATATTTCTTCAATTTCTTTCCTCTTGATAGACAGCATTTCGTACTAAGTCAATTGGCATTTATTATAGCGTAAGTGCCTGAATAAATTGCTTAGCTTGTAGTAATATTAGAGCTCGTAAAGATCATTTATTTTTTGATGATATCTAATTAAATTTTGCGACATATGGTCAAGTGGAGGGAAGTACTATGAGTGAAGAGGTTGCAGCAAGGTTCTGTACTGTATGCGGAAATAACGTAGAGGGCGCACAATTTTGTACCCAGTGTGGAACTGCATTGGAAGCCTCTCGGTCTGAGCAGGTAGAAACAGCCTTTCCACAGGAGGGGCAGCCTGTTTTTGCGGCACAAGTCACGGATGTGGCTCAGCAAGAAAAGAAACCATTTTATAAGTTGTGGTGGGTGTGGGTATTAGGCATTTTTGGATTTCTTGTATTCTGCTGTCTTGCAGCTGTTGTGCTGGCCGCGATGGCAGATACTGATGAGACTGGGTCTCGAGCCGTGATAGTTGAAGAAAGTGTGGTGGAGGATACTTCCAGCGAACCAGGCTTGGATGAAGCTCTTAATCCTTATGATGAACTTGCTCTTCAGATTGCGGAGGACCATATTGGAGAATCTGCCGCAGACCTTAGGGCGGCACTTAATGAGGAGCTAAATCGCACAGCAATCCTTGTTGAGGAGGGAACTGATCTAGAACTCATCTTTGCTGATTCGGGCAGAGAGGGAACGCTCACTGTTGCAGAAGCGGATTTAGCAAACTGGATTGTTACCGAAGTTATAGGACTCAGTGATATGGCTGGTGCAGTGCGCGTTTATGTAGAGCGTGAAGAGGTACCTGAAGTAACCATGAGTCAGCAGCAAGCAGTAAGGTCTGCAGAAAACTATTTGAACTTTATGAATTTTTCAAGAAGCGGACTTATAAGACAGCTGGAGTTTGAGGATTTTTCGACAGAGGACGCAACCTTCGCTGTTGATAGTCTAAGCGTAGACTGGAATGAGCAGGCTGCAGGATCAGCCGAAAACTACCTGGATTTTATGAGCTTCTCAAGGGACGGACTAATTAGACAGTTAGAGCATGAAGGGTTTACTACAGAGCAAGCAATATATGGGGTGAGCTCTGCTGGTTTATAAGGTGGGATTAATTTAGGAGTCTATTCTAAGGCTTATTGCTAAAAGATGTCAGATTTTGCTAGAATGGACACATAAATAAGAGGCAGCCTGATGTTTGGTCGCAGACGGCTCGCCCCTAACATTTGAGGGAACCGCTACGGCTAATCGCTGTGGCGGTTTGCTGTCTTCGAGCCACAATGACCCGCGCCAGCTTGATGGCCTCTCGCACTACTGTCAGCACAAGTGCTATAACAATTAATGCTTCTGCCATAATCCTCACCCCTTTCTAGGGACTTAGATTGAACCGCCTGCAACATCAGACTGCCAATCGCATAGTAGCAGCGCGGATAAGGCAGTGCAATACTTATGAATTTTGACCTGCAGAAATGCCCATTTTGAGTGTATCTGCATCTTGCCGTCACGAGAAAGTAAATTTAAAAGAGCACTTCATTTAAAAAGAAAAGTTTGCAAAATATCGAAAATCTGTACGCTAAGTAGTGTATTATGAATGCCCCACTAAACTAATGTACGCTTCACACTAGTTGCCATTGGTGTTCGTAGATAAGGGCTGGGCATACTGCGTAGCTTTGTATATTGATATAAGTTAGGGGCACTACTCATGGATGTGAAAGAAAGGCTAAAGAATCATGCAAGCTTACTACGAAAGATTCAGATTACAGAACGGCAGATTGAAAGCCTTAAAGAAAGGCTAACTTCAGCAAACACGATTAATCCAGAGCGCATTTCAGTACAAGGTGGTGAGCAGGCTGACCAGTTGCCACTAAAGCTTTATCAGATAGAGTCAATGCAAAATGAGCTTGCAGGTCTTCGCGTGCTGCGAGAACAAGAATATGATCTTCTTTGGGGCATGGTCTCATCTCTTTCCAATAATGATGAAGCTACTGTTCTGCACTCATACTATTTCTTACTAGAAGACAGAGAAGAAACCGCGAAGCAGCTTTTTGGGGACAAAGAAGACTTTGCCGAATGCCGCAAGCAATACTTGCGTAAGGTAAGCAATCTACACACATCTGCACTTTCAAAGTTGCGAAGAAGGGAAAAGATTCAGCTAAGCACCTAGTCTTACAAGGCAGGTGATTACAGGGTGGCTATTGGACTTTCAGCACTGGCTAGCACCAATCAGCATTAGCAAGAACTTCTAGGAACGAATAAGCATTGCTGAGAATTTTCTAGAACAATTAGTAACTTTTAGGAACTCACAAGCACACATTTGTACGATATAGTTAAGATGTCCAAAAGTGAGTCAATGCTTCTAGTCTCTGAATAAAGCAAACGACAAAACAGACATCTAGAACAATGGCTTAACATCAGCTAGTCTAGGCAGCACATAAACTCACAGCGAAACCGCTCCCCTTAACAGGAGCGGTTTTCTTTTTGGCAAAACACGTAACTGGGGTCCAAAGAAGGCCTAACGCACAAGAAAAGGAGAAAAGAAATGAACTCGAAAAACGTACACAGTGGTAGACCAAATGTAGGCGGCGCAATCTTTACAGCTCCCGCCACAGCAGAGCTGCCTACAGACGCAGTCTCACCTTTGGCAGACACCTTTGTTGAACTGGGCTATGCTTCAGAAGAAGGCATCACAAACGCCATCGAGACTGAGTCAAATGCAGTTAATGCCTGGGGTGGCGATGAAGTGCTTAACGAAATCACTAGCCGTAACGAAACCTTTAGCTTCAAGCTAATCGAGACTAGCGTAGCAACACTAAGAGAAGTGTTTGGCGCAGAAAACGTCAGCGAGAGAGCAGACGGAACCGTAGTATTGCACAACGCTCGTGGCCTGGCAGAGCGTATCCATGTCTATGAAATCCTTATGGGCGCAGGACAGGTTAAGCGCATTGTAGTTCCTCGTGTAAAAACAGCTGAACTAGGTGAAATCGTCTACAACGGTGCTGACCCTGTTGGCTATGAATTGACTCTAGCGGCACTACCTGACGCAAAAGGCAATACTGCTTACGAATACATTGCGCGCATTGATGACGCTGGTGGTAGCAATGCATAGGCAAGATATCAGTCCACAGACAGAGGCTGCCCAAAACCTCCAGGCTAGTAACCAGCCCAGCAATCAACCTGATAAAAGGCTTGTTACTATTGCCTCGCACGGGATTACCGTGCAAGTAGATCAGGACAAGTTCAATGATCTTGAGCTATTCGACATGATTGATGAGATTCAATCAGGCAATGTGTTCAAGATGCCAAAGCTTATGCGCCGCATTTTTGATGACCAGCACCAGATGGTATTGAACGGCTTGCGCGAGGAAAATGGGATTGTAACTGCCGATAAGGCCTCAGAATTTTTAGTTGAGGTGTTGCAGCAGATAGGCCCAAACTCCTAACGCTCTTAGTTTTTCGCAGGGAATATTCTGCAAAGCTAAGGGCAGACTTTCAGCAATATTATCAGTTGAACCTTGATGGAATGGGCAGAGACTACACGGTACTACATGCAGCGGACTTAGCAGCTAATTTGCCCGCTGAGTCACGCTGTATGTGTGCAGCTGAACCCGCGCTTGAGTGGGACAGACAAGATCATCTACTAGCTGAAACGGTAAACATGCTACGCATTTTAGTATGGGCGCAAACTAAGGATGGCCAGAAGGGGAGAAACCGTCCAAAGATGGTGGAGCCCCCTAGGTCACGTACGCAGGTTGCGACGCGAAAGAAGAAAGAGCAATTGTCTGCCGATGACTATAAAGAACAGCTAGCTAGGATAAGAAAAGGGTAGAGCAGGGTGCCTGTGGCACTCTGCTGCCTTGTTGCTTTAGAAGAAGGAGAGATTTTTAGTCTGCAGAGTCTTTATTCAGCAGGTAAAGAATTTGCTTATTTTGGCTAATAATCTCTTCATTTTGGATGATGATGCGCTCACTGCGGCGAATAAGCTCTTCGTTCTGGCGAATAGTGACCCAATTCTGCTTTGTGTTGACAAGGTCATACCCAAATGTTCTGCCAGCGTATGAAATAGAGTTTTCTTTGAACATTTGGTCTTTAATAGCGGCTTCTATGTCTTTCTTGTTGCGAGCTCTAAGCTCGGCATCAGAATAATTATGGAAGTCAAGTTGGTACTTGTTAAAAAGGTCAGTCTCCGTGTATTTTTTGGACATCAAAATGGCCTTTCGCTTGAATTGCAAAGCATGGTTTGTGGCGCTTATTTGTTTATATTACCTTAAGCAGGAACTAGAGCACAATATCATTATTGCACACATTTAAGTTTAAATTATCGGCTAGCTAGCCGATAAAAGAAAAGGGAGGTGGGTATATGTCTAGTAGTGACGCACTCACAAAGGCCTTTATTGAAGTTGTTCCCAATATGAGCAATTTTGAACCTAGGCTAAGAGAAGAATTAAGAAGGATAGACTTTGAATCAATGGGCAGAAGATCTGGTAGAGACTTTTCACAAGGCTTTGCTGAAACGTTGAGCAGAATAGATTTACGTTTGCCCAGGCTTACTTTGCAATCGCCCGCAGTTGATTGGACAAATCTGATTGCCAGTATTATGACTATCGGAACCACTATCGGAACCATTTTGGTAGGTATGATTGGTAAAGTAGCAGCTAAAGCAATTGCGAAGCTCGCCGCAAAAGTTGCTGGAATTATCGCGCTAATTGTAGCAGCTGTTGTAGCAGTCTTTGTAGGGATTGGAACTATAGTAGCTCTTGTCGAAAGCGTCCCAAGATTGCTTGATGGAATGAAGCAATTCTTTGCGGGTCTCGAAATATACATAATAAGTTTTTTTGATTTATTAATTGGGCTGTTTACTGGAGATGTGTTTTTGGTAGAAAAAAGCTGGAAGAAGATGTGGGTAGGAATCCAAGTTGCCTTTGAGGGGGTTATAAACGGGATTATAGAGTTTATTGAAGAATTCATTGAAAGCTTTATTGGGTTTTTTGAGAATCTCTATAATACTCTTGTAGGGAACTCCATTGTTCCGGATATGGTTAACGCTATTAAAGACTGGTTCGTGAAGCTCATTAATTTTGTACTAGTTCCAGTGCGAATAATGGTTACAGCAGTCACAACAATTTTTAACAGCCTACAAGAATTTGTCATTGACACTTTTAATCGCATCCGTGAAGGAATTAGTACCGCTATTAGCTCTGTTGTGATCTTCGTTTCGGGGGCTATTGGTCGCATGCTTATTACGGTTGTAACCATTTTTAGCAGCATCAGAGAATTTGCAATCAATACCTTCAATCGTATCCATGAAGGAATTAGTACTGCTATTGGGAGTGCGGTAGGTGTTGTGGCTGGTGCAGTTGGTCGTATGTTTTCCGCAGCAATAAGCATGATGAGCGGACTGCTAGGTGGCATTTGGGCTGGTGCAGCAAGCGCAATTGGCAAAGTGTCTGAGATGGCAGGTAATCTTGTTGGAACTGTTAGAGGTTTTGCTGACAGAATGAAGGGTGCTGCAACAGCTCTAATTAATGGGCTCATCCGAGGACTTTCTGCTGGAGCAGCTCGTGTAATAAGGCGCATGCAGGATCTTGCCCGTGATGCACTTAATGCTGCAAAGAACCTTCTAGGCATCAATTCTCCATCGCGCGAGTTCATGAAGGTAGGTACAAGTATTTGCGAGGGTCTTGTGCAGGGTCTAAGCGACGGGACTTCTGATGTCATAAAGGCTGTATGTAATATGGCTGACACCATCGCCGGTGCCTTTGATGTTTCGACGGCATTATCCCTTGGGGCAGCAGCTTCTGATGTTAATAGCTTTGGTATTGGTGGAACGGGTCGCAACTTTAGCTTAGCTGGCGCAGGCGGGACAGGGAACACCTATATGACCTTCAATACCCCTGTAACGGGTTATCACGAAGTACTTGCAGCTAATCGTAGTGCGCAAAGACAAATGGCAAGGGGGTAGAAGATGTTATTTGATAGAAAGCTGTACGGTAAGATTTTTGATGTTCTTGAAGATGACACTTTTGACCAGCCTGACCTGCCTGAAGTACCTGACATTCCTGAACCAGAGGTGCAGCCTCCGCTGGCTCCTGTTGATCCTAATCAGAACTTATTAGATATCGAGATTTCTAATAGTGATCGCGTCCTTAATCTCTCAAGTCATGCACATGAACTGAATGTGCTGATTGGTCATGACGGACTTATGTCGACCCTAGGTGAGACTGCTCACTTTGATCATGCCATCCTAGACGGTGGTACGGTGGGTGGTACTAGGGCACAGTCTAGGCGCATTACCTTAGATTTTGCAGCGACAGGTGTTGGACACGCACAGGCAGCGTCCTTGTTTCCTTTGGGTCGCAAAGAAACAATCAAGGTCACACGTGGAAACACTACAAGGGTTATTGAGGGCTACCGTGATGGCATAGTTGAACTTCACGCAGCTTCAGCGCTAGCAACACCGGTGATATCGGTGTCGTTTCTTTGCCCAGAGCCCTTTTTCAAGAGTGCTCAGGGAATAACATCAGATCTTGATGGAACAACGGGCGGCCTGGAATATCCTGTAGAACCATCAGGGTATCCTGTACATTACGGCACCATAGGTGGCAGTGGGTCAACAACGGTGTTTAACCATGGTGATTATCCCGCATCTTTCGTGCTGTCTATGACGGCTACTGCTGCAGGCACTATAAGTCTTTTGATTGACGGAGAAGAGCATGCACGCATCACAGGTATTACCAGTGGTGAACGCATTGTTTTTGACACGGTCGCTAAGATGCTTAGTGTGGGCGGTCAGAAAAGGCTTAGTGCACTTGAAGGTACGTTTCCAAAGTTACCTCTGGGCAAAAGCGAAGTTGAATTAGTAGGGCTTGCAGGCAATCCCCGCATTACCTTTCATGAACTATTCGAAGGGGTGTAGGCTATGGAGCTTTATCTGCTTAACGAAAACACAGAGCGCATAGCTATCCTGCCAGAATACGAAAGTCTGTCGTGGTGCACGGGACTTATGGGTGCTACTGCTGACCTGAAGGCTCCCCTTAGATGCTTTGATGACATTGTGCAGGCGACCTACCTAGAACGGTCAGACACTGACACGATTCTTTTCATTAATAAGAAAAGAATCGTAAGTGACCTTGCAAACAAAGGTAGTTATTTATCAGCATATGACCCTGTGGGCCTGTTAAAGCGCAGGGTGCTTTTTAGGACACATGATTTTAATGCAAGCCGTGCAGAAATTATTCGTAGGCTTGTTGCGGCAGCAACTGCTAGTAACGCGCACGTTCCTGGGCAGAGTAGGGCTATTTCGTTCTTTGCTCCACTTACTGTAGCGCGCGCGGGACAGCACTTGAATGTACAGCTTGCTCAGCAAATGTCGTGGGGCACAATCTATGAACATATAGAAGGTCTTATTGAAGGCCATCCCATTCGTTTCTTTAGTCGCTTTGAAGTTGATGCAGCTACGGGTGCTAAGCGCATTGTGCCTTTGCTGTATGAGGGTCGTGACTTATCAAGTCAGGTAATCGTATCAACCAGTTACGGTGATCTAACTGACGTGGACTACAGCTTTGAAAGTATTGACCGCAAAAACACAGCCATCACTGCTGGCCAGGGTGAAAACACTGACAGATTTGTTGTGAGTTCCCGCATCAACCTTGATGTTGATTATGGTGAACTTTTTGTTGACGCTAATGACATTGGTGAAAGCGATGGCATTGAGGGAAGTCCTCCGCTTACAAGGGCGCAGCAGGAAGCTCGCCTTAGGGCGCGTGGCATCGAAAGACTTCATGAACAGCCCTGTGAACATGCGTTGACAGGTACTGTTGGCCAAGAGCGTTTTCAGTACGGAGTCGACTACCAGATAGGCGACCGAATTGGCTATGAAGCCTTTGGTGTTAGACATGACGACATTGTGAGTGAGGTTGAAGAGGTGTTTGAAGGACAGCACTCTCATATCAACATCACTATTGGTACTACGTATCCAACTATTAGACAACTTGTAGAAAGGAGCACTTCATGAGTGACTCGACTTTAATTACTTTGCCCTTTGACGGCACCCAGGAACATCCAAGACCTGTTTCCGCAGCGCATAGACGCATGCTTTACCGTGACCTATGGTCCGACATGATTGTGGAGCGCTTTAACTTCACGCAGACAGGGGACGCAGAGTTTACTGTTACAGGGGTACTGCTGGTTGATGGTGCCTATGTGCGCTTTAACAGGCATCCTATAAGCGTAGGTGGTCAGCCAATGGGCGCACATCTTATTGTGGCAAGGATTGGTTCTGCAGATGGAATGCAGAACATCGAGTTCTTTTTTGCCCCGCAAGGTAACCCAGAGGGCGGACTTATTGTTGCTACCTTAAGCCCGCAGGGTGCTAGCTGGAACGCTACAGGAGTACTACCCTCCCCAGTTCGTATTCCTGACGGAACTATTGTAGGGACAAAGCTTGCGAACCAAACAGTTACAAGGGCACAGATCGCTGCTAACGCGATAGATGACCCTAGGATATTTACCGGGGCGGTAAGCAATAGGGCACTTGCAAACTTGGCCGTGACTAACGACAAGATTGCCAATGGAACCATTGCTGGAAGCAAGCTTCGTCGTGATGGCTGGACCAACTGGGGATGGGCTGCTCAAAGTGGGTGGACCGCGCAAGCCGGACAGCATAGATTTGCAAGGCACGGGGGGATTGTCCATTTTGAAGCTGGCATCAGGCCAACCCAGGCAGCACATCAAAATGCAACAGGCAATAACGCTGACTATGTTGTCGGTAGAGTAAATACTCCAGCAGCATTGCCCTGGACGACTGTTCACCTGACGGATGCAGATACAGGATCGATTTTCTCTTTCCGCACTAATGGTGACATTGTCAGACACAGCTCTGGGTTTGCCCCGTGGGGTACAGGTTTCAGAATAATCCGTGGTGTATTTGCAGCAAATAATCCAGCATAGGACGTGGATTGATAGGTGAAGGCCTGCGCCTTCATTGAAAGGAAAAAATAGTGGCACCTGCCTGGGGGCAGACGATCAGCCAAATTAATCAAACAAATAACTAAATAGATAGGAAGGGGGCGCACATGGCATCAACAGAAAGTGCGATATCTGACCGTGAAGTAATCGAAGCTATTGCTGAACTGCGTGGTGATATTAAGCGTGTTGAGACAAAGATCGATACCTTCTCTGATCCTTGTGATCTTGCGACTGAGGCTTATGCCATGGTGCGCCAGACCCAGCATGAGCAGGGTGTCCTAGAGACACAACTTGGTATTTTGTGGTGGGCTGGCAGCGTCGTATTTGTCGCTGTCGTAGGACTGATAATCCAGTCCTTTGGAAAGAAACATCTAAGAAAGGATGCGTAATATGTTTTATTGGATACTGTGCGAGAACTCGGCAGTTGCAAGATGGCTGCGCACTGTTTTGCAGGGTTTTGCAGGCGTATTGGTGGTGGCCTTGCCTGAAGTTCGTTATGTACTAGGCGACGTTTTAGTGGCGCTTAACATGCCCGAATGGGCAATCGTTGCGATTGTTCCTGTGGTCATGCTGCTACTGTCGCCCCTCATGACAAAATTGGGGGAATGGTCAGTTAAATCCAGTCCAGATCAGTGCATTGTCTGCGACGCTCAAGGTAATGAGTACTTCATTGACGAAGTATTGCAGGGCTGTCCAGAGGGTGCATATTCTGAAGCCAAATTAGAGATGACTCTATCAGTAGGTGATGGTCATGGCTAGAAGGTACAGTGTAAACGCAGGTCACAGTGCTGCAAGTCCAGGCACTAGAGGGCACGGATTACATGAACACATTGAAGCACGTTGGGCTACCAATCGCATGATCCGGAGGCTTAATGCCATGGGCAATTGGGCGGGTAACTCCACCAGTGATGCAGCCACCGCAAGTGCTGTACTTACCCAGCAGCGCGACCGTGCGCGTGCGCATAATCCGCATATCGTTATCAGCAATCACCTTAATGGGTTCAGCAATGCAGCAGCACGGGGCGTGGAAGTTTTGTACCGAAACGCAGCAATGCTGCCCCTAGCACGTGCAGTGAGCGCTGCCATTGCCCGCGAACTAGGCATCCCAAATCGCGGACCTAGGCGCAGGACAGACCTGTTTTTTCTAAACAGTTTTCCTAGTAACGGAATCCTAATCGAATGGGCTTTTATGACGAACGCTGCTGACATGGCAGCATGGACAGCACATAGGAATCGTGCGGTGGACGCAGTAGCGCAAACCATTGCAGTAAATACGGGCGGACGTGTGTCTGCACCTGCAGCAACTAATCCTGCAGCAACTGCTCCTGCGGGTGCCCCCGCAGTAGACCGTGTGGGCAATCTGCCCCTTCCGTCGCTAGCTGGGGTTTTTGGGATTCAGGCGGTAACAGGGAAGAGGTTTAGGCTAGCAGCAAATCTAACGGTGTGGAGGCAGCCCAATAACACAAGTGGATCCACAGGGGCAGTGCTTCCTCGTGACACGGTCATCACTCCCTTGCGCAGGGCGACTAACGGCCAGGCCATAAACGGAAACCGCAACTGGTGGTGGACGGGCATGGGCTGGGTTCCGGGGACATATTTGGCAGGCAACGTCGAGCAGTTTAGGACTACTTCACGTACACACTTCAGGGGCGCCCCTAACGGAACAATCCTTCGCACGTTGAATGCAGATGTCACCGTGACCGCAATATCTTCGTCTGAAACTATTCAGACGGTAGCAGGACATAGGTGGCGCAACGTATCTGTTGGCGGACAGCGCGGCTGGATTGCAACTAGTTTGCTGCGCGCGATTTAAGCAGACAGCCTGATGAGCGACTTAAACCCTTGCGCGTCGTGTGCGTGATTTAGGTAAGCACACACATCAGATGGGCGCCTTTATTAGGTACCGCTATAGAGACAAGTACACACAAAAGATGAGCACACACAAAGAAAGGACTAAATTATGAAGCAAGCATTTTTTGAAGCACAGGGGGAAGCCCTTTTTCAGTCAGGACCCTTTATTGACTTTACCGAAGGGGAAGTAGCAGGACTTACGTTTACCTTTGGCGATGACTGGGAGATTACCGACGAAGCACTGGTGCTTTTTGCCGGTGGGGATTTGCCCGCACCCCGTCCAGTAAAGCTAGAAGATGGCAGATGTGCTATTCCCGAGGCCGCACTGGCTGGTGAGTGTTTCACCTTTACTCTTATTGGTCGGATGGATGGCAGAACTGTGACCTCTACCAACAGTATCGAAGTTAACTTCACGAACAACACCGCGACAGAGGTTAGTTTTGCGCCAGTGTCTGTGGATTTGCTGATTTGGCTTTGGGAAGTCTATTCTGCTGAAGGTGGCTCTGCTGGGGGTGTTGGGGATGGCAAGCTGACACTGAGTCCCACAGCAGGCATTCCTAGTGTTGCTGTGCAGCAAGCAAATCCTAACGTACTGTACTGGGAGGAGTAGCCCATGTCCCGTACAGCGGCAGACGGCCGCACTTTAGCGCGGATGGCGGCAAGGGGACATCAGCTCTCTCGCCTCGCCAATCGCGGAAACACCGTTTTTAGGCAGGGACAAGGACAGGGACAGGACCAAGGGCAGCCAGAGCCAGGATCACGCCCCTTTGCTCTCGCATTTTGGACGACTGATGATCACGAGGATTCTGGTTATATGGACTACTTGCGCGGAACTGATTTCCCTTCAGGCGTTGACTGGGTCAGTTTTGGCGGGGAATTTGCAGGCGCAGACGTAGAAAACAATGGCGAGAACGAGATCATTCTGTGGAATGTATACACGCACGGCGGTGATCTACTGCGTATTGTAATAGGGGACGAACTTCCTAGGTGGACCTCATTCATCACGATTCAAAGAGATTCCTCTGCTGATGTCACTGCAGACATGATTGATTTGCCCTCTGGTATGACGGCAGATGTGCAGGCGTCTGCCCAGTGGATAACCATTACTAATATTCGTTGGAGTTAGGAGAAAAGATGAAAATAACACTTACTATAGACCCGAAGCAATCATTTGGACAGACAGTTCAGCAGGTTCGTCAGGTAATATCAGAAACTGCAAGTGATACAGAGGCGCTTGCTAATCCGCACATGATTACCGTGTGGAGCGCAGGAGCTCCTCTGTCAGAAGGCCAGCTGGTGAGGCGGCTTGACCAAGTCTTTCGTGTTTTGCAGGCACATACTGCAAGGCCTGACTGGATGCCTGGTCATACTCCCGATTTTTACCGTGAGATTGTTCAGGGAAGCACTGCTTCATACGAGCCTTGGCAGGCGGGTAGGCTGTATTCTGCGGGCGAACGCGTTGCACATGCAGGCAGAAATTGGGAGTCAGCCGTCAACAGTAACCACTGGGAGCCCGGTTCCCCCGGCATTGATGCCCGCATTTGGAAGGAAGTAATTTCAGACAGATTCAGCTAAGTGTCTTATAATGTTTGAGTGTCGCAATTGCTGTTCTTTGGAATAGGCAGCATTACGCCGATTGACCTGCGGCATTTTAAGGAGACCTATCATGAAGAAGACCGTACTTTTACTGGGGATTTTGCTAGGGGCGATATTAATGCTTACTGCCTGTAATGGAAATGGGGACGATGGTGCCTTGGTTGTAGAGCCAGGTGATACTATTGCCGTTGAATATACAGGAAGACTTTCTGACGGTGAGGTTTTTGATACCTCTGAAGGTCGCGAGCCACTGGTGTTCCAGGCGGGTGCTGGCATGATGATTCCTGGTTTTGATGATGCCGTAATGGGCATGGAAATAGGCGAAGAAAAGACAGTGGAGATTCCCGCTGATCAGGCCTATGGTGACCAGGGCGTTCCTGGCCCTGATGGTGAGTACATCATTCCGCCAAACTCAGACATCACTTTCGATATTGAAATTGTTAGTATCGACAGACCAGACAGCGAATAGTAATAGGTTGCGCTCTGCCAATGGGCAGATGACACCTACTTTTTAGAGGAGCAAACACGCAACATGGCGCTTGACCGATTAAACGAACTGTCCTTTGAGCTTTATTTGCGCAAAGAGGGCAAAAAGATTGATGCCTTTCTAGATGAACATTTTTCAGCAGAGCAAGGCGCCCATAGCGACATGTTGCGCTACCTCTACACACCACTTGCAGAGTTTAGTGCAAATAGTGGCAAGCGTCACCGTCCCATCATCTGCATGCTTGCGTGCGAGGCTGTTGGCGGTGACCCCACGCTAGCGCTGCGTAGCGCAATTGCTATTGAGCATTTTCATACAGCAGCGTTAATTCATGACGACATTCAAGATGATGCTGAGACTCGTCGCGGCGAGCCCTGCTTCCACATCAAAGAAGGTGTTGCGCTAGCCATAAATGCAGGCGATTTGGCCTTATCTTTGGTAACGGGCAGTGTCGTTGCAGATACTTCTTTGGATGACACTACAAAGATTGCTGTTTTGCGCGAACTGGTTAATATGACCACGCGTACCATCGAGGGTCAGGCCCTTGATATCGGTTGGGCGCGAGACAATCGTTTTGACTTAGATGTTTCTGATTATCTGGTTATGGCGACCCATAAGACGGCTTTTTATTCAGGGGCTACCCCTTTGGCAGTTGGTGCAATTATTGGGGGTGCTGATGAATCGCTTGTCGAAAGCCTACGTAGCTTTGGGCAGGCAGCGGGTCTTGCTTTTCAAATTCAAGATGACTTGATTAATCTGACAGGGTCAGACCGTAGCAAGGATTTCCGCATTGACATCACCGAAGGCAAGCGTACCCTAATGGTAGTACATGCTTTAAGCAATGCTGAGCCAGAGGCACGCGATCGCTTACTAAGCATCCTGCACTCACGCACATCAGATCCTGCTGTATTGGAAGAGGCCGTTCAGATTCTGGAAGAGGCGGGCTCCATTGACTTTGCACGAGCCCTTGCCTTGAGCCTGATTAGTGATGAGAAAGCCAAATTGGCAGAAGCGCTTGAGCCCAATAAGGCATCACAGTTGCTCATGTCTATGGCAGACTTTTTTATTAAGCGCGCTCAGTAGCTTTCTCTACCGACCCAAGTTCAACGCGCCTACACATAGAGCACCTCACAATAGTGAGTACCTGGCAGGCCTGCGCAAAATTTACCCATGGCTCACCACAGCCTGGCTCTATTTGGGCGCTTTTGAATCTTCCAGGAATTCTTCAATTACAAAAATAATAATGATTCTTAATTTAGCTGTTTTAGAGGGCAAATGTGTAGTATGATTACAACATGAAGGTTTTATTGTTCTTTTGAGAGGAGTAATAACTATGGAATTTAAGGGTTCAAGAACCGAGGAAAATCTAAAAACCGCGTTTGCTGGTGAAAGCCAGGCGCGAAATAAGTACACCTACTATGCAGGTCAGGCCAGAAAAGAAGGCCTGAACTATATTGCAGATGTTTTTGAGGAAACTGCTCACAATGAGATGGCTCACGCAAAAATGTGGTTCAAGATTCTTATCTCAGAGGGAAAGACTCCAGGCGAGATTCCTCTGACACTAGAGAATCTAGTTGACGCTGCAGAGGGCGAGCACTTTGAGTGGACTGATATGTACAAGAACTTTGCTGAAGTAGCACGTGAAGAGGGCTTCAATGCTATTGCAGAACTTATGGATGGCGTAGCAAAGATCGAGAAGCATCACGAAGATCGCTATCGCAACCTTGTAGACAATCTAGAAAATGACGAAGCTTTCAAGCAGCCAGTACCTGTAGTATGGCGTTGTGCAAATTGCGGTCATGACCACGGTGGCAAAGAAGCCCCAGAGATCTGCCCTGTATGCATCCACCCGAAAGCTTACTTCCACTTTGTAGGTCGCAACTGCTAAGAAAAGTATGTGGTCTTTGCAGGGACTGTCTCATGGCTTCCCTTTGCAGGTCTTGCTTCATATTAGCATTACGGCGTAGCTAAAACAGTTGTGCCATAAGTAGCACGACAAAAGCTGCAAGTGAAATATAAGGCCCGAAGGCAATAGTTTGTCCTTGGGCCTTGTTAATTGCTGATGGCACTGTAGGTGTATTTTCAGATGCAGGCACTACTTCTTCAGAGAAGGGTGGGGCAGTCTGTGTTTTTAGTTTTGCTCTGAGTGAAGCTGCAAACATTTGGGGGAGGGTGACCATGGCCGCAAGTAGGGACGCGATGGGTAGTAGCATGACGCCAGCTGGCCCAAAGAAAAGCCCTAGTGCCGCTAGCAATTTAATGTCCCCGGCGCCAAAGCCATCTTGTCTGCGGACAAGATGATAAATGAACGAAAAAAGAAGCGCTGGCCCAGCGGCTAATAGTGCTCCTATTAAGGCGTCTTGTAGGGGCGACAGGCTGGATATAAATAAGCTTTGTCTTAGCGCAAGGCCAGCCCCAAGAACAACAACAGCAAGTACCAGTTGATTCGGCAACCTGCGTTCCAACACATCAAAGTAGGATAACCATGCCAGTAGTCCAAAGAGGCAAACAATCACTATGGGGGTAATGTAGTCCATATAGTGACCGATATTATCAGTTGGCGCTTAATGCCCAGTAAAGAGCGCGTTAAGCTTGGATTAAGGTAGCAGAGCTGAAGTAGCCTCAAGGAAAGACTCAAGAATGAAGTATTACTCAATTGGATAAAGGAATTTATTGCAGATGTTACCATAGTGGTGGTAAACGTTCCTCCCTGTTGATAAAAGCCCCTGGGCTTTTCCGAAAGGATAGATGGGGAGGTCATTTTTTTAGTGGTCGTGGCAGAATGCAATATGCATAGTGAAGTTGAGCGCTGCTACTTTTGTTGTGGTGCCCCCGGACGATTCGAACGTCCGACACCAGCTTTAGGAGTTCTCACCGAGTGTAAACAGCAGGAAATAGCAGACAATAACAAGAGTGCTATCCATACTTGGACACCCTTAGCAGAGTATAGCAGAGAAGAAAAGAAGTGAGCAGCGCGAGCACGACCTGAGCACGCAAGTGGAACGAGTAGCTTACTGCCCAGAAGTCATCGCGTGGGCTTCTGTCATAACACCTGAAGTGAGAGTACTTACTATTTGCTTCAATTTCTGCGCCACCACGAGCAAGCGATTCGGCAATCTCTTCCGCTCACTGCATCTGCTAAAAGCTATCAATATCTTGCAATACAGCCTTTGGACGATCGTGTTGTGTGATCACAATGGGCTTGTGAGTGCTGCCTGCTGCGTCCATCAATCCTGCAAAGCCACGATGATCTGAATGAATAGCCATTGGCTATAATGGTAGCTATGCCTGGAATCATCTACATAGCTACAAATCCCGCTATGCCTGGTCTGGCAAAGATTGGCTATACGCGACAAGAAGATGTAGGCACTCGCATAGCCCAACTCTTTCACGGAAGCACTGGTGTACCCATTCCTTTTGACTGCGCCTATGCAGCCACAGTTAAAGACAGCGTTACTACTGAAAAAGAAATACATGATCTATTTGCTGACAGACGCTTGATTCGCAACCGTGAGTTCTTTTGGATTGAAGTAAGAGAAGCAATAGAGGCACTTAAACCCTTTGAGGTAAAAGATGTTACCCCAGAAGCTAGAGAGTATTGTGACAAGCTACTTGGCGAAGCTCAAAAGGCAGCACGTAGAGCAGCACGCAAAAGATATGAGCGAGAGCATCCAGATCAAGAATCTGCCAAGTATCTACACAAAACCATCAAGCGTCCATCAAAGACATAAAGATTCTCATTGTATGAGAGTGGCTTCTTGCTGCAAGCGGAAGTGAAATACTTAGAGGCAACTGTAGAAGAAACACCACCTACACAATTGACATTACCTCTTTCTTTGGAAGAGCAACAACACCAGCACAGATACAAAGATGGAATGACAACTTCAGAGGTATAACACTAGGGCAAGGTCATGACAGACAAAACTTAGGAAGTAGATGGTACGGCAGAGTAAACGACCACAACCAATCTTTCCCTCCAAGACTAAGGATTACCTATATCGAATAGCTTAACCTCCTTAACCTCCTGTCTAAAAAGAGAAGAAAGCAAGCAGCCATGACTACAATAGGACACCAAATAACACCTAACCCAATAACAGTTACTCAAAGAAGCAGTAACAACCCAACAGGTAACTTTAACCAAGTAATGTAAAGATACCAACAAGAACTATTTGTCCAACAACAATGGGTAAAGATGACAGACTACGACGTATTTACTTTCAATGCAGGAACAACAGAATAATACGTATAGAACTTCCTGTTGCATAGAGGATTAGAGAACAAGATGGTAAATACACCACCATCTATCTTTTGTCAGTAGACCATGACGACCCTTACGTACCAGAAATAGGAGAAACACGGATTATAGGCAAAAGCCCCTTTACCCCTAACTGGGTATTTGAAAAGAGATACTTCACTCCACAACAAGTAAGAGATCACTATGAGGAACTACAAAATGCGACTAACTAAGTATCAACAAATGTCACATTTATCACGCCTAAAAAGGAACACACTATGATTTACGACCTAGCAATAAACAACGGAGACTTAGACCTAGTGAATACCCACGCAAGGGTACTAACAGGTATAAGAAAGTTAGAACAAAAAATGAAGCATCTTAATTCCTAGAGCGCAGAGGTAATGATCGCTTCCATCAACTATGGGGCAGTCTACAAAGTACCAAGATGGGTGAAGACAATACCTCTGAAGTAGTCTTCTTCTTAAGAAGCTCAATCCTAGTTCCAACCTGAGAAGATAGCTTAAGGCAAGATAATCGACAGCTTACAGATCAGAAGCCGAAAGAGCTTTGTGAGGGTGTATACTGGTAAATACAGTACTCTCCACGTCTCTCTTGTGATGCGAGCCAGACGGATCTTACTATAAAGACACGCTGACTGGCACACATAAAGTGTCTGTGTGCGGAGCCGTTTAAACCAGTGAGAACATTGATGTAAAAACATTTGTACGCTATAATGTAATGAGTCATCGAGAGGACTTCTGGCATTAGAGCTAACGATTTCAATAATGATAATATAAATGTAGCTAATATCTGAGGAGGATGAGCATGAGTGCAAGCGGGTTACTGGCAGGAACAGTCTCACCTTTTGAGGAGCTTTTAGGATATGAGTATCTATACAGCAAAAAAGGATCATCATTAAAGACTATATCTGAAGCTACGTTTCAGCGAAGTGTTCTTCCCTCAGAAGCTGCACGCGAAGAGCAAGGCTTACTGCATGAAGACGATGAAGTTTATAATAAGGTAAAAGAGTTCATTACAAACGTGGTTTTAGAGGACTCCCAGTTTTCGGTGCTAGTGAATGGAACATATCAGTTTCCTTCTAGTATTGGAGAGGCTGAAAGTCCTGTACCGATTCTCTACTGCCAAGGCGATGTGACTTTATTTAATGCTCCAAGTGTGTCGATAGTTGGGGCTAGAACAGCATCTCTGCAGGGTATGCAGCGTGCGTCCAAATTGGCAAAAGATTTGGCAAAGGGTGGGGTGGCTATTGTCTCTGGTTTGGCTAAAGGGATTGATACCGCCGCTCTTCAATCTGCCATTCAAAATGGAGGACATGTTATCGGAGTTATCGGTACTCCAATTAATGAAGCATATCCTAAAGAAAACACGGAACTTCAAAGACTTATTGCCAAAGAACATCTTTTGGTGAGTCAAGTACCTTTTTATCGCTATGAGCATGAGCCTTTTAACAATCGACGTTGGTACTTTCCACAGCGGAATGTAACAATGGCTGCAATTTCAAAGGCAACTGTAATTGTAGAAGCTTCTGATAGATCAGGAACACTAACGCAGGCTAATGCCTGCATTAAACAAGGGCGAAAGTTGTTTATCATGCGCTCATGTTTTGATAATCAGCACATTACATGGCCTGAAAAAATGCTAGAAAAGGGTGCTGAGATTTTGGATGACTCGCAACAGGTGCTAGACTTCTTACATTCTAAAGAATCTCTTTCTGCGGAATTGCCTGATGTCAAATGATGCTCATGAACATAATCAGTGGAGCAAAGTTGATAGGCTTGAACTGAAAAACAGGGAGCATCTGAATCCTGAAGATGAATGTTTTTATTATATGATTTTGCCGAATAGGAACGTCTATACGGGAGGCGTTCCATGGGGTTCGCCCGCAAGGTCGCAAATGATGAATCTTAAGAAGCCGATAGCACAGATTCAGGGTTATCCTAATTTGCAACGATACAAAGCTCAGGCAATCAATCAGTTTGCTGAAGATGTTGCAGAGGTATTGCAGCGAAGCACAGGTTCCCTGTTGAAACAGAGAACCGCAATAGTGCCGATGCCGCCATCAAAGAGTGTGTGTGACCCAAATTATGACGATCGAATTGCCAGAGTCTGCCAAATTGCTCAAGCTGCTTGTAATAATGCCAATCTGGACTATGTTGACTGCATTCAGTCAAAAAAGACTCGTCCTTCTGCACACAGTTCAGGCAATAGGTTAACCCCTGCTCAACACATTACCAATTTGACTTTCAGCAGCAGCGCGCTTCAGGCTTATGAAACGGTACTGCTGGTCGATGACACGCTAACCCTCGGCGCAACTTTTTCTGCATGCAAACAACTTATTTGCCAAACGTATCCTGATATAAGAGTGATTGGTTTGTTCTGGGCCATATACCAATAAGTCTGCTAGACATCAGAGTGCCTGTGTCCACTTCCACTGCTTTTTAGTAGCGGCAGGTAAGGTGTTGCACTGAGCATAGTAATTCTGCGTTTGTTGTTTTGACACTTTTGTTGTCCTTCCTGTATAGTGACTCCTTAGATTTGACCTATTTGGAAAGGAAGTGGTTTTAATGCCAAGAATAAAGAAAGAAACAGGTGAACTGAATAAGCCATCATAGATGCCTATGCGCAAAATAGTTACGCTAGTTTGATGGCACGGTGAAAATCGTGCTTTTTTGTTGCCAAAATACAAGGCAGCTTCATACTCAACAGACAAGCCACGCCCGCATTTGGTGTCGTGGCTTTTTGTATGAACAAACAATCAATAAGGAGAAACTATTTTGAATAGCAAAACCACTCTTATAACGAGTGAGAAAAACTGGATGGAGAGCAATGCTGTAGCGCAGCTTAATGCTCTTGAAAGATTAGATGATGTAGTACGTGTAGTAGGACTTCCCGATCTGCACGCAGGAAGAAGCCCTGTAGGGTTTGCACTAACAACAAGAGATAAGGTATACCCTCACCTAATCTCAAATGATATAGGTTGCGGTATGAGCTTGTACGCTACAGGCATTGAGAGAAGAAAAGCAAAACTAGATAAGTGGGTAAAGCGGCTTAGCAAGGTAAGGCTTGCCGACATTGAGGCGACCAGTACCTACGATGAACCAAGCCCTATCAGCAATCTTGGCACGCTAGGTGGCGGCAATCACTTCGCAGAACTTCACTTTGTCCATGAGGTCTTTAACGTCTGCGAGTTTGAGCGTCTTGGACTAGAAAAGAAAGCAGTCCACATGCTCATACACAGCGGCTCAAGAGGCTACGGACAGCAAATTCTAGAAGAGTTTAGTGGCATAGGATACACAGGAGCAGAAGCACAAGCATACATCAAGAAACACAACGATACGCTTCTTTGGGCAAGTAGGAATCGTGACGTAGTAGCAAGTAAGCTACTACGCTATTTGGGCTACACCCAAGAACCACAGAAAGTAATAGGTTGCACTCACAATTTCTTAGAGCAGCGTGAAGGACTATACATCCACCGCAAAGGAGCAGTATCTACAGAGGTAGGAGCAGTAGTAATCCCTGGCTCTCGTGGCTCGCTAACCTATATCGTAAAGCCTACTGATGATACTGCCAAGAGTGTCTATTCACTCTCTCACGGAGCAGGAAGAAAGTGGGCTAGAGGATTTGTGAAGTCTCGTATCTGGGGCAAGTATGACATGATTACAATCCGCCAGAACAAGTACAAGGGTGTCGTAGTATGCCACGACAAAGATTTGCTCTTTGATGAGGCGGCAGAAGCCTACAAGAATATCGACACAGTGGTGCAGTGTTTAGTAGATCACGGACTAGCAGAAGTGATCGCAACACTCAAACCAATGCTTACTTACAAAGGATAGGAGGGATACATGCTACTTCAAATATCATCGGGCAATGGCCCAGCAGAATGTGAGCTTACTGTAGGCAAGTTCTTAGAGGTACTTAAAAGTGAACTTCCTGACTTAGAAATAGTCAAAGTAACAAAGGGCAGAAACGCTGACTGCTACAGGTCAGTAGTCATCTCAACTGCCCAAGACGTATCTCACCTGCAGGGAACTGTTAAGTGGATATGCCAAAGCCCTTATCGTCCAAAGCACAAAAGAAAGAACTGGTTTATTGATGTAAGTATCTTTGAGGAAAAGTCACAGACCAACTTTTCAGAAGGAGATATACGCTTTCAAACTTTTAGATGCGGAGGTAAAGGAGGTCAGAACGTAAACAAAGTAGAAACTGGAGTTAGAGCAATCCATATCTCTACAGGGAATAGTGTCACAGCCACAGAAGCAAGAACACAGTACCAAAACAGAAAGACTGCACTTGCTCGTTTAGGTGAGGCAATAGCAAAGCAAAATCAAGACAGTAAGAATCTTGCAAAGCAGGATATGTGGTCAAAGCACGAAGCCATAGAGCGTGGTAATCCTGTGAGGGTATATGAGGGAGTGAGGTTTAAGAGGAGGTCATAGATTGAACCTCAGAGCTTCAGCAGGAACTTCCCCCATTCTCTGCTAGAATTGTAGGCGCATGAACTGTTGGAGTACGACAGAACAAACAACTTAATAGTGATTAAACCACACCGTAATGGGGCGATATTCTTCGTAACTCGGTGTGGTTGTAGTTCTGCTATTTCCGCGACAGTTCATGCAAAGAGGAATGTCGCCTTTTTGCTTGCTCTGTGCGTCCATCCTCTATATTTCCAATGCAAATACAGGAGGAAAGATGGACTGCAAAAATTGCACTGCCCAACTAAAAGATAGCGCACAATTCTGCACAGAGTGCGGCACTAGTGTTGAGTTCAATTCTGAAGAGTCAAACTATGAGCAACCTCAAGAATCTGCTAATGAAGGCGAAGTTACGCAGATATGTACAAAATGCGGATGTAAGTTCCTTGCTAAGTATGGGGAGTTTGCCCCTTGCCCCAATTGCAATGGTGGCGAGAAAGAGCATTCTAGCTCCACATGGATTCCATTGAGCAAGTTGAGCAAGTATGGGGTTGCAGTCTTTCTTATTCTCTTCGGTGCGAACTTCTTTTTTGCAAACACTGGAGCAAGGTTTGGTGGCGATTTTTACACATCAATACACAATGTTGTAGTTGATGGTTTTTCGATACTGATAATAGGCTTTGGTCTTGCTGTAGCTGCTTTCGCTAGTTCGCAGAAATAGGATGGACAAATATGTTGTATTGTGAGGAGTGCGGCACAAAGTTGCCCAAAGACGGTGTATTTTGCGAAAGCTGTGGTCATAGGCTTTCTGTTGAATTGGAACAGGAAGTTCCAGTTAAGAGTATTGCAGAATCAAAAAACTTAGCTCAAAAAGTTGTATCTTGGTTTGCGTTAGATAAGAAACGCCTAGCAATCATTGGGCTAGGGGCAGCATTGCTTGTGGCTATTCCCATTGCCAATTCCGTTATTGAGCAGAGACGTATTGAAATGGAACGTGCTGAAGCCCAAGCTTTGGCTGATTCTGCAAACTTCGTTGGGCATACTATGAGGCATGGTGCATACTTGATTCAGACCAGAAGCGATCAAGGGTTGTGGGATGATAATCAGGCAGGGCGCACAGCAGATGCAGCTTATATGGTGACTGCCAGCGGAGAGCTTTGGATATATGTTTCCCGAGATGGAAGACAAACCTTTTTGGCTAGCACCGATATTGGAATTTCAAATATAAGAACCATTGATCTTCCTGCTTATCCTAACCCGCATCACAATCCTTGGAATTGCTTCCCTTTTCACTTTGTTCATGATGCTGCGTGGATGCTCTATTTTCGTGAAGGTCACAATGGCATGATTCATGTTATGCACAATAATCAAGAGATTGGGCTGGCAGCACCAAACACCGATGGGATAATCCAGTCGTTTGCAGTAAGAGTTCCAGAAGCATCACAATCTCAAGAAATGAGGGAGTGGTTTGGAGAGCAGTTAGACTTAGCGATTCCGATGGATGAACTTGTGTATGACAAGGATACAGGAAGAGCATTTACGGCAAGAGAGCTGATTGATAGAGCTAGCCGATAAGAGGAGGAAAAGCACATGAAGTATTGCCCTAGCTGTGGCAAAGAAGTCAGTAACACAGCAAAGTTTTGTAAGCACTGTCGTTTTGACATCCAAAAATACAACACCGAAGGTGAGGCGACCAGTGAGCAACAAAGCCATGAGAAGCCCCAGAATACAATCGGCGAAGTGGATAGCCAAGAAACAGAAGAAGTGGCAGAGGAGGCTTCTGGCGTTGAGTCAGAGCCTAAAGTAATTTCACCAACACAAGGAGAAGCACCAAGCACAGAGCAAAAGAAGTCACCACTGCCTTGGATTGCAGCTATTGTAGGCGTTGTAGTTGTTGGGATAGTTGCTGCTGTGCTTCTGTTGGGTCAGACTAGCGATGAATCCACTGGTGAGCCACCAGTTGTTATTGACATACCCGACCTGGGATTATCAGAACCAGAGGATGCTCCTGAACCAGAGCCTGTAGAAGAGCAAGAGCTAGGGGAATCTGCACTGGAGTCAGAGCCTTCCTTTTATGGCGTTACAGATGAGCAGTTTGACAGAGAGATGGGTGAAGCTCGCTCTGACATCGAGTATTACGGACGCTATGCTGACGAGTTCTTCCCAGAAGAAGGATTTTACGGAATATGGGTATCAGCTAGTAGAGACAGGATAGAGGGAGAAAGAACACTCACCCAAGTTCTTGACAGACTCTTTGAAAGTGAAGGACTAGGTGCTGGTCTTGTTACTACAAGTTCTTGGAGTAACCTTAACCCAGATGTATGGCACGCTGTTTGTGTCGGGCCGTTTCTTTCTCAAGCAGAAGCTGAAGAAGTGTTAGGAACTGTAAGAGCAGCAGGATACAGTGATGCCTACGTTAAGTTTAGTGGTGCGATAAGGTAGCATCAGCACTATAAAGGTGAAAGATTAGGATAGAGAGGTACTGGGGTTTTGCCTAGCCTACTTCTTACTTCCGTGTTTAACCGTGGGAGCTTTTGAGGTATCGTCTTGCTTGCCCCCTCCACTATCCTTCCATTTCTTATACGATACTTTGTTTCTGCATTTATCGCTGCAATAGAATCTCTCTTTGCGAGAACGGAAAACAAAATCGTATTCTTTCCTTGCGCGTCCACGTGGTCGTTTAAACCGAACCTTGCATTCTTTATTTCTGCACTGTCTGTAACCAATGGGATCAATGGCATTGTTGTAGATTTGTACAGCTATAGCTTCTGTGAGTGAGCCAAAATATAGGTCTTGCCGAAATCCTTCCAAGATGACACCTTCAGGCTCTTCCTCTTCTTTAATGTTGTAAGTTGTAATTCGTAAATGATTTCTTATTTCAGCAAGGCATACATTGAGTATTGCAATCACTTCAGAACCTAGCGCAAGGAACCCTTCTGCATCATTAGTGAAAGCCCGCTTTAGTTCTTGCTCATAAATATTCGGAAAGGTTTTACGAGCGTATTGATGCACCTTTCCCGATGCTGTAGTAGGATTCCTGCTAGTTTCCCAGCTCTGAAGGAAGGCTTGAACAAGTAGCAACTTGGTAGCGACTGCAACTATCTCTCTTACTGATATGCAATCACCTATGACTTCATTCTTCTCAATCTGCTGTTTTCGTAGCATATTGGTTTCATAGACTCCGCCAATGGCGGCATAGGGGAGAGAGTCGGCTGCTTGCAAAAATCTTTCCCTGACATCCTCGATGTCTCTTGGAGTAGAGGTATTTTTGCTGTGGACGAATCCCAAATATTCATTGAATAAAGAATCAATGTTCTTGTGGTCGGGTAAAGGACTATGAAGAAATCCATACTGCTTAACGAAGGATTGAATAGCGTTTAGGTCTCCAGCTGCAATCTTTTTTAGCTCGTGATTCCAAATGTTTGCTTCTAATCTGCGAGGTATGCTTGCATTTGCTAGTGGGTCATTTGCGGGAATCCACTTTCCCTTGTCCTTCACAAAGTCAGGCATTCCGTAAAAGCCGTCCTGCATAAATCCGACGATTTTTCCTTCATGCAGTAGAGGAATAATTGGGAAGGTGTGCCACCTAGGAGGAGCTATGGGAGCTTGACCTCCAGCAAAGGCAATCCACTTGCCATCATTCCCATACCTTAACTTGCTCTTCTTCCAGTTTGAACGAACTTTCATAAATCTCCAAACAATCCACTAGAACGTATAAAAGGGATTATACCTTACTCCTAATATTGATTTTACTTCATGAAGTTGACTGAAAACATACTTAGAAACAGGAGTGGAATGATGTTAGGACTAAAGAAAAAGCTGCAAGAAGTGGGAATCTCGCAATCAGAGTTATCTCGTAGAACAGGGATGCACTATACAACTGTTACCGCCATTGTTAATGGTCGCCTCATTCCTTGGGATGGGCAGAAGCAAAAGATTGCAGATGCGCTTGGTATCGAGTGCATAGATGAACTGCTAAGGGAGGTGGACTAACATGCCTAGTTCTCAATCTCAAGAATATCCAAGTGTAATGACTGTGCAAGAAGTGGCAGATACGTTGCAGATTACTCCCCAGACCGTAAGAGCGTTACTAACTCAAAAAACCTTACGCGGGTTGAAAGTTGGAAAGTTTTGGAGGGTGCCTAGTGCAAACCTCGTGGACTACCTGAAGGGAGGTGACTAAGATGGCTGAATTTGCTACATCTTTTTCAGATAACACGCATACTGGTAATAAATATAAATCCTACAACACTAGCAGTAGAAAACAAGACTATCTATACAGTTTTGCCGTCACGGAATATAGGTTCGGAGATGGTTCTCGCAAAGGAAGCATAAGCTATAAGTCGTTTTCTGGTAAGCGTAGAACTCATGATACGGGTGACATTAAAGGTCGCTGTTATCAGCGAGAGAGCGTGAATCGCACCAGAAAAAGAATCGAGGAGATTTCACGAGAGAACAATCTTGTGCGCCTAATTACCTTTTCAAACGGTGGAAAGAACGGAGGCTGGAAATCTCCCAAAGATGCGCTTGATAGCTTTTCTCTATTTTACAAATGCCATGCGGCGAAGGTATCACTAGGATCAATAGTTGCGGTCGTGGAGCGCGGTGATAAAGCTGGGCGTATTCACATACATGCAATAACGCAAAGAGGATACATTAGACGAGGCGAATTGGGGATAAGATGGAGTAGATTGCTGGATGGGCGTGGCTATCATTCCCCAAGCGGCTCCCATACTGTTCATGTGGGCAGAGCTAGAACTTCAATAGAGCGTGCAGAATATGTTTGCAAAAACTTACTTCAGCTTACAGAGGATAAGTCAATGAGGAAGTATCGTAAGTATCGTGCCTACAATGTTCGATATCCAAAGCCACATAAGAGAACTATCAGAGCAAGAGATGTTTATGAGGCTTACGAGATCAGTGGGATAGGTTTACCAGTAACCACATACATTTCAGAGGCTGGCAATCCCTTTTGTATCACCTTTGATAGTGAACGTCCAGGAGGCGATTACCATGTCTTTAGCTAGATAATCTGATATGTCTGAAGGCAGAATGCGATAAGTGTCTACTTCGATTTAGCACAGGCAGAGCAGAAGAGGCAAGTATCGCATCTCCTTCAGTTTGCGTTGATTAAGGTTTATTTCTGCGAACATGGATGAATTAGAGACAGCGACCTCCTTAGAGAGACTAGCAAAGAAATATGCACACGACTATGGCTTGTTGAGCATTAGACAAAATAATACAGAAAGCAAATGATAGAAGGAGAAGTAGATGACAAGACTGATAGGTGAAGGTTCAGTATATCCAGTTAAAAAGGACGACAATTCTAAGCACAGATATTCATTTTGGTATTTGGATCATGGTGGCGAGAAAAAGCGTGAAGCTAAGACGATTCGAGGGAGCAAGTCTAAGGTAAGGCGCATGATGAATGACAGAATGCGAGAAGTTGATGCTGGTCTTGATTTAAGTGGTGCTAAAACTACTTTTGCAAAGTTTGCTAATGATGAATACCACGCAATCAGAAAGAGCAACGGAGAAGTTAAACGTTCAACGCTTGATAAAGAGCTGCGGACAATCAGAACCTTATCAAGGCATATTGGGCAAAACGTTCTTATAGATATTACTCCAAGACGAATCGATAGAGTGCTTGCCGATATACGCGAAGAAGGGGAGTATAGCGGAACCACAATGAGAGACATATATGTAAAGCTAAAGTCTATCATGGGCAAGGCTGTGGATTATGAACTCATCCTTTCTAATCCGTGCAATAAGGTGAAGCCTCCTAAGGTTGATACGGCTGATGTTAGATACCTTTCAGCAGAAGAAATGGTTCTATTTTTGGATGAAATTGAGAAACTTGAAAGGCAAGAATCAGACATAAGTAAACTGATTGCTATGCGTATGTACTTAGCGTCAGGCGCACGCAGGGGCGAGATTTTGGCACTATCGTGGAAGCACTTTGACCTTACGAGTGGAAGAATCTTAATTGAGGACAGTCTAAATGAATATGGAGAACTGGGAGGACTCAAAACCAGTAGCAGTAGGCGAGAAATCAAAATTGAAGATAGCTGCATAAAGCGATTAAGATTATGGCGAGTTGAGCAAGCAGGAGAACTTCGTGGTCTGGGAGTGAAGCAAACAGAAGATACTCCTATTGTTACTAACGGAATAGGAGGATACCTCGACCCTCATAAGTTAAGTGATTGGTGGAAGAGGCAGAGAAAGAATATCGCTCTTACGCCACAGGGCGAAGCACGGTTTATTGATGTGACCATCAAGTCACTCCGCCACACCGTAGCGACCCAAATGGCTGCTATGGGAATGAGTCAGAATGACCTGCAGGAATACATGGGTCATGCAAGCTATGAGACTACTGCAAAGTATTACACCCATGTTCTTCCAGGAGCGGATAAGAAAATAGCCAATTCAATGACTCAATTAATAACTACACAGAGAGCTAAGATGGATGAATACAAGCAATTTTCTGACACTCAAGCACGATTTGAGCACGATTTTTCTGTCGTTGGGAGATCGATGAGGGTTAGTAACCCTCTGATCTGTAAGAATGTGGGGCCCCCGAGTGGATTTGAACCACTGACACCAGCTTTAGGAGAGCTGTGCTCTATCCCCTGAGCTACGGAGGCACGTGATAAGTGTTGCGAGAAAAGAAGTGGGACACTCCAGTAATACCCTCGAGTGTCCCATGTTTCGGTAGCTATTCAGTAGAGTCTGAGGTCCCTGACCCAATAGTGATGTCCACTTGCGAGTTCGGCTGGACTCTTTGGCCTGCCCCTGGATTTTGCGAAATGACTACACCAATCTCACCCTCGGCGTGACTGACGTTCCTTACGCGCAGGCCTGCGTTTTCTATTGCCTGCCTTGCGGCGGCCTCATTTCTTCCTGATACATTGGGCACCTCAACCATCTCTGGAGGCCTTGGCCCCCTGCTGATAACAAAAGTAACAGTGGCCCCTTGCTGGATTGATACACCCGCGCCAGGACTAGGGTTCTGGCTGATAACGCGCCCTTCAGCCACGGTGTCGCTGTGTGCAGCAGTGCCTTCTTGAGGATTTAACCCGGCATTGCTGATTCGGTTAATCGCTTCCTGTCTTGTTAGTCCGGCAACATCAGGTATGGCAACACTGGCAACGCCAGCCGAAACTACAACATTGATAGTCGACCCGCCAGGAAGTTCATCTCCTGCGCTAGGACTTTGATTAATAATCTGCCCCTCAGGAACAGTATTATGGTTCTCTGTAGTGTGGTTGATGGTGAAGTTGGCATCAGACACAGCATTACGCGCTTCGTCCAAAGTCATGCCCGTCAAGTCAGGTACAGCAAAGCGCCTCTCGCCTTTGCTCACAACTAAAGTCACTGCAGCATGAGCAGCATCATCTAGTTCAGTCCCTTCAGTAGGATCTTGGCTAATGACGTAGCCTTCTGGCACATCTGGACTGTATTCCTCCTCTATGGTGATAAGGCCCTCATTGGCCTCAGGGGGAGTAAGGGCATCCACAATTCCACTGTCGCCCCCGTTTTCAGGAACGATTACAGCAACACCAGCATCACGCAATCTTTCACGGGCTGCTTCTTCGGTGATGCCTGTGACCATGGGCATTGCTACCAGCTCAGGATCTTCCTCAGAATCAAAAACTCCCAGTTGCCAGGCAATAATTCCAGCAACAGCAATCAGTGCCAGAATAATGCCAATCCATACCCAGACTTTCTTCTTTTTCTTAGGCTCTTCAGGTTCGATAGTGCGCCCAGCACCCATGGCTGCTCCTGCTGGGGCTGTGCCTGCATCTACGGCAGGCATGACGGTTGTTCCGTCCGCGTCCTGTGCCCCGCGGGGACCACCCATAGGAACGACGCCACCCATTACGCGGGTTGCATCATCGTCAGCATTGCCGTGAGCACCAACAATGGGCTCACCTCTTGCGACACGTAGCAAGTCACGGCGCATATCATCAGCAGTTGCGTAACGTGCCCGCGGGTCCTTCGCCATGGCGAAACCAATGACCTGTTCAAGGCTTGGGTCCATGTTTGGATTAATCGAGGTAGGACGCACGGCTTGCTCTTGAACTTGCTTCAGAGCTGTAGCAACGGGGGAGTCCCCGTCAAAGGGCATCCTGCCCGTAGAAGCTTCATATAAAACAACGCCCAATGAGTACAAGTCGCTGGCACCGTTCAGATCTTTACCTTGCGCCTGTTCAGGCGAAACGTAATGGGCGGACCCCAGTACGCTGCCTGTTTGTGTCATTTGCGAATTCCCCGCACGAGCAATTCCAAAGTCCATGACTTTGATGTTGCCATCAGGCAGAACCATGATGTTGTGAGGCTTGATATCGCGGTGGATAATGTCATAACCGTGCGCAACATTAAGCGCTGCACAAACCATGGCACCAATTTCTGCTACTTTGCCACTAGGTAGGGCACCAGTGCGCTGAATGATGCTCTTCAAGTCTTCGCCACGAACATACTCCATGACGATGTAATATATCTGCTTGCCATCAGGCATGACCTCTGATCCCCAGTCATAGATGTTTACAATGTAGGGGTTTTGCAAATTGGCCGCCGCTGCCGCTTCTTGTTGAAAGCGCGCGACAAAGCTAGGGTCACTTGCCAGTTGCGGATGCATTAACTTTACTGCAACGGGACGATTTGCCAGGTTTTCATCAGTAGCTTTATATACATCGGCCATACCGCCTGAACCGATTTTTTCTGTTAGGCGATAACGCTTGCCAACCAATACGTTTTGCACAGTTTTCTCCTCATACTATGGCAGAAAATTTGAATTTCAAATTATCCTTGTAATTGTAATACAAAATGCACCGTATTAGTGCATACTTGTTGCTCAATTATGACCCCTAATCTTGAGCCTGCAGCGCAGTTTCCATAACCTGGCGTGCAGCAGGGGCAGCACTACGCCCACCTTGCCCAGCGCCTTCAACCATCACGGCAACAGCTACCGTAGGATTTTCCGCAGGAGCAAAGCCAATATACCAGGCATTACTTGGTCTATCTGTGCCAACCTCTGCCGTTCCTGTTTTTCCAGCAACTTGAACTCCGGGAATGGCTGCGCGTCCTCCAGTCCCAGCATTGGTTGTCTGAATCATAGAATCAGCAACCAACTGTGCAGTCTCTGCACTCATAGCTCGCGAGAATTCTGTGGGTCTTGTCTGGCTTAATATAGAGCGCTGTCCACTGGCAGAAACAACGTGGTCAATCACATAAGGACGCATGACTACACCATCGTTTGCAATTCCTGCAGCAACTAAGGCCATCTGAAAGGCATTAGTTTGCGGACCGGGATTATCGTCATCATGTTCACCAACGGGCTGTCCGATTCCTGCCCAGGCAAGTTCCCAAGTGGTCATATTTTCTGGATGGGGCATTAGTGAGCTATTTACGTGCAGCTCAAAGGGGATTCTTTGATTAAAGCCAAAGTCCTCTGACTGCTGTACAAGGTCTTCAGCCCCAACATCTACTGCTAGTTGCCCAAAGACCGTATTAATTGACCAGGCCATGGCGTTTTGTACATTGGTAGAGGCAAAGTTACTTCGCTCAAAATTAGTTACGGGGGCATTTCCAATATCCATGGCACCAGGTGCAGGGTACACCGTCTGCGGGTTTGCAACACTGTGCTCGTAAGCAGCTGCAAGTGTTACTACTTTAAAGGTTGATCCCGGCGCGGAAAGACTTTGCCTAGAGCGATCTAGCAAGGGTGCAGTTTCGTCTGACTGCAGACTTTCCCAGAGTTCAGTCACGGAATTAGGATCATAGGTAGGGGTTGAGGCGCTGGCAAGCAGGGCGCCTGTTTGCGGATTAAGGGCCACAATGGCACCCCTATTATTGCCCAGTGCGTTTTGGGCTGCTCGTTGAACGTGCGAGTCCAGAGTTAACACAACATCATTACCGGGCACAGGATTGCCCAGCGCCGCATCAAAGACATCATTCCAGCTTCCAAAGCTGCGCTGTCCAGTTAAGGCATCATTTGCCGCGGCCTCAATACCTGCACGTCCATACTGTTCAGAGTGGTAGCCAACAAGGTGCGCTGCTAGACTGCCCTCAGGATAGATACGCCTATAGGTAACCGCTCTGCCGCTTCCTTCCTCGGGGCTAACGGGCATACTGTTTGCCAGCACCACGCCGTCAGCTGTCACTATTGCCCCGCGTGGGTTGCGTGCCTCCATCATTAGGTTTCGTGTATTCAGCGGATGGTTGTTTGAGTAGCGCGCATTAACCACCTGTAGCCAGGTGAGGTTGCCTATAAGCACTAGCATAAGCGCAGAGAAGAATACGGCAAGTACCGTTAATCTTTTCCCTAGAGCTACGCGCCCCAAAACAGACATAAGTCCACCCGTGGACTTCATTTCCGAGTTAATGCCTGTGGTTTCGTCCCCTGCCCGCAGCAGTAATGCAAGCAAGATAAATACGGCAAGAAGCGAAGTTCCTCCTCGCGAAATAAAGGGCAGAGTAACCCCCGTCATAGGAATTAGGCGTGTCACGCCCCCAATGATTACAAAAACCTGGAAGCCTAGAGATGCCACAATGCCTACGGCAGTGAAGGCGGCCATGTCAGATTTTGCGCGGGACGCAATAGAGAGTCCGCGGTAAATCAGAATAAGGAAGCAAATAATAATGATTGCCGCCCCTAGCAGACCTAGCTCTTCGCCAATAGCTGCAAAAATAAAGTCATCTTCAACCAGAGGGATACGGTGGGGTAGACCCCCGCCAGGACCAAGCCCAAAGAGACCCCCTGCAGCAAAGGCGAAAAGGGACTGAATTAATTGGAAGCCCTCTGCTGCTGGATTTGCGAAGGGATCTATCCAATTGGCAACACGTATCTGGACGTGGGAAAAGGTGCTATAGGCGAAGTAAGCTCCTGCACCAAAAAGCCCCAGCCCGGTAGCCACGTACACAAAGCGTCCTGTGGCCGCATAAACCATCGCAAGGAACACACTGAAGAAGAGAAGTGATGCCCCCAGGTCTCGCTGGAAAACCATGATGACGAAAGAGATTGCCCACATGATTATCAGGGGCATTAAGGTGCGTGGTTCAGGAAAAGGGATGACACCGAAGATGCGGCGGGTTGAAATGCTTAACAGTTCGCGATTTTCTGCCAGGTAGCCTGCCAGGAATAAAATAAGTAGAATCTGGGCGATCTCCCCCGGCTGAAATGAAAAGTTAATGCCAGGGATACTGATCCAGCGGGTCGCCCCGTGGTAGGTTCTTCCCAGACCCGGAATAAAGGGAAGTACTTGAAGAATAATGCAGCCCAAAAACATAGTGTATTTGTAGTCTGCAAGCCGCTCTAGTTTTGGTACAGCAAAAAGGAAAAAAACCATTACTGCGACTGCTATGAAAAGTAGAGTAACCTGCCACATGACTTCATCGGGGGCAAGTCGCGTTAGCATCGCAAGCCCTGTACCCGAAAGTACAAAGGCAACGGGCAACAGAACAGGGTCTGCCCCTGGTGCCCTAAAGCGCAGCACTACGTGGGTAAGGCCAAAAGCAAGAAAAAGTGCAGCAGGAACTGCCAGGTATTCCCAAGAAAAGTCACCTCCTGCCTGTGTGCCCACGATGGCGAAGAAAAGCAGGACAGGTAATGCTGCAGCAAAAAGCAGCAGTAACTCAGTATTTCTGCGGGTTCCCATTAAGGGTTGTTTTCCTCTAATAATCCGTAGGTGATAAACTCTTCAGCGCGGTCAAAATAAAGGGGAGAGCGCTCCACCATCGTCTCGAGCTCTGCCATAGCATAGTCGACAGACTCAAAGCCTGGCTTTAGTTCAATTCTTGCCTGGAATTCAGGGGCTAAGAGGTCAGTCTCCACCAGTGTTGGAAAAGAGTCCAGCGTTAGCTCGAAGCCAAGGATACTTCCCGGGACCCCTTTGTTTAAATATACGGTACCTGATTGACTGCTTAAGTAAGCACGGTTCTCGACATAATCCATTGTTAGAAAGTAAACGCCAGCTAGCGCAGCGGCAACCAGTGCAGTCCAGATAAGCATCCACAGCCACAGTTTCGAGCGTGGTTTTTTCTGCTTCATTGCAGCCATCGCGGCAGCATTTGCGCCCTGTGCTTCGTTGATGTCAACTACAATGACGCTAATGTTGTCATTGCCACCCGCATCAAGCGCTGCTTGAACTAATTTTTCTGCGGCATGATTGGGATCAAGGCTACCTGTTAGTATGTCTTGAATTTTTTCGTCTTCAACCATTGTAGTCAGACCATCAGTGCAGATAAGCAGTCGGTCTCCGCGCAAAATTGTGACCTCGAAAGTGTCTACATTTAGCTGGGGATCGCTGCCCAATGCACGGGTAATAACACTACGCTGCGGATGTCTGCGCGCTTCTTCGGCAGTCAGATGTCCGCTACGCATCATTTCTCCTACTACGGAATGGTCTTCGGTAACCTGCGATAGCGACCGGTTACGTAACAGGTAGGCTCGCGAATCACCGACTTGCGCAAATACTGCACGGCCGCTCTCTATCATAACGGCTGTCATGGTTGTGCCCATGCCTTCGCGTCCAACACCCTTGCTAATGCCAGAGATAACCGCCTGATTTGCTGACTGAACTGCACGGGCAAGTGCAACGGGTTCGGGATGTTTTGGGGCATGATCGCGCAGGGCATCGATGGCCAGTGAAGAGGCAACCTCTCCTGATTCGTGCCCTCCCAGGCCATCTGCGACTGCATACAAAGGGGGCAGTGCTAGCAGCGAATCTTCATTTAAGGCTCGAACATTGCCCACATGGGTCAGTGCTGCAAAAGGGACAGTATTACGATTGCGTTTTTTACTCATCGTCCATCTACTTCCAGAACAAGCATGCCGATCGAGATTTTATCGCCTGCTATAAGGTTTTCAGGTATGGTTACGGGCAGTCCATTAAGTAGAGTGCCGTTAGTAGAGCCCAAGTCTTCAATAATTGCACCATCAGGAATTGGAGTAATGCGTGCATGTTTTCCTGAAATCAAGTCATCAGGTACAAAAATATCACTACCAGGAGCACGCCCGATAACAATGCTGCTGTTAATGGGCATTGTGGTACCGAGTAAAGAACTGGGACCCTGTGTAATTACAATACTTAGTTGTGCACCTTTTTTAGAGCGGCTGCCACTACGAACTAATCCCACGCCTGCTTTGATAGCAAACAGTAAAAAGATGTAGAGAAGGGCAATTAGTAATATGCGCCCTGCAAAAAGTAAGACATCTATCACAGCTAGGCCATCCTGCTTGTCTCATGATAGATAAGGGTTGATATTCCTAGAGTGATGCGATCACTATCATGAAGCTCTACAGAGCCATTGATTCGTTGTCCATTGACACTAGTGCCGTTAGTAGAGCCCAAGTCACGTAATGACCAACCTTCACCATCCCAGAAGAACTCTGCGTGCTGGCGAGAGATGTTGGCATCAGCCACAGGTAGGTCGCAGGTACTTTGGCGTCCCGTTATATAGGTGCGCTGCGGATCTAACTCGACCTCCCCGCGGTCAGGCAGCACAACACTTCCAATTCGTGTTACCTGGGGGGTTGCAGCAGGCATAATTGTTGTTGCGGGGTCTGCACTTGCTGCGCCACCCATAGAGGGGGCGACCGCAACCGCGGCGGCGGGAGTCGCAGGGACTGCAGCACCAGGAACAACTGCGGTAGGTGGGCGTTCTGTTGGAGCCGGCGCACCAGCCCACGGATCAGCAGGGGGATGTGCTGCTGGGGTAGGAATAGGATCATTAATAATGAGCTCAGGCATCTGGTCGGGCTCGGGCATTGCTACCATTGCCGGCGCAACAACTCTATGTTGCGCTGCCTCAACTTCGTCAGTAACACCAGCGACGTTGCCCATCTCTGCGTAAATGGCCTCAACGGTCATTTGCTGGCCAATAACATCGAACTTTCCTTGACGTTTCAGGTTTTCATCAATAGAAAAGCGCACTACGGGACGGGTAACAAAAGAGTAATCGCGTTCGCGAGCAAAGGCAAGCAGATAACTTTCCAGCTCCCCTTCAATAGTTGGGGCAAGGTCACCCATGTTTTCTCCGTCACGCGGAGAAATAAAGACAAAATACACGTTTGCCACATGCTGTTTGCCAAGACCCAGCTTTCGCGACCGCGTCATTTCTTTCGCAGCAGCCCGCGCAAGCTCTGCAGGTTGCACTGGTGATCGAAACACTGCTCCAAACGTCCCTTCTATAATGTTTCCTAAGTTTGTTTCAAATTCCCTAATTAGTTTCATGAACTCTATCTATTCTTGTTGGCGTCTTATTGCTGATACTCTGTTCACGGTGTCCTAGTCTATTGCCGGCACTTACCTTGTTGCCCGTGGGCCACTTTATCTGTGGCGACGTGCACGGTTAGCTGCGAACAATAACCCTAATAGTGCCCCAATTATAAAGACACCTGCAGCCACCTGAACAACCAACCAGCGATTGTTACCGCTTAGTAGTAAAATATCTGGCACAATCCAGGCAAGTAAGCATATAGCGAGCGCAATTCCCATAATTACTTTAAAGGTGATGCTGAGGACACTACGCAAGCAGCCTGCAAAATCGCGTGACTCACGGTCTGCCTTGTTGCGTCCCAGCCTTCTTGAAGAGGGGAGTCCCCCCATTTCGTCCGGGTCATCTGGCTCATCATTGGTTAGTTCCGGAATAAGTTTTTTAAGTTCGCGCTTGCCAGCAGTTGCAGAGGGACGATCCCCCAGTTCGGCTAATAAAACTTCATAGAATTCTTTAACACTTTCAAAGCGCATATCAGGATTTCGTGCTAATGCTCGCGTGAAAATGCCTTCAAGAACAATGTTATTTAAGTCAAGCAATGCAACTTCGTCTGCCTCTTGTGCTTTAAGCATGCTGCTAGCAGTTGGTTTGCGGGAGACTTCTTCAAAATAGGGATATTCATCAGAAAACAGTTCGTAAATAACAGCAGCAAGGGCCCACTGATCGGTAGCTTCGCAGACTTCATCTCCGGATAATTGCTCTAAAGGCATATAACCTAGGGTTCCTGCTATGGCTCTGCCATGCTTGCTTCCCCTGCCATTGTTTTGACCTATGTGTGATAGTTGAGCCAGTCCAAAGTCGGCAAGTTTTATCTGCCCCTCGTGACTTATGAGGATATTGTCTGGTTTTATATCCAAATGCAACACACCGTTTTTATGGGCATAGGTTAAGGCATCAGCGGCGGCCTTAAGAATGGCAGCAATGACTTCATCTGTCAGGTATTCACTAGGAATGTCAGCAACAGTTGCCCCGTCAATATCTTCCATAATAAGGTAGGCAACACCACGTTGTTCATCTATTTCAAAGTCAAAAAGCGACACGATGGCAGGATGGCTCAGCATAGCCGCTGTACGTGCCTCCTCTAGTCCCATTAATGCAGCTTCACTCATTTTCTGCGCGCCTGTTTTAGGGGCACCTTTGCCGCTTGCTGTTCGTAGGGGCAAGATTTTTATAGCAACACGACGGGCGATTCTCTCATCAAAGGCGCGATAGACAGAGGCAAAGCCCCCAGATCCTAGGTGCTCTAGGACTCGGTACCGGTCAAGTATAAGGTCATTTTCCTGCATATCTCCAGTATAAATTAGGCCTTAAGCAAGCAGAAGCTTGCAGATTCAAGCGCACCCATTGTGTTACTTAGACTGTCAGGTGCTGCTAGCTAGAAAAGCAAACAAATGAGCAGAATGTATCAAACTGATACATTCTCAGGGCCTTTCTCTGCTTGCTTCGATTACCGATTGAAGCAGTTAAAAATAAATTTATCTTAGGGCTTGACGGAACGATAGCTTCTCGTTATTATACATACATAGTGAATGTATGTAAGTTGAGCTAAGGTCAGATTGAAGAGATTAGGAAGGAGTAAACATGCCCCGCAACAAGTTTCCAGAGCAAACGCGTCAAAAAATACTGGACGCATCCCTTGAGCTTTTTTTGGAAAAGGGCTACGAGAACACTACTGTTCTTGACATCGTAGACAATATGGATGGGCTAACAAGGGGAGCCTTCTACCATCACTTTAAGTCCAAAGAAGAGGTTTTGGATGAAATCGCAGGACGTTTTTTCTACGACAATAACCCTTTCGATAAGGTTCAAGATGAAGAGGATCTTACGGGTCTTCAGAAGCTGCAAAAAGCGATTTTTTCAAACGCAGAAATTCAAGTGGAAGTTGATGATAATTTCAAAGAGGTAATGGCAGTTACCGTAGACTTACTTCGAAACCCACATTTTTTAATGCGGCAATTCGAGTTTAACCGCAAAATTGCACAAAATTATATTGAGCCCCTTATTGAAGAGGGAATAGCAGACGGCTCCATTGCCCCCAACAATGCGAAATGGCTTGCAGAGCTGCTTATGATTACGATGAATATCTGGACAAATCCAAATATTTCACCTGGCTCTGTAGAGGAGCAGGCCGAAAAGTTAGAACTTATGCAGAGACTGTTTGACGGCGTTGGCTTTCCTGTATTTCACGAAGGGGCAGATGAGGCGGCCCAGATGCTTTTTGACCAGTATTATGACGGAGCCGACTTTGAAAAGGTTGTCGAAAAAATAGAGCAAGAAAGACTGCAGAAAGAAAATTACTAAAAGTTCTTGACAGCGTAACAAAACATTGTTACGCTACTAAGTAAGCAAGAAGAAATGGGCGCACTCCGCCCTCTCTTTTTACCCAAAGATACATACATTCAGCATGTATTATAAAGATAACTGCTTCAAAGGAAGCTACAGAAGACGACAGAGGAGGGAAGAATGATTACAAAAAGCATGAGCGTATTACCAGGATTCAATTATGTGGATGTTCTCTTGGTAGTGCACGATTCTGTTCTGCTTTTAAGTGAGCTTATACGGTAACGCAACCAATATTATTGCCTGGTTGGCGAAAGCTTTGTTCAAGCGGAAAGAGTGACACATGCCTCTTTGGCTAGACCGCGGTAAAAATATAGTGAAGATTAATAATGTTGGCAAATATACCAATAAGAAGGAGAAAGAACGACTATGAAAAGCATGATTTCAGTGAAAGACTTACATAAGTATTATCGAAGCCGTAAGGGCGATCACCATGTTCTAAAAGGTGTGAGCTTCGAAGTGGCAAAAGGGGGCATATTTTGCCTGCTGGGCTCAAACGGTGCTGGTAAAACAACAGCAGTTAATATTTTGACGACCCTAGGCAAGCCTGATAGGGGCAGCGCATCCATTAATGGATGCGATGTTGTGAAGTATTCAGATCGTGTACGTGAGTCTATCAGCTTGACAGGGCAATATGCTGCAACTGATGAACTGCTAACGGGCAGAGAGAATCTGCAGATGATTGCAGACTTGCGACGCGTGGAAAACAGCAAGGCAGAAACTGTGCGCTTGCTGCAGGCTTTTCGCCTAGAGGACGCTGCAGATAAGCCCGTATCGGACTATTCGGGCGGTATGCGCCGCAGACTCGATATTGCGATGACGCTTATGGGTAACTCTCCCGTTATCTTTTTAGATGAGCCAACGACAGGACTTGACCCGCAAAACCGTATTGCAATGTGGGAGCTAATCCGCACGATGGCAAACGACGGAGTCACGATTTTTCTGACCACGCAGTACCTGGAAGAGGCAGAGCAGCTGGCAAACCAGGTTGCCATCCTGCATGAGGGCGTGATTATCGCACAGGGTTCACCCGAAGAATTGAAACAGGATTTGTATTGCGAAGAGACAGACAGTTTACCAACACTTGAAGACGTATTCCTCACCCATATCGGTGAAAAATAAGAAGGGGCGATAATGAGATTTTTTTCTGACACCTATGTAATGTTTAAGCGCAATATAAAGATTGGCTTTAGAAATCCTGATGCCTTTGGCATGGCTATTGTTGCACCTTTCATTATGATAATGCTTTTCGGCTTGGTACTAGGTGGGGCGATGGAGATGGGACGCGCTAATTACGTTAATTTCATCGTGCCGAGCATTATGATGATTTCAATTGTGCAAAGCACTATCTTTGTAGGAATCAGCATTAACAGAGAAAAGAAGGCAGGCATTGTCGACCGCTTTAGGTCCATGCCCATAGCTCAATCTTCTTTTTTGCTAGGACATGTGTGTGCCTCTGTGTTTAGAAGTGTCATTGTGGTGGTTGCAGTAACCGTTGGGGCATTTATTATTGGCTTTAGACCAGAGGCCAGCTTTACGCAATGGCTTGCTATTGCAGGCATCTTTTTGCTCGTGACCGTTGCAGCGACCTGGCTTGCAGTATTTGTTGGCCTAGTAGTCAAAAGCGAAGAGTCAGCGTCATCATCGTTGACGATGATTTCACTGCTGCCCTACTTAAGTTCAGGTTTTGCTCCTATTGAAACTCTGCCTAGATGGCTGGCACTATTTGCAGAGCATCAACCCTTTACGCCAGTCATTGATAGCGCCCGCGCATTGATGATGGGCAGTCCTGTTAGTAACAGCGACTTAATCCTATCAGTGGTATGGTGGACGGGTATTGCAGTTGTAGCCTGTATTGCTGCGGTAAAGATGTACGGACACAAATTGGCGAAGTAGGCCGAATTGACTTAAGGTGTGCTTTAGGACAGGGTGCATAAGGCAAGACAGAACAAAATAAGAGCAAGATTAAGCGGTGGAGTGTATCCACCGCTTTTCATTTATACTGGATAGCTGGATAGACAATAAAGGCTAAGGTGGGGCTTGCTACAAGCAGGGTCCTTAAGAAAGGTTGCATCATGGGCAAAGACGCAAGTTTTGACATAGTTTCTGAAGTTGACTATCAAGAAGTCGACAATGCTTTTCAGCAAGCAGCAAAAGAACTCAAGCAGCGCTATGACCTAAAGGATAGTGGAGCCACGCTTGATTACGACAAGGCAAAGCACGAATTCACACTAACAGCACCCAGTGACTTTATTGGTGGGCAGGTTAAAGATGTGCTGAACTCAAAGCTTATCCGTCGTGACATTGACCTGAAGGCCGTACAGTGGTCAGACCCTGTTGCTGCCTCATTGGGTAATGTGCGTTTTACCGGCACCATTGTTAGCGGTATTGAAGAAACGATGATCAAAAAGCTCAACAAAGATATCAAGGCGCAGAAATTCAAAAAGGTAAAAACAGTTATCGAAGGCGATAAGATTCGCGTTTCAAGTCCCAGCCGTGATGACTTGCAGGCAGTTATCACCTTCGTTAAAGAGGCAGATTACGATATTCCCTTACAGTTTGTGAATTATAGATAAGAGCACACGTATAGATAAGAGTGCACATGGGGCTCAATATCTACACAAGTCTTGAACCTTATGAGCACTCTTGACTGCGATTAACAATGATAATTTTTCACGAGTTACTTATAGGAAGTGTGTCAGACGCACAAGATGACGATGTATTAAGTAGGGGGGCAAACCCCTGCCCTCGTTGTCTGCGCGCATCCTCAACTAAGCAAGAAAATTCCGTAGAGCCTGTGGGGTTGAATACTTTGCTGCTGCGCATTGAAGGGCTTTCTTCAGTGGAAGCCTCGGTCATGATGTGTGGCATGGAACCCTTTCGTCATCCTAGTCTAGTGAGTATCGTGCAGGCTTTGGCTGCAGCAAAAGTCCGCCGCGTTGGGATGCGTACTGATGCCGCTGCTCTAGCTAACCCGCATGATGCGCAGGGCTGCGTAGGTAATGGGGTGCGTATGTTCGAGATACCCTTTTTGCCGCGCGAAATGGACTCGATTAATCAGGGCGCCCCTTTTGATGTGCGCTTAGCAGGGATTCAGGGTATCCGTGCTGCTGCGACGCAGTTAGGGCTAAACGTCTTTGTTTGTGCCGATATCTTTATCTGTAAACATACGGCACCCTATTTTGTCACTGTCATGCAGGCGGCCATCGTAGCGGGTGTTGATGCGATACGTATCAGTTTCGCAGAGGCAGACCCTGCTTCTTTGGTTACGCTATTAGGTGGTGACTCAATACTTGATAGTGCTCACAGTCTGGCGGTACAAAATTCAGTCGCTTTCTTTGTTGTTGGTGATGAATCTTTCGCGGGTCGCTACTTGCAGGGGGCGCAACTTTATCAGACGATAACCGCTGTCGAGACCGCCAGTTCAAACGGAACCACCTTTCCAGGCAGGTCAGGTAAGTCAGGCAAGGACGCCAAATCCGACAAAGTGGTCGGCTCAGAAAAGACTTCCAGGGTGGGGGAGAACCGTGACTAAGTCCCCTTATGCTATTGCACTAGTGGGTATCTCTCAGCCTGGGTATCAGTGCCTTGCTAATGCCTATTTGCGTGAATCTCTGCGCGGTGACGAGCGTTTATCAAATATGGCTGTTGGAAATCTAGAGTTTGATACTACTGTCAGCGCCTGGTGGATTGTCTACGACCTTTTATCACAAGAATACGAACCAGACCTTGTGGGCTTTTCCGTTTACTGCTGGAACGCGCAGACTGTTTATGAGGCATTGCGAATTCTGCGTAAAGTACGTCCAGACCTGCCTATTATTTTAGGTGGTCCAGAGGTTGGCCCTAACGCGAATGAAATTAGAGATCGTTTTGCGCCACAGGTTGTCTATGTTGCAGCCAGTGAAGGTGAGCGTGTTATCTGTGACGTTGTTGAGGTTCTTATGCGTGATGGCTCTTCGCATAAGTTAGCCTATTTGCCCACGCGTGATGCGATATCAGAAATGGACATGATCCCCTCTCCCTATACCGAAAACCACAGGCCATCTGTAGACGGCTCTGCCTACATCGAAACCTATCGTGGCTGTCCTCATCGCTGTAGTTACTGCTATGAGAGCAAGGGAATTGCACAGGTGCGCAGTTTTAGTTGGGGGCGCATTGCGGCAGACATTGATCTGGTGGCAAGCACCCCAGGAATGCAATCTTTCACCTTTGTTGACAGTGCGTTTAATCTGACAAAGGGACGACTGCAGAAGCTCTCTGACATTTTGGCACCTTATGCTGCGCAAGGAATCCGCCTGCACACCATCGAGGTTGATATCGAGAGCATTGATGATGAGCAGGCAGCACTCTTGGTACGTGCAGGAGTCATTAGTGTAGAAACGGGTCCGCAAACGACAGGAGCCCGCGCGTTAGAACTTAGTCAAAGAAACTTTAATCGCAACGCCTACCTTGAAGGGATCAAGGCTTGTCGCCGTGCAGGCATCACTGTTATTGCTGACCTAATCCTTGGGCTGCCAGGTGATAATGTTGAGTTCTGTCTTGAAAGTATGCGCTTTGTAGTGCAGGATGCTGATCCAGGGGTTTTGCAAGCGTCAAGTCTGCATGTCTTGCCAGGTACCTTGTTGTGGGACAAAGCGGATGAGCTTGGACTTCAGTATGATAGCGAGCCCCCGCATACGGTAATGCAGACAGCAGATATAAGCTTTAAGGAGCTTCGTGAACTGGAAGTATTTGGGGTGGCATTAAGTGCACTTTACCGCACGAACTCCGCGCAATGACATGTGACAGTAGTTACATCAACCTACTAGTATAGCACCACTCTTGGGTTTATTTCGGGGTGTAAAGCAACGGAATTGTAGCTTAAATTCAATGGACTAAATTGTGCTGCGCGGGTACAATGGAGGTGTTCATAAGTGCCCACTGCTTCGAGGTCGAAACAACGGTCGAACCAACACTTACGAATTCGGGAGTCTTAATTATCCCGGGGAGGACAGAAATCCTCGCGTTGCTCTGAAGTTTAGGGTAATGGTGTGGAGATTGGAGCCCTCGGTGCGGACACCCACCTGCTATCGCAGGTTCACCATACGACCTCGAAATAGTGGGCACTTTTAAGTAATTGTCTGTAACCAACCCCTGTATCACTATTAGGAGTGCTCTCCAGCGTGGCAGAATTCACCCATACTATACCTAGTGGTTCACGAATTGTAGTTGTTGTTTCGACAGGTCCTCTTGACGCCGCACATAAGCAATCAATGGAGGACAAGGACATCCGCATGCTTGATGTCATGGGCAAAAGTCAGGGTATTGCACTAGAAGAGCTAGCAGAAATTGGCTTAAAGCCTCGTGTTATTTATGACTATAACGACAGCATCGCAAAGGGTGCTGTTATGGCACAGCATCCTGCTGCAGGTGTCTTGACCTGCCCTGATATGGAATCTTTGCTCTTAGTGTCCAGTGGCCCCTCTATCAACGAGCGTGTACAGGTAAACTTGCCTGACGTGCGTGGCTTAGAGGAAGGGGAAGCCAGCGCTAAACTTAAAGATGCGGGACTGTCTCCGCAGATTGTGCACTACAAAAGCTCTAGCGTGCAAAAAGGTAAGGTGTCAGCGCAGATTCCCAACACGGATTCGCTTGTCGCGCAGCCAGAGGTGAAGTCAAAGGTTGCTTGGATTTTTATCGCCGTTATTATTGCAGCTCTACTGGGGTTAGGTTACTTCATCTTTGAACGAACTAATATTGAGCCACCTCCCCCCGTTGAGCAAGCTGTTTCTCAAGTGGTTGTGCCCAACCTAATTGGACTAACAGAAGAGAGTGCCACTCTTGAGCTTCAAAAGGCTGACTTAAGCCTAGGACAGGTAACAACAGCATCTGCTGAAGACACTCCTCAGGGGGCCGTGCCTGGAACGGTGATTAGTTCGACCCCTGCAGAAGGTCAGGAAGTTGTGGAGGGCTCGCCCATCTCTATAGTGCTAGCAGCTGAAGCGCCCGGCGAGGCTGCCGATATGGTTCTAGTTCCTAACACGGTAGGTCTGAGCGAAGAGGCCGTGCTCGATATTTTTGAAGAGCTTAATCTGACCGCAAATATAGTCAGATCGCCAGACCTAGAAGTTCCCGAAGGAAACGTCATTATGCAGAGTCCTGCAGGGGAAGCAGAAGTTATTGAGGGCTCCATAGTTGTTGTGGTTATCTCTACAGGGGAACCCTTAGAGCCAACAGAGATTGAACTGGCAGATGTTACAGGACTACCCGTATCAGAGGCAACATATGAGCTGCAGGAAGCAGGACTTGTGGTGACTCTGCCCCTTATGGGCGGCAGCAATGAGGCGGCCTTGGGTACTGTTGAAGGGCAGATGCCAGAAGCAGGCAGAAGTGTTTTGCTGGGCAGTGTTGTAATTCTAGAAGTCGAAACACAGTAGCAGGATTTTTCTATGCGCCGTCTGTTCTTGCGCTATCTAAAGCCCTACCCCTTTGCTTTGGTGATGATTGTTGTCACTACTCTTGCGCAGGTGGGCTTTCAACTGTACTTGCCAACACTAATGAGCAGTATTGTTGACACGGGTATCGTGCGAAAAGGTATGAGCGAACAGGATGCAGCTGCAGGCATCATTGGCACCTATGCGACCCAGATGGATTATTTAATCCAGGTTGGCGGCTTAATGTTGGGTGTCACCGTGCTTAGTGGTATTGCTGCCGTGTTAGCAGGTTATTATTGCTCGCGCGCGTCAGCTGGCCTAGCCCGTGACCTGCGCGAGAAAGTCTTTGCAAAGGTGGAGAATTTCTCACTAGTCGAGATCAATCGTTTCTCGACAGCATCATTGATTATCAGATCAACTAATGACATTCAGCAGATTCAGCAAGTATCGTTCATGCTGCTTCGCATGGGCTTGACTGTTCCTGCCTACATTGTAGTTGCTTTTGCGTTGGCCTTTCGCGAGAATATGCAGCTTTCTTGGATTTTTGCAGCGGTCCTACCCGTGTTTTTTGGAATCTTCCTTGTCACGATGAAGTACGTTATGCCCATCTTTAGAAGCATTCAGAAAAAGACGGACCATCTGAACCTGATTGCGCGGGAGGGCCTTACGGGGGTACGTGTTATTCGCGCCTTCAACCGTCAAGCTTTCCAGCAAGCGCGCTATGCACTGGCCAATGACGACCTGACTGACGCCAATATTCGAGCCTATAAGATCATGATTACCTTGATGCCCTTAGTCATGCTGGTGATTCAAATGACTACTATTGTCATCATTTGGTTTGGTGGTCATCTGCTTGCTGATGGCGGTGTTCAGTTAGGTAGCCTGATGGCATTCCAGCAGTATGTAATGTGGGTACTTTACTCGCTTATGTTCCTATCAATGCTCATGGTAATGGTTCCTCGTGCCAGTGTCTGTGCCGAGCGCGTTATGGAAGTCCTTGATACGGAACCAGTAATTAAGGATCCTGTCGAAGGCACTGAATTGGATGTTGAGCAGGCGGCCACTGCAGCTGCTTTGTGCAGTGATGCTGCAGATATTAGTGTGACGCCAGTGCCTGTTGTGGTAGGCAGCGATTCGGCAGGTAGTCTAGAATTTGATGATGTCAGCTTTCTTTTCGAGGATCAAAAAGGTGTAGCTGGGGAGGTCCCCACGCTTTGTAATATCAGCTTCCGTGCACGCCGCGGTCAAACTTTTGCGATTATTGGATCGACTGGCTCAGGAAAATCAACTATCGCAAATCTTGCGATGCGCTTGTACGATGTAAGCTCTGGACGAATCTTGTTGGATGGCACTGATATTAGACAAATGCCCCAGCAGGATCTTCGCGATCGCATGGGGTATATTCCTCAAAAGGCGGTGCTCTTTACGGGCACACTTGCTGAAAATATTCGTTACGGCAAATCAGATGCCAGCGACGAAGAGGTTATCGAAGCACTGAAAATCGCGCAGGCGTGGGATTTCGTTGAGCAGCTTCCAGAGGGTCTGGATACAGAGGTTGCACAGGGCGGAACGAATTTCTCTGGTGGACAAAGACAGCGTCTGGCTATTGCCCGCGCCCTGGTCAAAAAGCCTGAAGTCTACCTGTTTGATGATAGTTTCTCTGCGCTAGATTTGCGTACTGATGCCCAGTTACGCACAGCATTAAAACCGCTGCAAGAAAACAGCACCATGGTTATCGTTGCTCAGCGCATTATGACTATTCAGGATGCTGATCAAATTATGGTTCTAGAGGACGGACGTGTCGGTGGAATAGGCACGCATGACGAACTTATGGCAAGCAATAAGGTCTATCAAGAGATCGCGGCCTCCCAGTTAACTGCAGAGGAGGTGGCACACTATGGCAAACAGTGCAAATGATGAACGCATCCAAAAAGAGCGCAGGCAAGGTTCGCAACACAGCAATGTAAATGCAGGTGCTGCTATTGCTGCCCCTCCTGCAAAGGTTGATGACTTCAAAGGAACCCTGAAAAAGTTCATAGCATTATTTAAAGAGGACAAACTACATCTTTTCTTGGCTGTGCTGCTGGCAGTGCTAGGTGTTTTAGCAACGGTGCTTGGGCCCCGAATACTTGCAGAGGCAACTAATGAATTAGCAGACTTTGTAACGGCGACATATGCTGCTTTGCAGGATGCGACTTTAAATGCGTCGGCAGTTGCCCCAGCGATTGATTTTACTTTCATTGCAAAGATACTTGCAGTAGTGGGTGTGCTCTACTTGTTGGGTGCTGCATTTAGTTATATCCAGCAACGCCTAATCATTCATGTAACGCAGAAACTTATTCATGGGCTGCGTCAGAAAGCATCTGAAAAACTAGACAGATTACCCCTACGTTATTTTGATCGCAAGCCTTACGGCGATACCTTGTCACGCATTACCAATGATATTGATTTGATTAATTCCAATCTGCAGCAGGTCATGACGCAAACTTTGACCTCACTGATCATGATTGTCGGAATATTAGTCATGATGTTTGTCATCAATTGGATGCTGGCTCTGATTTCATTAATTGCCCTACCAGTGACCATGCTGCTTACTGCTTGGGTTGCGCCAAAGGCCCAGCGCTTCTTTGGTCGTCAGCAGGCTCAACTGGGTGAACTTAACGGCCAGATTGAAGAAAACTTTAGTGGGCACAATGTTATTAAGGCCTTTAATCGCGAGGAAGCCTCTGTAGAGCGCTTTCGTAAGACAAATGAAAAGCTGTATGGTAGTGCATGGAAGGCTCAGTTTTTAACAAGCATCCTGATGCCGCTGTTTACCTTAATCACCAATATCCAGTATGTGCTTATAGTAGCGATTGCTGCTATATTGACGCGTCCAGAAGTTATGTTCCTAGGCACGAATATAGGTGGGCTGCAGATCGGTCTGATCTTGGCGTTTATCCAGTATGTCCACCAATTCCAGCAACCATTGGTTACTACAGCACAGATGGCGAATCTAATCCAGGGGACTATTGCTGCAGCAGAACGTGTCTTTGAACTGCTGGAAGAGGACGAAGAGCGTCCAGACGATGAAGAGTCCGCAAAGCATGACAGTCGCCCTCGTGGTGCGGTAAGTCTAGACAACGTTAACTTTGACTATGTGCCTGACGAACCCTTGATTCGCGATTGGAGCCTAGAAGTAAGTCCTGGTGAAATGGTTGCAATTGTGGGACCGACTGGTGCAGGCAAGACAACGGTGGTCAATTTACTTATGCGCTTCTATGACGCAGATAGTGGCAAGATTTGTATTGATGGCATTGATACTCAAGAAATGACACGTGCTGGTGCCCGTGGATTATTTGGTATGGTGCTACAAGATACGTGGCTCTTTAGCGGAACTATCTATGAAAATATTGCCTACGGTCGCGAAGATGCGAGTCGCGAAGAAATCATAGAGGCGGCTAAGACAGCTTTTGCCGATCACTTCATACGTACTTTGCCTGATGGTTACGATACAGTCCTGCAAGAAGACGCTCAGAACCTGTCAGTTGGACAGCGTCAGTTACTAACAATTGCACGTGCCGTATTGCGTGACGCGCCTATAATGATTCTAGATGAAGCCACAAGTAGTGTTGACACGAGGACCGAAAAACTGATTCAGGCAGCAATGGCACGTCTTATGCAGGGTCGAACGAGCTTTGTCATAGCTCACCGCCTATCAACTATTCGCGACGCAGATAAGATTGTAGTAATGCAGCAGGGCCGTATTGTCGAGACAGGAACTCACGATAATCTACTAAAAAGCGGAGGCTTTTACGCAGAATTATACCTGTCACAATTCGCTGAAGACGAAGATTCGTAATGAGAAGGCAAACGAGTAAGCTCACCAAAAAGCTCATTATTGATGGCTACAATCTGATGTTTCAGGCTGACCCTTACGCAAGGCTTGCACGCGATGACGAGTGGGATCTTGCCCGCGATGCACTGGTGTCTGACGTTGCGTCTTATGCAGGACAACAGTTCGAGGCAACAGTCGTATTTGACGGAAAGAATAACCCCGTCAGTAACCGTAAAGATGAGGATAGACTGGGTGTAAAGGTTATCTTTTCTGATTACGGGAAAAGTGCTGATTCGGTAATAGAGCGCCTGGCAAAGCAGGCAGTTGATGCGGGTATTCAGGTCGAGCTTGTAAGTAGCGATGCCCTAGTCCAGTGGACTTCACTTGGCAAAGGGGTAGTGCGTCGTAGCGCGGCAGAGTTTGCTCAGCAACTAGGTTTTGGCTACAGTGAATGGGAACGTGAGCGTGATGCCCATCCTAAGCGGTCAACGCTTGCTGACAGAGCAGGCCCAGAAGGCGCAGAACTTCTCCGCCGCATTCGTGATGGACGTTCGTAATCATCGCGCTGTGCTATGCTGAAAACCAATATGAAGACATTCGAAAATGACTTACAATCTGCTCTAGGATGCAGTGCTGTTTTCGCTAGGCTAATTGCTTCGCGTGGCTTCACCACGGTAGAGGCTGTTCAAAAGTTCCTTAGCCCCTCCCTTGAAAAAGACTGGCTTGATCCCTATGAGCTTCGCGGCATGGAAGATGTTGTCACAAGACTAGATGCTGCACTTACCAATGATGAGCATATCTGTGTTTTTGGCGATTTTGATCTTGACGGAATTAGCGCGACAGCGCTGATGGTTCGTGCCCTGCGGAAACTGGGCGCAACACAGGTCAGCTATCTTATTCCAAAACGTATTGGTGAAGGATATGGTCTTAGCGCGAACAGTGTACCAAAGCTTCTCTCGCTTGCTCCAGATTTGGTTGTTACGGTAGACAATGGTGTTTCTGCTGATGCTGAAATCAAGATACTGCAAGACGCAGGTATTGATGTTGTTGTAACTGACCATCATGAACCAGGGGACAACTTACCAAAAGGCATTCCCATCCTAAATCCTAAAATGGATCCCGATTATGGCAAGCAGCAGATGGTTGAGGGCTATCCAGAAGAAACAGCTTTTGAGCTGAGTGGTGCAGCAGTCGCACTAAAGCTTGTGCAAGCACTTGGGGTACGCAGACTGAAGCCTCTTCTGTGGCTAGAGTACTTAGACTTAGCAACTTTAGGTACAGTAGCTGATGTCATCAATCTAACAGGGGAGAGTCGCGCCCTTGTCGCTGCAGGTATAGAGCAAATGCGTGTACGGCCTTTACCCGGATTGACAGCACTCACTAGTCAGTTAGCTAATGTTGACCAGGCTCAGATAACAGCACAAAATATTGCCTTTATAATAGGCCCTCGTCTGAATGCCGCGGGTCGTGTAGGGGACCCCGTAGAGGCTCTGAAATTGTTACTGGAAGATGACCCAGAAACAGCACAAATCCTTGCAAGCCGTCTTATTGATTTGAATCAGCAGCGCCAGGAAGTAGAGCGCGAATTAGGGGCTGCTGCCGTCGAGCAAGCTCAGCGTAACTACGATGGCCAGCGTGCCTTAGTGCTGGCAGGTGCGGGCTGGCATGAAGGGGTGCGCGGTATTGTGGCTTCGCGCCTAGCAGAACGTTATGGTGTGCCCACCATAGTCGCAAGCATCAACGATCAGGGTCTTCTAGAAGGTTCGGCACGTAGCGTAGGCAAAGTTGATTTGTTTAAGGCCTTTTCAGCTTGCTCTGATCTGTTTAGTCATTTTGGTGGCCATGCGGGGGCAGCTGGTCTTACTCTTAAGGCTACGCGAATCGACGAATTTAAGCAGCGCCTTTTTGCCTATCTGGACACCCTCCCTCAAGAAGAATTTGCTCAACAGAGGCGTTCTGATATTGAAGTAAACTTGGCGGAACTGGACTATGAACTAAGCTGTGAATTCGAACGGCTGGAGCCCTGTGGTGAAGGTAATCCCCGGCCCATTTTTTCAGCGCGTAGCATCGAAGTGACAGAAGCAAAGGCTGTGGGGGCAGAAGGCACGCACCTTCGCTTCATGGCACAGCAGCAGACTGCTCGCGTGCCTGCTATTTGGTTTCGAGCAGATCATATTGATGAATGGCTGAGTGCTCCTAATCAGGCTCCACCTATGGGGGACGCCATTTTCAAATTGGATAAAGATACCTTCCGTGGCCGCAAGGGTGTGCAACTAAACATAATTGAGGTATCTATGCAGGGTGACGATTTCCTACGCGGACTGTATGAGCGCGCCCCTGAAATAGTGCAGCGTCGTGAGTATGCAGGAATCAGTGACGCGGAGAGCTTCCATACGAAACTAGTTGGCGTAACCTTTGAAGGTCGCCAAGAGCTGATAGAGAAACTAACGCTAGATGACAAACTAGAACTACTGCGCGACACGAATAACGACTTTGACCAAAATGCCATTGCGATAGTGGCAAGCAGGCTGCGCGGAATCAAGGGTGGCCAACTAGGCTTTTTGAATCGTGACCTTGCCCGTGAATTAGCCCCCGTGATAGATGACGGTACTGACTATCATGTCAGAGTTGCTGACATCACAGGAGGATCCGAGGACACCTCTGCGCGTGGGGTAAACATCCTTATTGCACGTGCAGACGCAGAAGAGTCTGCGACGCAAGACTTCGAAGCTGGTCTTGCAGAGCGCAGGCGTCTGGCCACCTTGCCTGCTGATCAATTGCGAGACGAGCTTCGCCGCGTGTTCATAGGTGAGGGCAGACTGCATGATGCACAGGCAAAGACTCTTGACTCGTTGGCTCAGGATAATAATACGCTTACGGTAATGGCGACAGGTCGAGGAAAGTCGTTGATTTTCCACATCCATGCTGCAGTTACTGCGATTAAGCAAGGGAAGCCCAGCATTTTCATCTATCCTCTGCGCGCCTTAGTGTCTGATCAAGCCTATCATCTCGAAGAAGCTTTTGCGCGCATTGGCTTAAAGATTGCGGTAATCACGGGCGAGACCAGTGTCGAGCAGCGCGAAGATAGTTACGCGCAGCTGTCCAGTGGGCAAATTGATATTGTCTTGACTACTCCGGAATATTTGCATTTTCACGCAGAATCTTTTGCAGCAGTTACGCAAGTTGGATTTGTCGTAATCGATGAGGCTCATCATATTGGACAGTCCCGCGCGGGAAATCGTCCAGCTTACGCCCAATTGGGTGCAGCTATCGCAAAGTTAGGTAGCAAGGGAAGAGGTCCAGGCACCAACTCTAGCACAGAAAGTAGCCCAGCTGCCCTGCCCACCACTCTGGCAGTAACCGCAACTGCCGGAACAGAGGTTGCTGCACGCATCTGTGAAACTTTAGGTATTGAAAAGCGCATCCTAGACCCTCATGTGCGTGAAAATCTTTTGCTGGTTGATAAGCGCACTGAAAAGGCCAAGTCCTTCAAGCAAAAATATGTGCTTCAGCTTGCAGAAGAGGGACCCTTAAACCAGGGCTCAAAATTAGTCATTTATGTTAATTCGCGAAAAGAATCAGTTACTTTGGCGCGCATCATAAGGAAGGCATTGCCAGATCTTGCGTGGAAGACCTCTTTTTATAATGGCGGCATGAAGCGAGCTGAGCGTGCAGAGGTTGAGTCACGTTTTCGTAGTGGTGACCTGCGCATTATTATAGCTACAAGTGCCTTTGGTGAAGGCGTCAATATTGGTGATATCCGTGACGTTATGTTGTACCATTTTCCCTTTAGCGCAGTAGAGTTTAACCAGATGTCAGGGCGTGCTGGTCGTGATGGTAAGCCAGCACATATCCATTTGCTATTTAATGAAGAAGACGCCCAGATAAATCGTTTCATCTTGATGCCTTTGGCCCCCCCGCGCCTTTCGCTAGCTGCGCTTTATCACGTGTTGCGCAGACTTGTAGAAGGAGAAGGCAACGGCTTCAAAATAACTAATCGTGATCTGGCAGAACTTGCGAATGATCAGCTGCGAAAAACAGGGGCTTTTGATAAGGGCAAGGGACGGAAAAATCACGCCAATGGCAGTAACGCTGGGGGTGGTCAATCTGCTCGCGACGATGCGCAGGTTTTACGGGAAGAAACAGTTTCGCAAGGCCTGGGTATATTCCGTGAGTTAGGTCTGGTAACAACTGCAGGACATTCTTCTGCGCGCACCATTACCTTGACAGAAGGTGCAGCCAAAGTAGATCTTCAGTCAAGCGTGCGTTATCTTGAGGGGCAGGATGAACAAGCGGACTTCGAAACTTTTAGAGAGTGGGCACTTTTTGCTGCAGCAGATGAGTTAAGGGATCGTTTTACCCGTCCTATTTTGCCCCAATAAAGTGAACGTGCATAAAGCTTGACAGAAGACTGTACTAGCAACATAATACAGTTTAGGAAATGAGTGAGAGGATTTTAGAGATGTCCAAAAGCAATGTAATAAGAAAGATGGTTGCACCCATCGTTATTACAGTGATTACCTGCATGTTTCTTATCGGACAAATTGCAGTCTTTTTCTTCATTCCGGAAATGCCTCTGTGGGGGACCTTCCTTGGCGTTGGTTGCTCATTGCTTGTTTTGGGGGCAATGATTTATGTCCTGATTGAGCGAATTAAAGAGATTAAGAGCGGGGTAGAAGATGATCTTGACAACTACTGACACTATTTCTGGCAGGAATTTCGAGCACTTAGGCCTGGTTAGGGGCAGTACCGTCCAAACAAGAAATGTCGGTCGTGATATTACGCAACAGCTAAAGTCATTAGTTGGCGGAGAGCTACATGCCTACACAGAGATGATGAATAATGCACGTGCTCTTGCTACAAAACGTATGGTAGAACAAGCCACGGAAATGGGCGCTGATGCCATCGTAACAATTCGCTATAACAGCTCATCGGTAATGCAGGGTTCAGTAGAAATTATTGCGTATGGTACTGCGGTAAAATTTACTTCTTAATATGTAATACCCAGACTAAAGTGCAGTAATCAGACGTCTTTGTCTGAAGCCCCGTTAGAGCGAGAATTCTAATATGACAAAATTCAGTGCCGATAGGCCAATTTATACACAAATTATTGACCTAGTGCAGGTTCGTATTGTTACGGGTGTCTACCTACCTGAGTCAAAGCTGCCCAGCGTGCGCGACCTTGCGGTAGAGCTTGGGGTAAATCCCAATACTGTTCAGCGGGCATTTTCAGGACTCGAGCAAAGCGGACTTGTTAGGTGCGAGCTTACCTCAGGACGTTTTGTCACTGATTGTGTGCAGCTGATTAAAGATGTGCGCCAAAAGCTCTTGAAAGAGCAAACAGAGGACTACGTTAAAAATATGCGTCACTATGGCTGCAGCAGTACAGAAATCTGTGATTTAGTATGTCTTTGTGCAGAACAAACGGAGGCAACCTCATGACCTTACTTCAGTGCAAAGAACTCACAAAGACTTACGAGAAAGGTTCAGCTCCTGCCCTGAATGGTCTCGATTTAGATCTCGAGCGGGGCAAAATTATTGGCTTACTTGGGCCCAATGGTAGCGGAAAAACGACCCTCATCAAAATAATCAACGGACTACTTGTTCCCACGGCAGGTAAAGTACTCATTAATGGTCGACTACCTGGGATCGAGTCAAAGAAGTCCATTGCGTACCTTCCTGACAAGAGTTATCTGGCTGACTGGATGCGTATTGCGCAGATAGTAGATTTTTTCGATGATTTCTATGCAGATTTTGACCAGCAGCGAGCATTGAGCATGCTTGAATTGTTAGATATTGATTCAAGGCAAGTCTTCAGGTCTCTCTCGAAGGGCACAAAAGAGAAGGTGCAGTTAGTTCTTGTGATGAGCAGAACTGCGCAACTTTACCTGCTGGATGAACCTATTGGAGGAGTCGACCCTGCGGCACGCGACTTCATCTTGCGCACAATACTGACCAACTATTCAGAGGAAGCCAGTATTGTTATCTCAACACATCTTATTGCCGACGTGGAATCGATACTTGATGAAGTTATTTTTCTGGACAAGGGCAAAGTCACTCTACAAAGTTCAGTAGACGCTATCCGATCAGACAAGGGGAAGTCCGTGGACGAAACATTCAGGGAGGTGTTCGCATGCTAGGTAAGCTGATTAAGCATGAGTTCACTGCACTAGGGCGTACTCTTATAGTAATCCACATGGCCCTTGTGGTCGTCAGTCTTCTTACGGCAGGGATTGGCCTGCTTAAGCCCGCCGGGAATTTCTTTAGCCTGCTTATTGTGCCCGCAATAACGATTCTTTACTTCGTGGTAGTGTTTGGGGTGGGTTTCATAACACTTTTTGTAGTTGCTCAGCGTTTTTACACGAACTTGTTGGGGCCAGAAGGTTACTTGATGTTCACTTTGCCCGCATCAAGGCGTGATTTAATTTTGGCTAAGTTTATTCCGGCGATGTCTTGGTATATGATCTCAACAGTATTATCCATTGCCTCGGTCGTTATAGTAGCGCTTGCCTGGACAGATACAAGCATCCTTGCCTACCAGCTGCTTTCTGGGATTAACGAACTCTTTTCTCTGGGAGAGGTTTCCACGGTGCTTATCGTGACACTTATTGCGCTTACTCTTGTAGGAAGTGCAAATTATATCCTGATGGCGTACCTATCTATGGCTTTAGGCCAATTGGCTAATAAAGGACGTATTGCCCTGTCAGTCGCCAATTTTTTTGGGATTTACATGACTCTGCAATTTTTAGGTCTTATTGTAGTAGCGATAGTGGTCTTGGTTGCTCCTGCATCTGCCTTAGAGGTGCAGGTTGTTGGCGGGCATGCCTTTACGGTAATCGCGCTTGTAGAACCCTTTGATGACCAGGGCTTATTAGCACTTGTGCTGTTAGGGGCAACAGCACTTACCTTGGGGGCAAGTATTGCCTATTTCTTCATCACAGAACGCCTTTTAGATAGACGCCTTAATCTGCTTTAGTTGAGTGAAGCTTCTTTTTTACAGGAAGTAATCGTTGTGGTATTGGCTGGTAAGATAATACAGGTTAAATGACTCGTGAAAGGAGCCTAGCATATGGCCTTAACTCAGGCTGAAGTCCGCGAGATTGGATTGATTGCTCGCCTTAATTTAGAGGACGGGGCAATTGAAGGACTCCAAGAAGAACTAAATCAAATTCTAACCTATGTTGAGCACATGCAAGAGCTTGACCTTGAGGGAGTAGCACCCACAGCCTATTCGACAGATTTCACGGATAGTCTGCGTGACGATGTGCGTGTTCCCAGTCTGCCGCGCGAGGCAGTACTTATGAATGCTCCCGAATCAAAAGAGGGGGCGTTTCTTGTCCCGCGCATTAAGGCACTTGGGATAGAGGACAGCAGAGAAGATACAGCGGGGGGCTCATAAATGTCTGATACGCAGAAGCAATTGGCGGACACGCTTCCTTTCATGTCGGCCACAGAGGTCTCTGCGCTGGTGACCAGCAAAGAGGTCAGCGCACGTGAAGTTGCGCATACTATGCTCGATCGCATCAAGCAGCTGGATGGTGACATCCACGCCTATAATGAGGTTACACCAGAGCTTGCTTTGGCCGCAGCGGATAACCTTGATAAACGTATAGCAGAAGGTGCCACGGCTGAAGAATTGGGTAAGCTAGCGGGTGCCCCTGTTGCCTTCAAAGACAATATGAATTTAGTTGGCACACATACGACATGTTCATCAAAAATGCTGGAAGGTTTCCAGTCACCCTATGACTGTACGGCAGTGCGCAGACTTCTTGATGCGTATACTCTTCCCTTGGGCAAGCTTAATATGGATGAGTTCGCTTTTGGCTCCTCCACAGAAACCTCTGCTACGGGACTTACCCATAATCCGTGGGACCACAAGCGTGTTCCAGGGGGATCTTCTGGGGGAAGTGCCGCAGCGGTTTCAGCAGGTATGGCGACCATTACTCTAGGTTCTGACACAGGAGGGTCTATTCGTCAGCCAGCAGCCTTTACCGGTACCGTTGGACTAAAGCCTAGCTACGGACGTGTGTCTCGTTATGGTTGTGTTGCTTTCGCATCATCGCTGGACCAGATTGGGCCTTTCTCTCACACGGTTCGTGATAGTGCGCTTGCGCTAGGTGCCATTGCAGGAAAAGATCCGCTAGATGCTACCAGTATGAATGTTCCTGCTGAAGACTATTTTGCAAGCTGCAATCAGGGCGTGGAGGGTATGCGCGTAGCCGTGGCTACTGACTTACTAGAACAAGAAGGCCTTGATCCGCGCCTAAAGAAAGAAGTTCTGGATAGTGCAGAATTGCTTGCTGGTATGGGTGCAGAGGTTGTGGAAATCACATTGCCCTCCACTAAGTACGGGCTTCCTGCCTATTACGTACTGGGCCCGGCGGAGGCCTCCAGCAACATGGCACGTTTTGATGGTATTCGCTACGGTCATCGTGCAGAGAATGCAGAAGATATTCTTGACCTGTATATGCGCAGTAGATCAGAGGGCTTCGGTGATGAAACTATCCGTCGCATCATGATAGGCACCTATGTTCTTAGCTCAGGACATTATGACAGCTACTACATGCAGGCTCAAAAGGTACGTACGGTTATCAGAAATGACTACAAGGCGGTGTTCGCCCAGGCAGATGTTTTGCTGACTCCTTCAACGCCTGTGCTGCCCTTCAAGTTTGGCGAATTTGCTGATGATCCTACGGCTATGTACTTATCGGATTACTATACGATTCCTGTAAATATGGCAGGTATTGCAGGCATGTCTTTACCGACGCGCCTTATTGATGGTCTGCCTGCAAGCGTTCAATTGGTAGCGAATCATTTTAGAGAGACTGACTTATTCCGTGCAGGTGCAGCATTAGAGAGCAGCTTTGCTTTTCCTTACGATAGTGTTCCTGCAGGACAGGCATAAGCAAGCGACAGCAAGAGTGAATGACGATAAGAAATATATAAGGACAACACGGACTACGATGAAGGCGGAAAAGGACATAAAAAAGCCTCTCGATGTTGACGAAGGAAACCCTGAAGAGGGAATCAACGGAAATGGTGAGGTGGGCACTGCAGAGCTTGAGCAAGTAGTTGCAGATCAGGCGGCTCGTGCTGCTGCGGCAAAAATCGAAGACTCTTCCTCTGAAGTTTCCGACAAAGCCCCTGCAGAAGATGACGCGGCACTTTCTGACCAACTGCAAGGTTTGCGTGGCGAATTGAAGTCCACACTACCAGAGCCAGAGAAGTTTTTAAGCTTTGAAGCAGCAGTGGCTGACAGAGAAAGCAGCGAAGAAGATGAGCAGTCTCCAGGCAGATTCCCTAATTCCCCGCGCTTTTTGCTGCGTTTTGGCATCATTGCCCTTGCCGTTTCACTTGTTATAGTGGGTGGGCTTGTTTTATTTCTCCGTGTAGAGATGCCCTCTTTGGTGGGACAGACTTCGGTAGAAGCAAGTGAGACCCTTGTCGATCTGGGGCTTGATTTTGAGCTCTTTGAAGAAGAGGTTCCCGGAACCCCTGCAGGACAGGTGCTCTCTACAACACCTGCAGCGGGTGAGTACGTTATGCGCGGTACAACGGTAGTAGTACGTGTTGCAGTAGATACTGATCTTGTAGCAGTACCTGACTTGCGAGGAATGAGTCTTGATGAAGCCAAAGAGGCTCTGACAGCTCTGCGCCTAGACGCTGAAACGGTTTACACCTTTGACGGTGCTGTGCCTGCGGGCAACATCGTTGGTTTTTTGCCGGTAATAAATACGCAGATTCCTGCGGGTACTCCTGTGACTATCCTGGTTTCTGCAGGAGTATTCGAGGCATCTCTTGATGTCCCGCGTGTCATTGGCTTGACTGAAGAGGCAGCCCGTACCGTTTTGATAGAGGCAGGTTTTAATCCCGTCATGTACTATGCAGCAACAACACGGGGAGAGATTGACCACGTTGTTTCACAAACCCCGGGTGAGGGTAATACGGTGAGTCCAGGATCGCCCATATTGGTGATGGTCTCAACAGGGAACTCTACCACAGATCATCCCATTCCTGACGTTTCAGAAGAGCGAAGGGCTGAGGCAGAAATTATTTTAGAGCAAGCAGGATTCGAGCCAGAGCCCTTTTCTATCGTGGATGCTGGTGTAGATGCAGGGACGGTTATCTCTCAGATGCCTCCTGCCCAGGATGCCTTGCTACGTTCTGGTGATCCTGTGGGACTGCTTGTCTCAGCAGGCGCGAACTCAGCAGCAGAGGTTCCGAGTGTTTTAGGACTAGATGAGGAATCTGCGCGCGATACACTTCGCGGGGTAGGACTTAATGCTGTGTTTATTTTTGATCCTGTTCTGGCCGGGTCATCTGCAGATGACGTTAGCCCAGAAGTAAGGGGAGATATTGTTACGCAGCAATTTCCTGCGGGGGGTAGCCAGTATCATATTGGACTTCCTGTCCTAGTATTTTTGTCAGCACAAGATTAGTCAATTAATCATTTCACTATTTAGAAGAAGGCTTTATAAGGGGACGAAGGAAGGTAAGAAGCATGCCAAGAGAATTAAAAGATGTACTGCATGACTGGGAAGCAGTGATTGGTCTCGAGATTCATACAGAAATTACGACATCGCAGACAAAGATGTTTTGTGGCTGTCCTGTCGCCTTTGGTGGTGAGCCTAATTCACGTACCTGTCCTACCTGTGCAGGTTTGCCAGGTGCACTACCTGTGCCCAACAAGAAGGCAATCGAATGGACAGTGCTCTCTGGTCTGTCTATTGGTTGCGATATTGCGCGCTGGTCTCAGTTTAGCCGTAAGAATTACTTCTACCCTGATATGCCAGCAAACTATCAAATATCACAGTTTGACACACCTTTTTGCTTTGACGGTGAGGTTACGGTAGAAGTTGATGAAAAATTCACTTGGCAGCGTTATGACCGTGGTACCGCAGACAATGTTAAAGCTGTGGAGGGTGATGTCGATAAAGGCTACAATGCGCGCATCGGCGTAACTCGCATTCACCTAGAAGAAGACACAGGCAAGATGATACATGTTGGCGGTAGTGATGGCCGCATTACGGGTGCAATCGCTTCACTCGTTGACTTTAATCGTGCAGGTTTGCCACTTATGGAATTGGTAAGCGAACCCGACATTCGTACCCCAGAAGAGGCTCGTCGTTTTGTTCATAAGCTACGTAATATCTTTTTGACCTTGGGTGTTTCAGACTGCAGTATGGAGGAAGGTTCCATGCGTGTTGATGGAAACATTTCTGTACGCAAACGCGGAACAACGGAGTTCGGAACAAAGACAGAGCTTAAAAACATGAACTCTTTGAAAGCCTTACATGATGGTCTTACCTACGAGATTGTCCGTCAGGTGGAGCTAATTGAATCAGGCGGTAAAGTTACGCAAGAGACACGTCACTACGATCCTGTGACAAAGGTAACAAGTACGCTTCGCTCGAAAGAAGATGCGCAAGATTATCGCTACTTCCCAGAGCCTGATATTGCCCCTGTTGTTTTGACTGACGCGCAGATTGAAGAAATTGCTTCCCGCCTACCAGAGCTACCTGATCAGCGAAAAGATCGCCTGATGAAAGACTTGGGTCTTCCAAACTATGATGCAGGTGTCATAGCAGGTGACGTTGAACTGTCAGCCTATTTTGATGAGGGTCTTGCCTCAGTAGGCAAAGGGCGCCTAAAAGATCTGGCAAAACCTTTTGCAAACCTGGTTCTGGGCGATTTGAGTGCCTACCTCAATGCTGAGGGTATTACTGCTGACGCAAGCAAAATTAGCAGCGCTGACTGCATGGAGCTTGTCGGGCTTGTCCATGAAGGGACTATTAGTGGCAAACAAGCCAAAGAGGTTTTTGAACTGATGGTAGAAAGCGGAGCAAGTCCCACAACTATCGTTGAAGAGCGTGGCATGAAGCAACTTAGTGATGCGGGTGAACTTGAAGGTATCATTACAGCTATTGTTGAGGTTCACCCAGATCAGGCTAATGCCTATCGTGGCGGAAAAACGGGACTAATGGGCTTCTTTGTCGGGCAGGTTATGAAAGAGACAAAGGGACAGGCAAATCCTAAAATGGTAAACGAGATATTGGGACGCTTGCTCTCTTAGGATTGCTGCGCACAATTATGACGTGATGAATTCCCCCCGATGACCACAAATCCGCTGCTCATAGACCTGTACCAGCTGACCATGGCGCAGGGCTATTTTCGTGAAGGTATGCAGGAAGCCCAGGCCTCGTTCACCTATAGTTTCCGTGAACATCCCTTCAAGGGGGGATTTGCAGTTTTCGCGGGGCTTTATGAATTCGGAAACCATCTAGAAAACTGGAGTTTCAGCACAGAAGACATACAGTGGCTTTCCTCATTAAAGGCTGCCGACGGAACAGTTTTATTTGGCAAGGATTTTCTTGAATACCTAAAAAAGTTACAAGTAGATCAACTTGAGATATCGGCGGTTTCTGAGGGCAGTATTGTTTTTGCTGGTGAACCTTTGCTACGCGTGACGGGATCTTTGATTGTTACTCAGCTTTTAGAGACAACGCTTATGAATCGTCTTAATTTTGAAACCTTGATTGCAACCAAGGCAGCACGCTGTTATATCGCTGCTGGGGGCGATCCTGTTCTTGAATTTGGGCTACGCCGGGCACAGGGACCAGATGGAGGAATTAGCGCCAGCCGTGCAGCTTACATTGGGGGCTGCAGTGCGACTTCAAATCTTGAAGCGGGGCGCAAGTTTGGCCTTCCTGTTGCAGGTACTCATGCGCACTCATGGGTGATGGCGCACACTAGCGAAGAAGAGGCTTTTGAATCATGGACGCGCTCTGCTGCCAATAACTCAATCCTGCTGGTAGATACGTACAATTCTGAAAAAGGGATAGAGCAGGCGGTAAAAGCAGGGGCTGCACTTGAGGCTCGTGGGGGCACCTTTGCAGGGGTTCGTCTGGATTCGGGTGACCTTGCTTGGCTGTCAAGACGTGCCCGAAAAATGCTTGATTCTGTAGGCCTGGAACATGCGAAAATATATGCGAGCAATAATCTTGATGAGCACACTATTTTGAGTCTAAAATCCCAGGGTGCGATGATTGATTCCTGGGGGGTTGGTACACGCCTAGCTACGGGGGGCGACCAGTCTGCTTTAGGTGGCGTGTATAAAATGACCGCAATGAGACCGTCCCCAACTGATTCGTGGGAACCAAAGATTAAGGTGTCTGATCAGTCGATTAAGACCAGCATACCGGGAATACTTGCGGTTCGCAGATTTCTTGATTACAAGGGTAGGCCTGTCGGCGATATGATTTATGATTTGAACAATCCCCCTGCAGGAGGGGCAGAAGTAACCATTGTTGACCCAAGGGATGTCACGCGTCAAAAAAACTTCGACGCAGAGATGGACAGTATCGAACTGCTAAAACCCTTCTTCAGAGGAGGATCCTTAGTTCAGCTGCAGAACGATATTCATGAAATTAGAGAGAACTGCCTGGCAAATCTGGCAGTATTGGATAAAAGTCATCAACGCTTTATGCGCCCACATCTTTATCCCGTGGGTCTAGAGCGCAATCTTTTCGAGAAGCGTCTAGAGATGATTACGAGACACAAAGGAGTGTCCTAATGTCACAAGAACAAAAGCAGGCTCAGTTAGCCGTATTTATAGATTTTGAAAACCTAGCGCTAGGTATTCAGCCTAAAACATCTAGCGGTAGACGTCGTAAACGCACTGATAAGTTAGATATGCAGCTAATTCTAGAGCGTCTTGTTGAAAAGGGAAAGATTGTAGTTAAGCGTGCTTACTGCGATTGGCAACGCTTTCCCGAATACGTAGTTTCCTTGCACGAACTGGGTATTGAGCTTATTGAGATTCCTGATCGTTATATGACGGGCAAGAACTCAGCCGATATTCGTTTGGTGGTGGATGCTCTAGAGATGGGCCTCTCGAAAGACCACATTGATACCTATGTCATTGTATCGGGGGACAGTGATTTCTTACCCCTGGTAAGTAAGCTCCGTGAAAATGGAAAGACCATTATTGGCGTGGGACTTAAAGACTCAACTAGTGACTTGCTTGCTAACAATTGCGATGAGTTTATCTTCTATGACGATATTGGTGCGGGCAGCGAGGTGCCAAAGATTGGTGAGAATGTTACCCGTAAACAGCGCCCCGCCTACAAGCTGCTGTTCGAGACCATCGATGCTATGCAGCGTGAAAGTACTACAAAGATGCACAGTTCATTAGTAAAAGATACTATCCGTCGCAAGAAACCACAGTTTTCCGAGCGCAGCTATGGGTACCGCAGTTTCAATCAATTGCTCGAGGATGCTCAGACAAAGGGATACATTGAAATCTGCAAGGATGAGCGCAGTGGCACCTATGTTGTGGAAGGGTTCGCAAAGCAATGAACCTAGGCAAGACGGAAAGCAGAAGTAAGTGAAGCAGGAAACACTAGAGGGGTGCAAGGTACATGAGAGAACATAGTGATACGACTGCCCTTTTCAAGCTGGTAGAGGCAGATAAATTGCAGCGCAAAGAACAGCTAGCAAAACTAGTGTCGTATCAGTCCTTAGCCTTTCCTGGCTATGATCCTGCTCAGTCGGCGGAGTGTGCCCAGCTTGTTGCAGCGCTATTGCGCGATGTAGGTTTTGCTGATATTGAGATGCTTGATGTTGGCGGGCAAAATCCCACAGTGTGGGCAGAGACTAGGATAGACGATGATGCTCCGACGATATTTCTTTACGCACATTACGATGTGCAGCCAGCTCCTCTAGAGCAAGGTTGGGACAGCGATCCCTGGACGATGATTGAACGTGATGGTCGTTATTTTGGGCGGGGTTCTGCAGACGATAAGGCGGGAATTGTTCAACATCTGTCAGCACTGCGCGCACTTTGTGAACAGCGAGGCCTGCACGGTGTAGGTCAACTTCCCTTCAATATTAAAGTTTGCTTCGAGGGTGAAGAAGAGTATGGTGATTCCCTGCCGACGTATATACCGAAAGATGCAGACCGCTTTGAAGCCGATGTTTTCCTAGTCTGTGACGGGGGCAACCTAGAGCGCGGGAAACCTATCTTGCAAACGACATTGCGCGGGGTAGTAGAACTGAATATCGAGGTTCAAACCCTGCTCAATGCCCTGCATTCGGGTGCTTTTGGGGGACCAGCCCCGGATGCTTATTTGGCGCTGACACGCTTAATCTCTAGTCTCTATGATGCAGAAGGAAACACTGTAATTGCTGGGGTGAAGGATGCTGACTATCAGGGAAGTGCCGATTACAGCGACGAGCTTTTTCGTCGTCAAGCAGAGGTCCCAGAAGGCATTGAATTGGTGGGAACGGGAAGCGTTGCATCTAGACTGTGGACGCGTCCAGCAGCAACAATTGTAGGTGTGGATATGCCAAATATTGAAGAATCTTCAAATATAGTTATCCCGAAGGTAAGTGCTCGAATTTCGCTACGCTTTCCTCCGGGGCAGGACGGTGCAGAGGTACTTGAAGCTCTTAAGCAGCATTTATTGGCACGGGTGCCTTGGGGTGCAGATTTAAGCTTCACTAGCGAAAATGTCATGAATGCCTTTGCGGCAGGGGATGCAGGAGGTCCTTATACAGCGCTTATGAAGGATTGCCTGACAGAAGCCTACCAGTCGCCCTGTGGTGAGGCAGGTAGTGGGGGCAGCATTCCTTTACTGGGAGTGCTCCAGCAGGTATCGCCAGAAGCAGAATTCTTGCTTTTCGGTCCCATAGATAGTGAACTATCAAATATTCACGGGGCAAACGAAAGCGTCTGCGAGCAAGAGCTAGAGAATTGCACTAAGGCAGAAGCTCTTTTCATGAGTCAGTTGTCCTGATTACTTTTCTTAGACTACAGGACATGAACCAAAGGCGGAGCAGTTAAAAGTCACAGCCCGTGAAGGACTATTCTGACGCTCGATACTAGACGTTCCTGTGAGATAATATTGCGTTGGAACAACCGCAGATCCGAGAGGACAGCACATGCCAGGTGTGGTTTTGATAGGTGCCCAATGGGGCGATGAAGGTAAGGGCAAGATTACAGACTTGCTCTCGCGCGATTACGACTACGTGGCGCGCTTCCAAGGTGGAAACAATGCGGGCCATACGGTAATCGTAGGGGATCGCACACTTAAGCTACACCTTATTCCCAGTGGGGTTATGTATGATAATGTCACGCCCATCATAGGGAATGGCTGCGTACTGGACTTGAAAGTTCTTATTGATGAAATTGACCGTGTTGAGTCTGAAGGTATCAGCTGTGAGCGCCTTATCATCAGCAGTAACGCACACATTATCATGCCTTATCACCTTGATCTTGATGAGGCCAGTGAGCGCAGGCTAGGTAAAAACCTTATTGGTACGACAAAGCGTGGTATTGGCCCTGCGTATCAGGATAAGATTTCACGCATGGGACTGCGTATGCAAGACCTTTTTGACCGCTCAATCTTTAAGGAAAAAGTTGCGGCTGCGCTTATCGAAAAGAATGATGTGCTTGCAAAGGTCTATGACCTGCCTACCTATACGGTTGACCAGATTGCAGAAGAGTACCTACCTTATGCAGAGCGCTTAAAACCTTACATTCAAGACACCTCCCCGCTACTTAATGATGCGCTAGATGAAGGCGACTGGGTACTGTTCGAAGGTGCTCAGGGAACATTGCTTGATATTGATCACGGCACCTACCCCTTTGTAACTTCTTCGAATCCCACTGCGGGGGGTGCTGCAGTAGGTACAGGAGTCGGTCCGACAAGGGTTGACCGTGTACTGGGTGTCGCTAAGGCTTATATTACGCGTGTGGGCTCAGGCCCTTTCCCAACAGAGCTCTCTTGCAAAGATGGTGACACCTTTATTGATGTGGGGCACGAATTCGGTACTACCACAGGCCGTCGCCGTCGCGCTGGTTGGTATGATGCAGTTATCACCAAGTATGCTGCCCAGGTAAATGGGCTGACCGACCTGTGTATCACAAAACTAGACGTTCTTTCTGCCTTTCCGACCATTAAAATTTGCGTTGCCTATGAGCACCTTGGCAAGACGTATACAAGCGTCCCTGGCCATCAGAGTGCCTTCCATCATGCAAAACCTGTTTATGAGGAAATGCCCGGCTGGAATGTAGATATTACAGGGTGCCGTACGTTTGAAGATCTTCCTGTAGAGGCACAGAACTACATCAAACGCTTGGAAGAGCTTGCTGGTGTTCCTGTGACTATGATTGCTGTTGGTCCTGACCGTGAACAGACTATCCACAATGGGTTTCTCCAAAGAAGCTAAAGACTGAAGAATAACGAGGGCAGGCGCTAACGATGAACATACTTGTTATAGGTTCTGGTGGCAGAGAGCATGCTATTGTGCGCGGACTTGCTGCGTCACCAGAAGTTAAGAATATTTACGTTGCTCTTGGTAATGGGGGGACAGCTCTTGAAGAGAAGGCACATAACGCAGAGGTCTCTTCGCCACTGCGCTTTGCGAAAGATCATGCTATTGACCTTGTGGTGGTAGGTCCTGAGGCACCGCTGGTGGAAGGGCTTGCTGACGAGTTGCGTGCAGCGGGTATTGCCACGTTTGGTCCAGGAATTGACGGCGCTTTGCTGGAAGGATCAAAGCGGTTTAGCAAGGATTTCATGTCTACTCATGGCATCCCAACTGCTGCATATGGCGTATTTACTGTAGATGAACGTGAGGCGGCCTATGCCTGTCTTGAAGACTTCGGCGCTCCCGTTGTCGTAAAGGCAGATGGTCTAGCAGCAGGTAAGGGAGTCACGGTTGCTGCCACTCTTGAAGAAGCCCGCGAAGCGGTTAATGAATGCTTTGATGGTCGTTTTGGGGATGCTGGAGCAACTGTAGTAATTGAAGCCTGCCTAGCAGGTGACGAATGCTCAATGATTGCCTTTGTAGATGGATCAACCGTCTTGCCTCTGGCCCCCTCGCAGGATCATAAGCGTGTTGGGGATGGGGACACAGGCCCCAACACGGGAGGGATGGGCTGTTACTCTCCTGTTCCTAGTGTAAGTGACGAACAGCTTGTGCAGATGACAGACATCCTTAACCGTACAGCAGCAGCACTTGTTGAAGAAGGCATTGAATATCGAGGCATTCTTTACGCGGGGTTTATGTTGACAGAGGAAGGTCCACAGATTCTTGAGTTCAATGTGCGCTTCGGTGACCCAGAGACACAGGTCTTATTGCCACGCCTCAAATCTGATCTTGCGCAAATAATGATGAAGACAGCCTGTGGTGAACTCTCAGGTACAGTTCTAGAGTTTTCGGATGAAGTAGCGGTGAGTGTTGTTATTGCTAGCGCGGGATACCCAGGCACTATAACAACAGGACTGCCCATTACAGGAATTGATGACGCTATGGCAAGGCAGATGAAACCAGAGGCTTCTTTGCACATTTACCATGCAGGCACGAAGCTACTCAAAACAGATGAGAATAGTGAGGAGCTTGTTACTGCAGGCGGACGCGTGCTGAATGTAACGGCACTCGCGCCTACCTTTGAAGAGGCAATTGAAGTAGCCTATCGCGCGGTAGAGAATATTCACTTTGAGGGGGCATTTAGTCGATCAGACATCGCCCAGCGAGCACTCTTAAAAAGAGAACAGAAATAAAGAAGATTAAAAGAGGGTATAAGGAGTCAGGTTGAAATATGATAGATCCTAAAAAGATATTCCCTCAGGTAGACGCGAGCGTACAACTTTTTTTCGCAGCCATAGTCTGGCTTATTGGGGCAGGCATGATCCTGCGTCTTGCAATGATTTATTTAGCTCAGGTAGGAAGTGAGCACTGGTGGATTCCTCCGCTAGGTCTACTGCTAGGTCTACTGAAGGCTTACTTTCTTATGATACCCAGTGCTGCAAAGACAATAGAGCGCATCAGAGAACAGGGTCGTAGCTGGCTATTTAATAGCTATGCGCCACGTGTTTATCTGCTGGTAGGAGGCATGATTGCCCTGGGGGTATCTTTGCGCTTACTAGGACCAACTGATGTCTTAGGCTATCAAATGTTCCTTGCAGTTCTTTATCTAACCATTGGCGTAGGAATGTTTATTTCCGACGGGGTATTTTTGGCAGCACTGCGCAAAGGCAAGGCTCGCAAAAAGGCTAACAGTAAGCAGTAAGGTTCACCTTCGCTCGAAAAGCCTGCCAACAGAGGAATGTTTTATTTCTGGCGGGGTATTTTTAGCAGTGGCAGTAGCTGGGACAGAGCTAGCACGCTATTGTTTGCTGGGGGGTTACGATGTAGTCCATCTTTACATCATGAGGTTCTGCTGGCAGCTGGTCAAAGAGCGTTTCGTCATAGCTAATTCCGACAAGAAGTGGACCTTTTGACACGGACAGTCCTTCTGGTGCTTCGTCACTTTGTTGCGATAAAAGCTGCGGTACAAGTCCTTGCTGTAAGGGCGCAAGTAGTTGATCGTAGTAACCCTTGCCGTAACCCAGCCTATTCCCCTGCGCATCAAAGGCCAGACCGGGCACTAACATTACCGCAATATCCTTCAAGTCGACTAGAGGCATGTCAGCCCCTGGTTCTGGTATTCCAAAGCTGCCAGGAAGGAGATGCTCCAACAGCGCGAAGTGTAACGAGAGTTTGCCCTTGCCGGCAATACGGGGGAAGGTCATGCGTGGACGTACTCCGCCAGATGACTCAATCGTATCAAGGAAACCATTGGGATTAGGTTCCCCTTTGCTGGGGGCATAGCTGGCAAAGCATTGCTGATGGTTAGTTTGTCCCTGCTCTAGGGCGATTCGCAAAGCATTTTGTACTTCCGGAATTGAAAGGAAGTTTCCTGCAATAAGAGAGGACGACCTCAAAACGAAGTCGTCCTTTTGTAAAAGTTCTTTTCGCACAGCTAGTGCCTGTGCTCGCAGACCTTCTTTCCCTTTTTGCTTGAAAGACTGACCAGTGATACTCATCTAAAGAGCTTTGGTTAAGGGGTACCGGGATCGGGTTCGATGCCGGGCTCGACCAGTTCGCCTTCCCCGAGCAATTCATCAAGGTAGAGAGTATCGTCCTCAAAAGTCATATCCCCTTCACCTAGGCCAAACTCTTCCATCATGCCTTCGTCAAGCATGAATTCTTCGCCAAATCCTTCTTCATCAAACATAAAGTCTTCATCGAAGTCAAAGTCAAATTCTTGTTCCTGTGCTTCCCACGCACGCTCTTGTTCTTGCAGCCACAAATGAGCTGCAGGGTAGACGACAATGGCGTAGGAGAGTACGAAAACAAGCATTGCTGCAAGTGCAGCTCGTGCTGGGCGTATTTCCAATCCCTTGTCATGTTTCGCCTTCACAGCACCAATAATCCATGCACTAAAGAGGGCAGTAAGTAGGGATGCAAGAAGTAATGGCAGGAAAATGCCTAGGACAAAGATCGAGCTTGCAAAATGCCAGAAGTCTGATGCAAAAGTGCCGATACTTTCCATAGGCATAGACATTTCAATGAAGTTTCTGCCCATGATGTAAAGTGCTACCAGTAGCGCATAAGAAATGACTGCTTGGATTGCTCCAATAGGGACTGCGAAGAGGTAGCGAACAGAGGCCTCTGTGGGATAAATCTTTCCACAAGTGTAGACCTTAATTCCGCGCATGACCCCTCCGTGGATGGTCAGCAGTATAAGAGGTAATACGACAAGTAATGCCTGCACGGAAACAAAGGCAAAGTCCATCACCATAAGGAATTGGGGAATTTCGCCACCTGCACTAAGAGGATCTATTTCAGCAATAAGTCGATCAGCATGAAGCATGAGACTGTTTTGACCCAGGTAAACAGCTAATGAGGTCGCGAGCCATAGTACGACCCAGCTTGCATGCTGGGGAAAGAGCCAGCTTATACCTTTACCAATCTTGCAAAGAGCTTTGCGAAGCTTGCCGTCCTCAGCTCCTGAATTAGGTTTATCAGATCTTTTCGCAACGTCATCCTCGTTTTTTTCGTCTTTGTTAGAACTTGCGTCAAGGACGGCCTCTTCAAGTATTGCATCAGCGGAAGGAGCTCTATCCTGAGAAGAGCTTTTCTCTGCTCCTAGGGGTGCCGCATCAATCAGGCAGTCAGCAGTGACCATGCCTACCAGACGTTCATCTTTGTCTACAATCGGTAGGGCTAGCAGCTTGTTCTTAGTAGCAAGCCATGCGGCGTATTCAGGATCCTTGTTCGGGTTAGTGCTGGGAATGTCATAACGGGCAAAACTTTTCAGCTTTTTGTCTGCATCCTGCAAGAGCAACTCTGATAGAGTAACAAAACCCATAAGGCGAGAATCTGCCTTCGGCAAGCCGTCTACATCAGTTTCTCTAACCAAGTAGATGTAGTGTAGGCCCTTCATGTCTAAGCCTAGACTGCGTAGATGCTCTGTAGTCTCTGCGACAGTCATGTCTTCAGTAGCAACGGCAGGTGCGGGCACCATGATGTCATCAATATAGATTTTGCGGTTTCTCATTTTAGATATAGTGTCCTAACGTATCCTCTATCGGTGGCTATAATTCACGCTTGCAGGCAAGTATAGCACGCACCAATTCTGTCCATCCGTCGCCTTGCGATCCTTCTGTCAGGTAAGCATTCGGCATGCTGATAAGGGCGTCTTTCATATGGGGTGAACGGAGTGAATTCTGCAGCATAAAGATAGCTGCGACTTCTGGGCCACACTCTAGATCGGCCATGCCGTCCCCTACCATTAAGGCTTCGTCTTTACGTAAGCTCCGACGCGCAAGGTCTGCCCTAATGGCAAATCCTTTAGTAGCCCCCGTAGGGGTCAGGTGATATGCACGAATGGGCTCGCTACTTTCAATTAACGTATGAGCAGAGGGGGCAATGACGCCGTTCTCAATTAGGGTTATAGGAATCTCAAGATTGGCAAAAAGTACATTAGCTTTTGCAGCATCAACGCGTCCGCGTAAGACATTAGTAGCTTGCCTGTTAACATTCCAGGGACTATGGTATTCAATTTGTCCGGGGAAGGCAGCAAAAAGTGCTTCCATGGCACCGCTAGCATTGATGATGTCAAGCGGTGTTGTGTCGCCGGAGGCACGTTCGCGTAATTCTGCAGACCAACTGGGGGTGTCGTAAACATTTTCGCGCACACCCTTATCAGCATGCCAGTATGACCTGACAGCGCCAGCCTCTCCGATAAAGTCGTTCCAGCCACACAGTCGTGAGATCTCGATTAACTGGGTAACACTGCGTCCTGTGCAGGGTACTACCTCAAAATCAGGACTTAAATTGACCTCAACAATTGTCTGTGCCGTAGTGGCGCTGGGCTGATTATTTCCATCGACCAGCAGACATCCACGTTTTCCTAGTACTGTTCCGTCAATGTCAGTGTAAAGAATCTTTATGTGGCGGAGCATTTCCAGAAGCTCTCCATCGCCGGCGCGTGCGCGCTGCAATTCTTCAGAAAAATTTTTCACGGTGTGTCCTCCTCAAATCAGTCTTTCATTATAAATGATGGGTGCTTTTATCTTGTCCTTGTTAGAGGCTTGTCGTCAGTTTCATGAAATTTCACTGAAATGCTGCGTGCTGAAGTATCATAGTAGTTTGCGCTTGTATAAGACTTTGTGTGACTGAAAGGGCATTTTAGAATGATTTTTGATTCAGTTTTTATAGGAATCATGATTCTATCAATAGTTTTGGGTGGTCTTACTCAACTCTATATTAAGAGTACATTTAAGAAATACAGCAAGTCTGGACTTGCCAGACCTGCAAGTGGGGCACAAGTTGCAGAGCGTACTTTGCGCCACAGCAATTTGCCTATTGCCGGTCCCAGTGGGGCAGTGGGCGGAAATGCTTTTGGCAAAAGACCTATTACTGTCGCGCGTTCAACGCAGGGTAAACTTTCGGATCACTTTGATCCGCGTAGCAATACGGTTGCCCTGTCAGAAGTAGTTTATGATAAAAGCAGCATTGCAGCAGCTGCAGTAGCAGCACATGAGGTGGGGCATGCCATTCAAACTGCCGAAGCCTATTTACCGGGCAGAATCCGCTCGGCGCTCGTCCCTGTGGCGAATTTTGGCTCATCCATATCCATATGGCTGATAATTGGTGGACTCTTTCTTGCTTCAAGCAATGAGTTTCTTGGTACAAATCTTATGTGGCTGGGCATTGCACTTTTCGGAGCAGCAGTACTTTTCCAGGTAGTTACCCTACCAGTCGAATTTGATGCGAGTCGTCGCGCCATGGTACTTCTGCGTGAAACGGGTACCCTGACGGCGGCTGAACTACCAGCGGCACGTAAGGTTCTTACAGCTGCGGCACTAACATACGTGGCGGCAGCACTTATAGCGGTATTGCAATTGCTGTATTGGATTGGGCTAGCTAGGGATTAAGATAAGCAACTGTGAACAAAAGGCCATCAACAACTAGGCGCTACCTTCGGGACGCTACTCTGGGACAGCGACGAGCTGCATTTGCTGCCGCTGTTCTAACTGTTGTTATGTTGATTGCCGCCATCGCACTGTTCTTCGCAACAGAGATGGAGATGCTGCGTCCAACCCCAACAACTGCAGCAGAGACTCAGTATTTGCGTGCGCGAAGCGCAGAGAGTGATGCGATTGATGCAGCGAGAGCTGCAAGGGTGGCCGTCGACACCGCCCCTGCCGTAGTGGCAGCGCGTATTGACACTGCTGATGCTCAGCTTTTGATGGGACAATTTAGCGCAGCAGCACGCACCCTTGACCTGGTGCTAAGGGACAACCCACACAATGTGAGAGCTCTCATCTTGCGCGGTAACGTGTATGAGACCTCTGGTGATAAGCGCGATGCGGTAGATACCTACCATCTTGTACTAGATTACGTAGGTACGCATGAACCTGAAGTGCGCCGTGAGGCACTGCGCGGGATTGGCTACAGTCTAACATCGTTAGGCGAAGGTCCTCAGGCGTTGGACGCGCTCACCCAGGCTGCTCTGATCGTTCCAGAGTCAACTACCTTGCATCTTGCAGCGGGGGAGCTTGCCCTTGAACTAGAGCGCTGGGAACTTGCAGCAACACATTTTTACTCCGTTCTTCGCTTTGCTCCCAACGATGAGCTCGCACTTGATCGCTTAGCTGTGCTGGAGCGTGATCATAGCGAGGCTGCTTCGGCAGCGCTTATCGCGCTTACCGAAGGGACTGCGTATGAATGAGAAAAAACCCTTCATATTACCCGCAGATATTCGTCGCAAGCGTATCTTTTGGTTGCTCAGCCTTTTCTTCGTGTTTCTACTTTGTCTAGGAATGCTGCTACTTGTGCTCTTGTTGAATATGGTGCAGCCTCCTGGTTTTGGTTCTGCTGCTCCTTCGCCTGTAGCGAATTTTCAGACATCGTTTTATGGTCCGGCGGAGGCGCTTCTTAATAGACCAACAGGTGTTGCCCTTTCTCCAAGCGGGGAGCTCTATGTATCTGATACGGGCAATGCGCGCGTGATTGTTCTTGACCGGAATGGTGTTATGTTGCGCAGCATTACAGAGTTCACTTTAGCTCTAGATGACAGCCACGCAGATGCTGATTCTGAAAATGGTGATGTGCGAAGGGGATGGCAATCTGCCTCTTACACTACGCCAATCGAGGACACACCAGGTGCCTTTGTTGCCCCAACAGCATTAGCTTTTGCTGATGACGGCAGATGGTTTGCTGTGGACCAAGCACAAAGGGTACTGCTTTTCTTTGACGCAGAGGATCGGTTGTTGCAGGGGGTTACTTTTGAAGAAGAGGAGCCCATTAGTGTTGATGTGAACCTAGTTGATGAAGAGGAGCAACTTTTTGTCACAACACGTTCAGGTATCCTGCAGGGAAGCCTTGAGGGAGAATTCTTTAGTACCTACATTAATTGGGGTCTACTTTCTGGGCAACTAGATAATCCAGCTGCGGTTGTAGTTTTTGATCCAGCCCATATGAGTGAAGAGGCATCTATTTCTGCGACCGATACGGTTCAATTAACCATTGTTGCTGATACGCTTAATAATCGTGTTCAGGCCTTTAAAAACTTCGACACAGAGCCTGAGGTAGCCTGGATGTTTGGAAGGCCAATCCTTTCTCCTGATGCCATGGAAGAATTGGATTATGAGTTTGAAAATATGATCCTAGGATACATGTCAGCCCCAGTGGATTTAGCACTTTCCCCTCTGGGAAGGCTTTTTGTTGTAGATGGACTGACTTCAGAAATTGTTGTTCTGAATGCGCAAACAGGGGCTTACGAATACACGGTCTCTAGCGTGGGTTCGCGGGACGGGCTACTGTACTATCCTTCAGGTGTGGACTATGCCCAGGGCAACATCTATGTTGTGGACAGATTTAATGATAGGGTGTCAGTGTTTGAGGATGCCCCACCAAGTCCTGCAGACGAAGTAGAGGAACCAGTAGAAGCCTTCAATCGTTGGTTTTTATTAGCGTTGCCAGCTGTAGCATTCTTGTTAGCGCTTCTTAGGCTATTGACCTTGCGTATGCCACGTTATGTGCTGGACTTGAGTTCTTTAGAGAGCTTGTCAGAGGACGATCAAATGCTCATGTTCATAATAGAGCACTTTGACAATTTAACCATTGTGTCTGGTACAGAATCAGTTGCTGAAAAAGTATTGCCAGGTTATGACTGGAAAGTCGAGATAGCCAAAGAAGAAAAGCGTGACACTTTGATAGAGGAGTATTCGGGACTTAATGATTTGGAAGCAGAAGCATTAGCCTTGGCCTTAAAGAAAAAGAGCCGTAGTTATCTACTGACGGCTTCATCTGCTGTTGAGCACGCAGGTAAAGAACAAGAAGCAAAGGTCGTAACCTTTGCAGAGTTCCGTGCCGTTGCACAGGGAATTATTGCTGAAGAAAGTCTTACAAAAGAAGAGGCGGCAGCTATTCTGAAGGATGACATTTCCCCGGGTGAAGAGGCAGAGAAAGAAGCCTCATAATTGCATTAATGGACAGTGCCAATTTACTTCCTGCACTATCAATATGAGTAAAAAGATTGTATTATGTACTAGTAGGATTTTCTGTTTTTTGACGACAGTCTATTGGTTGGCTGAAAGATTAGGCACATGATGAAGAGACGTACCATCGCAATAAAGACAATCAGTCTAGTACTGATGGTTGCCTGTGCGACTGTTTTTATAGCCGCACCTGCTTTTGCGGCAAACATTAATCAAATTTCAATAACTGAACTAAGCGCAGCACTAAGTGAAGGGGAACCTGTTCCTCCTGCGCGCATGTTTAGTGAGGGACTAGATTTCGAGGCAGCAGTAAGGCTTCCCGATGTAAACGGCAGGGAAGTATACCTAAATACGGCACGGCAACTTATATATAAGGCAAGTGACGGTACCTTTTTTGATGCCAGCGTTGGTGGAAACGTGGTTCCTGCAGACCTAGTCTTCGGGCCAGCCTACATGTTCCCCAGTGACGGAAATCAATACACCTTTACTGCGGGTGAAAATCCGCACCCAGGATTTGAGCTAAGGGGTCGAGGCCCACACGGTGGTTATACAACCACTTCGGCGAAATGTGCTACCTGTCACTCTGCACACTCTGCCGTAACTACTGAAGATCCCAATGATGTTCGTGCACCAGGCTCAAGCAGCGTAAATCTTGCTTCGCGTGCTAATGCCTCGCTTACTCGTGCTGGTTCGACTGGCTGTGAGTACTGCCATTTGACCGGTACTCCTATCGGTGCAGCAGGCATGAGTTCAAGGGTTGTATACACAGGTGGCATCGAGGGCGGCACAAGTAACATGGGCGAGGACATTTCAGGCCACTCGCTTTTCCAGCCCAATATGGTGATTCCTAATTCGGCAATGGTAGATACTAGTGGAAATCCCATTATGGTTAGCGGGCAACCTCAGCCAGTAGTGCTAACAGATGGGTTGACCTGTGCTACCTGTCATGCTGTGCACGGAAACGTGGGAACCTGGCAGCCCGAAGAGTTCTTTAGAGGGGTTGGTACGGGGACTTTCGCACAGGGTGGTGCGTTTAGCAACGATGAAACCGTTGATGAACTTTCTTATCGAATGTTGCGTGTAAGCCCAGCAGGCGTGGCGAATCCTAACATTGCTCCTGTTCCGACAGAGCCAGCAGACCCTAGTAGCCCGCTTGTGTATGCCACAGACACAAACCAAATCAATCAGTTCACTATGGGCACGTGGTGCTCAAGCTGTCATAATGCTCCTGGCATGAATAAGGTTATGGAAAGTACCACTGCAAGTGGGGCCACCTTTGAAGAAATGATGGACTCACTACCCAGTACCTTCACGGTAAATAATGCTGACGTTCACAGTGCAGATGGTGGTTTTGCAGCCAGCTATCCAGCGGATGCTCCAGATCTGCCAGAGGAAGCTCATCCGTCAACTTTTGTGGGTGTTTACTCGGGGCCAGGACAGTGCTATACCTGCCACCGTGGGGATTTGGGCGGACCGCTCAATGCGCAGTGGACACTTAACGGGTCACCTGTTGCAGAGTGGGAACTTGGTGCAGAGTTAGCCCCTGACCCTGATGCGCCTACGGACTTGGACACACTTGCCCGCTTCCGCGCCCTGGGTTACTTTGCTCTTGATTCAGGCACAGCGCAGCAACAGCTTGATCAGCAGGCTCGTAATCTTGCCTGTTCTAGCTGCCACTTTGGCACTGCAGATTATGCGCGCTGGTCACTTATGAGTGACTGGCCACACAGATCAGCAGACAGTGATGTCATGTTGCTAGGACTTGATTTAAACAGTACTGAACTTAGTCAAGTGGGTGACTCAGGAAATGCCACAAGACTTCCTGCAAGCCTTGCATCAGAGCGCTTCTGTTCTCGTTGCCACATCAGCATCAACGATGCAAGTGCTGCTAATATGTTTGCTATTTCACATCACTATCTAGAGCATAACAATATTAATAATGAAGAGACTACGGTCACACTGTTTTCTCCGCTAAGTCCTGGAAATGAACCTACAGGCGCAGCAGGGTCTGGAAGTAGCATAGAGACGACTCCATAATTATAAAGTGGTTGTTATTTGATGAGGGCTGTATGAATAGCGTACAGCCCTCTCTAAATTGTTATATAAGAAAGGGAATTGTTATATGTCTTTAAAGAAGCGTTATCTGATGACACCAGGACCGACTCCTGTGCCTGCAGACATTCTGCTGTCGATGGCGAAACCTATTACTCATCATCGTACGGTGGAGTTTGAAGAGGTATTTAAGGAGGCTCGCTTAGGCTTGCAGTACATCTTTAACACAAAGAGTGAAGTGCTACTTTTTGCATCAAGTGGCACAGGGGCCATGGAGAGCTCTATTGTTAATTGTTTTAGTGCGGGGGATAGTGTCATTGTTGCGCGCAATGGAAAATTTGGAGATCGTGAAAAGCAGATTGCTGAAACCTATGGCTTAAAAGTTATTGATCTAGAATATGCCTGGGATGAAGTTGTGAAAACTGAAGACATTGCACGCGAACTTGCGACAAACCCTTCTGTGCGTGGGGTGATTGTGACTCAATCAGAAACTTCGACAGGAGTCCTTAATCCCATTAAGGAAATCGCAGAAGTTGTACGCGGCTATGATGAAACATTAATGATTGTGGATTCTATTACTGGCATTGGTGCTGTAGCTTGCGAGACTGATGATTGGGGTCTTGATGTGGTTATGACAGGATCGCAAAAGGGGCTTATGTTGCCGCCAGGACTTGCGGCAGTGTCAGTTTCAGAAAAGGCATGGCGTGCTGTAGAGAGGTCTACGTTGCCAAAGTTCTACTTTGACTGGAAAAAGTATCAAAAGAGCGCCGACAAGAACACGACACCCTTTACCCCGGCACTCACTTTAATCCAGGGGCTGAATGAAGTCTTGAAGCTAATGAGGGATGAGGGACGCGAGAATCTTATTGAGCGCCACAGCTTGCTCGCAGAAGCTGCGCGTCAGGGCGTTGAAGCAATTGGACTAAGGCTGTTTGCTCCTCCAGAGGGACGGGGTAGCGCGGTGACTCCTGTCTGGACACCAGAAGGTCTTCCTGCGGGCAAGATTGTAAAAATTATGAAAGAGGACTACGGGGTAACCATTACTAATGGCCAAGATGACTACAAGGACAGGATTTTCCGCATTGGTCACTTAGGTTATTTTGGCATGTTTGACATCATAACTACGCTAACTGCCTTAGAAATGGCACTGACAAAACTAGGCTATGACTTCGAGCAAGGCGCAAGTATCAAGGCAGCAGAATCAGTTTTTCTGAGATCTCACGTCTAGAACACGCTTGTTACACAGACACTTTAAATGAGAGGACTTTTGTGAAAATTCTAGTGGCAGACAAGGTAAATCAAGCAGGTATTGACTACTTAGCAGATGCTGGTTATGAAGTTGAGGTAAAGGTTGGTCTAAGCCCAGAGCAGCTTGCTGCAGAGATTCCTGGTTATGATGCCCTGGCAGTGCGCAGTGCTGTCCAGGTAACGCGCGAAATTATAGAGGCAGGTACAAGCCTTAAGGTGATTGGTCGCGCTGGTGTAGGTACCGATAATATTGACAAAGAGGCTGCTGCAGAACAGGGCATTGCAGTGGTGAACACCCCTGCGGCAAATGTTGTTTCGGCTGCAGAGCAAACCTTTGCCTTGATGCTGGCCTGCGCGCGTAATACAGCACAGGCTAACGCTAGCATGCATGCAGGGCGGTGGGATCGTTCAGAGTTTACAGGACTTGAGTTGTGCGGTCGTACTTTAGGCATCATTGGTTTTGGAAAGATTGGTGCTTTACTAGCGCAGCGTGCTAAAGCTTTTGGCATGACCATCCATGCCTATGACCCTTACGCTGATTCTGACTTTGTTACACAACATGATGCGATACTATTGCCAACCCTTGATGAGTTAATTTGTACTTCAGACGTTATCTCAGTTCATTTGCCAAAGACTCCAGAAACGACAGGAATGATTTGTGCAGATCAAATCGATAAAATGAAGGATGATGTCATAATCCTTAATGTGGCACGCGGAGGGATTTGCAACGAGACCGCACTGCTCGCAGGACTTGAGAGTGGGAAGATCTGGGCAGTCGGGATAGACGTTTTTGATCCAGAGCCACCTGTAGATTGTCCCTTGGCAGGCTGCGATAGGGCAGTGCTCACTCCTCATTTGGGGGCCTCAACTAAAGAGGCACAGGTGCGAGCAGGAGTTCAGGTAGCAGAGGCAATAGTGGACGAGTTAAAGAAATTCAGCTAAACTGTCTTTCGCAGCACTTGCAGCTGCAATCACATGCGCGATTAGCTCAGCTGGGAGAGCACTTGCCCGACACGCAAGGGGTCACTGGTTCAAGTCCAGTATCGCGCACCATTTAAAACAGTACCCCGCATGCCTCTCTATGACGCGAACCAGGCGGGGTCTTTTTGTTTATTTGTGGAGGCTTGGCTTATAGGACAAAATGCGTGTCTGAGCATTAACTTCACTCAAGCCCGTTGTGACTTCTCTGATTTTGGCAACAGTTGAGATAAGTTTAATCACCCATCAAGACACAGTGTAATAATTGCATCTTGTTGTTTTGAAAGGGTGTTTATCTATGAAAAAGTATATTGTGTGGATATGTGCGGCCTTGGGAAGTGCTGCCGTTGTTGAACTTTTCTTCTTTTCTCCCCCTGCACTGGGCTGGACCTTACTCTTCTTGATTTGTCTGGTACTGTACTTTGTATGTTATGGGGTAAAAGAATTTCCTAAAGCGGTTGACTGGGCTTTAATTGCGACGATAGTAGGCCTGGCGTTGCCTTTTACTCTTTTTAATAACGCGCCCCTGCGCTGGTTCAATTTTATTGCAATCACTATCTGTCTGCTTGTTTTGTTTTTGCGCAGAATCGTTCCAGAGGACACAGGCTGGGACAAGCTTGCTTTTTATGGTGAGATGTTTGCTGGCGCAGTCGTAAGACCGTTTGCTTATATTGTTCATCCTTGGCGTGAGAGTTTTAATGCTCGCCGTACAGCTGCAGTTCCTACTCCCGTCTCTGCTGTAGATGCAGCTGTACCTCCTGTGGCTGATGCAGGCATGTACGCAGAAGCAGGGGCAAATCCCGTTTTTCCAAACCCAGCCATTCATGGGCAGTACCCTGATACTGAGCGTGTTGCACGGTCAAAACGCAGGCAGGCTATAGCCCTTCAGGTTTCGTTGGCTTTGCTCGTGGCAGTGCCACTACTCACTATTTTAGGTAGCTTTCTTTATAGTTCTGATCCAGTGTTTGCCGCGCTTGTTGATGGGGTAGTGCGCTTTATTGTTAACTTAAATATTGGAACCATTCTTTTGCATGCAAGCATCATGGTGCTAATTTTTCCTTTCGCCCTCAGTTTTTTCTGGTCGTTCAATAAGGGGAAGCTTGTTACGATTAGACCAAAAGTGCCACAGAATCATGTTCAGGCTCCCCCTGAAAAGAAGGCAAAGTTTAAATTGCCCTCAATTTTTTCTGCGACCTTGCTGCTGCTGATTAACTTAATGTATTTTGTTTATGCTGTTGTACAATTTCGTTTTCTTTTTGCAGGGACAAGCGGAACCCTGCCAGAAGGACTGAGTTTAATCTATGCAGAATATGCTCGTAGTGGCTTCTTTGAACTAGTGACTCTTGCTATTTTCAATTTTGTTCTTATTGCGATAAGTGCCTACTTTACCCATCGTGAGGGTCGCGCAGGTGTTGTGCTTCGCATTCTTACTATCACCTTAGTGGCTCTTTCAACCATTCAGCTTGCTTCTGCGACTTCTCGGATGGATCTTTACATTCAGACCTTTGGTCTTAGTCAGCTACGTCTTTTTGTACTGGCCTATATCGCATTTATTGCTGTGGTGTTTGTGCTCTTCATAATCCGTGAATTGTTATCAAAGCGAGCAACACCCTTGTTTAAGGCAGCTGCTTTTTCTGCCCTTGTACTCCTGTTGGGCATGAACTATATAGTGCCGGATGCTTTGATTGCTCGCTACAATATTGATCGCCAAATCGCAGGTGAGTTAAAGGTTCAGAGGTTTGACTTTAACTATTACGCTTACCAATTGTCTTTTGACTCTACAAGAGTGCTTCTTGAAAATGAGCAACGTCTACTTGAGGCAAAACCAGAACTTGAATCTGACTTTAGAAGATTACATAGCGCACTTTCAAGGACAAGGGCGGATGTTCCTTCCATGCGTCCGACCCAAGGACAGTGGGGCTATTTCTCTAGTTACAGGGTCTGGGGTCTAGATGAAAAGGAGTCTTTTTATGTAGCGGGTAATAACAGAATGCCCTTTATGGAAAGAGAGCGCTACGACAATACCTGGCGTAGTTTCAACTTAAGTAGTGAGAGACTTTTCAGGATGGCTGACGCTCGTAGTGAGGCAATCTATTAGTGCTCCGCGCTTTATAACAAGCAGGGATAATGACTTTTTTAAGCAGATAAAGTCATATCAGCTAGCGAAGTATCGCAAGCAAGACAATTGTTTTCTTGCAGAGGGCGAGAAAGTCTACTATGAGGCCTGTCGAAAACTGAAATTGCGGTACACCATTGTTAGTGAAAGTTACTTTCTTGCGCATCCTTATGTTGCAGGTGATGATGCAGCTAAGGCATCGGTTTTCGCTGACAATATTTTTGAGTCGGTGTCTGACCTTAAGACAAACCAAGGTATCTTAGGCATTTTTGAATTGCCCGTCTTTAACCTAGAGATATCTAGGTTAAGTAGAGTGGCTTTACTGGAAAAGGTGCAAGACCCTAAAAATGTTGGTGCCATAATTCGCAATGCGCATTGCTTAGGTTACGAGGCAGTGTTTTTGGATGAGGACTGCGCCGCACCTTTTTCACCTAAAGTAATCAGGTCGTCAACGGGGTCAGTTTTTCATGTGCCTGTATTGAGCGGTGATATACTGCAACATATTCAAGAATTAAAAAGTGCTGGATTCGCCTTGGTGGGAACCACTTTGGCAGGTAAAGAAGAAGTGCAAACTGCAGACAAGGTTGCCCTTCTGGTAGGCAATGAGGGTGGCGGATTAAGTAATCAAGCGCTAGCGCTTTGCGATTATCTATTTAGGATAAAGATGAATCCTGAAGCGGAGAGCCTTAATGCCGCAGTGGCAAGTGGTATTGCCATGTATCTGTTTAATAATGCTTAGCGGACTATGAGGGTCAGGTAGGCTGAAAGGATAAGTAATGGAACTTATAGTAGCGCTTGTGATTGGTGCTGTACTTGGTGTAGCCTCAGGCTTTGCTTTTGCTAGCTTTGCAGCACAGAAGAAAGCTGAACCTATACGTCACCGTGCAGAGAAGGCGCAAAGCCTAGAACAAGACCTTGCTTCTGTGCAGTCGGAACTTGCTGGCACAAAGACCACTCTTGTTGCTGCGCAATCAGAGGTCATAACCTTGCGTGAAACGCAGGCGCGTGCACAGGCACAGGCACAGGCATATCAAGAGCAGCTAATAAAAACTGAAGCACAGCTGGCACAGATTAATCAGCAAAAAGCTGCTGATCTCGAGCAGGAAAATAAGGTAATAGAAAAGCTTGCTCCTGTGTCAAAAAGCGTTGATACCATGAAACAAAAAATTGCAGAGATGGAAGAGGCTCGTCTGCGCCAGGAAGAAAACCTACATAAGACGATTGACCAGCTGCAAGCAACTACGAGCACTCTTGCGGGGACTCTAACCAAATCGCAGGAACGTGGCCGCTGGGGAGAAGTTCAGCTAGAGCAAATCTTTGAGAGCGCAGGTCTTATAGAGGGTGTGCATTTTGATCGTCAATCGACAACAGCTGCAGGTTTAGCAGGGGGTGGCGGCACACGAATCAGACCAGACTTTATACTGAAACTGCCCAATAAACGTGTTGTTCCCATTGATGCTAAGGTGCCTTTTGATGCCTACGATAGAGCCTGTGAAATCCCTTTGAGCTCCGGTCCAGATGACCTCCTTCGCCGTGAAGAATTGCTTAAGAAGCATGCCTTGGCGCTGAAAGATCACGTAAAGGCACTTTCACGTAAAGAGTATGGCGAATCATTGGACGGTGCTCCAGATTTTGTGGTGGCCTTTCTGCCAGCAGAAGCACTGCTTTCGGCTGCCTTAGAGGCAGATTCACAATTGGTGGATTATGCCTTTTCTCAGCGGGTAGCCCTGGCGAGTCCCGTGACACTGTGGTCGATTGTGAAGTCTATTGCCTATGCCTGGCAGCAGCAGGAGGCAAGCGACAACGCTCAGGAAATTGTCGATGTAGGTAAGCAGCTACTTAATCACATGGCAAATCTAGCCAAGAAAAGCAACAACCTCAAAAGAAGTCTTGATAGCACCGTTAAGAATTACAATGAGTTTGCGGCGACCCTTGAGACAAGGGTTTTGGTGCAAGCTCATAAATTACAAAAGCTTGACATGAGCAAAGAACTTCCAACAGCAGATCAAAGCGAGATGACAACGCGTGAATATGTCAAGCCAGAATTGAGCGAAGGCAATGATTAGTTTGCTATCATATTAAGCCACATTTCTATTTCTACTAGAGCAAAGGAGTACCCTATGTCCATTGATAAAAAACTTGTTGAAGAAACACTTGCAACTATTCGTCCACGCCTGCAGGCAGACGGAGGCGACATTGCCCTAAAAGAAATCCAAGAAGACGGAACAGTCCTTGTTGAGTTGCAGGGTGCGTGTCGTGGCTGCCCTATGGCAGGACTTACTATGGCATCACAGGTTGAGTGTGTTTTGAAAGAGAACGTCCCAGGAGTAACTAAGGTTGTTAACGCAAGCGCAATGTAGCATTCTAATGGCACCTAGCTAATGCGAATAGAGCAAACTTTTAGAGGGCGCCCAGTTTAGGGCGCTCTCTTGCTATTATGGACAGTATCGTTTTACACAACAAGCGCAGCAAAGTGCGATAAAAGGTCCCAAGGAGCCATCATGATTATTATTCTAAAGCCAGAGATAGATCAGCAGGAACTAGATAATCTTATGACTTGGCTGCGCAATATGGGCCTAGAGATTCACATGAGCGAGGGAGCAAACACGACCATAATGGGTCTTGTGGGTGATACTTCAACGGTGGATATCAACTTACTGCGCGCCTTAGACTGCGTTGCTGACGTCAAGCGCATCCAAGAGCCCTTCAAAAAAGCCAACCGTAAATTCCACCCTCAAGACACAGTAATTACTCTAGCGAGCAGCGATGCTGAAGGCACAAGCTATGAGGCAAAGATTGGCGGTGGTCACTTCATGACAATCGCTGGCCCCTGTTCTGTTGAGTCACGTGAACAAATCAGTGAAGTTGCAGCAGCAGTAAAAGGCAGTGGCGCGCAAGCCTTGCGGGGTGGCGCCTTTAAGCCGCGTACTTCTCCCTATGCTTTTCAAGGGATGCAAGAAGAAGGGATCGAGCTACTGATAGAGGCTCGCAAGGCAACAGGACTCCCCATCGTTACCGAGATTATGGACTTGAATCAGTTAGATTATTTTGAAGATGTTGATGTCATTCAGGTGGGCGCGCGTAATATGCAAAACTTTGTCCTATTGCGTGAACTAGGCAAGATCAAAAAGCCCATTTTGCTCAAGCGTGGCTTTGCAGCGACCATTGAAGAATTGCTCATGAGTGCTGAATACTTAATGGCGGGGGGCAATGAGCAAGTTATTCTCTGCGAGCGTGGAGTACGCACCTTTGAGCCTCTAACGCGTAATACTTTAGATCTTTCTGCTATTCCGATTATTAAGGAATTGTCACACTTGCCTGTTGTGGTGGACCCAAGCCACGCAACAGGGGTGGCGCGCTATGTGCGCCCCATGTCGCTGGCAGCAGTTGCGGCAGGGGCAGATGGCCTTCTCATAGAGGTACATAATAGTCCAAAGACAGCACTCTGTGACGGGCAGCAATCAATAACCCCAGAGGAATTCGATAAACTGGCAAAAGACATTGACGCTATGCGTATAGCCATCGGCCAGTGCAACAGACCCAATGCTTAAGGAGTAGTACCTATATGGATGAGACAACACTCAATCTAGACAAGCCGACTTTTGCTGATGATAAAACGGTAGGCATTGTGGGACTGGGTCTTATCGGAGGTTCGCTGGCAAAAGCCCTTAAGGTTAATACAGCAAATCGCGTACTGGGCTATGACATCAACCCTAATGTAGTAAAGCAGGCGCTGGCAGAGGATGTCCTTGACGCCACTCTTGCCCTGTCGGAAACCAATGGCCTTCAGTCAGGAGCCCCATCTGCACAACTGCATGAGTGCGATATGATTCTCATTGCGCTATATCCAGAGGCAACTATCGACTTTGTGCGCGCGAATTGGGATAAATTCAAAAAGGGCACCGTCATAATTGATTGTGCTGGTGTTAAAGCAGAGATTTGTGCAGAGCTTTCCGCACAGGCTGCAGAACGTGACCTTTACTTTGTAGGCGGCCATCCCATGACAGGGATTGAACGCACAGGCTATGAGCATTCTTTCGCACACCTGTTCAGCGGGGGAACCATGATTCTGTGCCGCGACGAGCACACCAATATCATTGCACTAAAAGCAGCAGAAATGCTTTTCACAGGAATTGGTTTCTTGAAAATAACAATCACCAGTGCTGAAGAACATGACCGTGTAATCGCCTTTACTTCTCAACTACCGCATGTTGTTGCGGGTGCTTTTATTCGCAGTGAAACAGTAAAACAGCAGCTGGGCTTTTCAGCGGGCAGCTACCAAGACCTAACCCGTGTTGCCTTTCTGAATGAACCTATGTGGACTGAGTTATTTATGGCGAACCGTCAGAATCTCATAGCAGAGATTGAAGGACTGCGTACACGCCTGGAAGAGTATGTCCAAATACTCGAAGAAGGCGATGAACAAAAGATGCTTGCTCTACTTGCAGAAGGCAAGCAGGCAAAGCAACATTATGGCTAAAGACACCTTAGTCCTTCAGGGTAATCAGCATTGTGACATTGTCGTAGAGCCAGGACGCCTGTCAGGTAGCATAGAGGCCATTCCTTCAAAGTCATATGTTCAGCGCATTTATATTGCCGCCGCCTTAGCTGATGAAACTACAACAGTAACCAGAAGTGATTATTTGTCTAACGACATGCTTGCAGCCTTGCTTGCCCTAGAGTCTGCGGGTGCTGGTTTTAGAATTTCACCCAACTTTGACACAATCATTCCACTTGGTACGGACGCACATAAGTTATCCACCGTTAATTGTGGAGAGAGCGGAACGGTGGCTCGACTACTTCTGCCTGTGTTGACAGCGTTTTTTGAGGGCGGTATCTTGACAGGGGAGGGTAGTCTGCTTAAGCGACCTTTTGAAGCCTTGTGCAAAACACTTGAGCAGGGCGGAGGTATTCACTTCGACCAATACTCCCTGCCTGTTTGCTGGGAAGGTTGTCTGCAGCCAGGCACCTATCATCTGCCGGGTAACGAAAGTTCTCAGTATATATCTGGACTTCTTTTTGCCCTGCCCTTACTTCCTGAAGACAGTATCGTAGTTCTTACATCGCCGCTGCAGTCAGTAGGTTACGTCGACATGACCCTTGATATCTTGAGGCAATTTGGAATCACCGTTGAGTTTGATGAGTCAAACACCTATTACATTAGGGGTGATCAGCAGTATAGATCTCCAGGAGACATTACTGCCGAAGGGGATTGGTCGAACTCTGCCTTTTGGCTTGCGGCAAATGTAGAAGTAGTCGGACTTAAGGCCGACTCCTTACAGCGTGATCGTAGTTTCTTGCAGGTGAGGGATCAGGCAGTAATTGACGCGACAGATATTCCGGATCTTGTTCCTATACTTTCTGTATGTGCTGCATTACGTACAGGGATGACACGCATCTGCGGCATTAAGCGACTGCGCTTGAAAGAAAGCGACCGTATTGAGACCACGCTTGCAATGCTAGAAGCCCTGGGCTGCAAAGCAGAGCTTTGCTCTGACAGCAAGGACGAAATAGTTATTCATGGTTCAGGGACTATCCCAGGAGGAGAGACTGTCGATGGTGCTAACGATCATCGCATTGTAATGGCCGCTGCGATTGCGGCAAGTTTTGCAGAGGCTCCTGTAGCTATCAGCGGTGCGCAGGCTGTTGCGAAAACCTACGCGCACTTTTTCAGTGACTTTCAAGATCTAGGAGGGAAGGTTTATGTCGTCTAGCTTTGGGAAGAATATTAGACTGCAGGTCTTTGGACAGTCGCATTCAGAGATGCTTGGCGTGGTTATCGATGGTCTGCCTGCCGGCCTTCACATTGACGGGCAAAAAATTCAAGCGTTTCTTGACCGTAGGCGCGGGGGGCAAAATGCCTACTCTACCCCACGTGTAGAGGCAGATGTGCCCAACATTGTCTCAGGGGTCGTGGACGGAGTAACCTGCGGTGCTCCACTTTGCGCGCTTTTTGAGAATGCCAATATTCGCAGTAAAGACTATGATGAATTGCGGCATGTGCCCAGACCTTCACATGCAGACTTTTATGCAGGCAGGAAGCATCACGGTGCGCAAGACTTTCGCGGAGGCGGCCACTTTTCTGGGCGTATGACCTTGGCTCTTTGCTTTGCAGGCGCTGTTTGTATGCAGCTGCTGGAAAGTTGGAATGTCCACATTGGAGCCCACATAGAGCAGATTTACAATGTACAAGATCTGCCCTATGACTCATTGAATGTAAGCCAAGATCAACTAAAGTATAAAGGGTTCCCTGTTAACGATCCTTCTGTTGCAGAGGCCATGAAGCAAGCAATGCTTGACGCTGCAGCTGAAGGTGATTCTGTAGGCGGCATTATAGAGTGCGCTGTTATTGGCCTACCAGCAGGTGTTGGATCTCCTCTTTTTGCTGGCATTGAAAATCAGCTAGCGCAAGCAATATTTGCTGTTCCTGCTGTGCGCGGGATAGAGTTTGGTGCAGGGTTTGAAGCTGCAGGGATGTTGGGTAGTGAACATAATGACCCTTTCTATCTTGATGTAGCCCAATCTGCCGGTGCAACTCAGTCTGTCCAGCATAAATCTAACAATGCAGGGGGAGTTGTAGGGGGACTTACCACGGGTGCACCACTCATCTTTAGGGCTGCAATAAAACCTACCCCCTCTATTTCAAAAGAGCAGAGTTCAGTGAATCTTAACTCTTTGGAAGAGGTTAAATTATCCATAACAGGACGACATGATCCCTGCATAGTGCCCCGTGCAGTTCCCTGCATTGAGGCTGTTGCAGCTTTTGTGCTCGCAGATATGTTGGTGCAAGACTATGCTTAATGATGGTCGTGAACTTGAATATAATGCTGACTCGTTGCAGACCGACGTCAATTCACAAGAGTTTACTGCCGAACAGCAGCTCGATATTCTAAGGCAGGAAATTGATCAGGTTGACAATCAGATAAGAGGCCTGTTCTTACAGCGCATGAAGACGGTACAGCAGGTTGCAGAGGTAAAGCGCGATGCAGGCATTCCTGTATTGCATAGCGGGCGTGAAGAAGAGGTATTGAAGCGTTTGACCAGTGGTCTTACCGTGCAGCAAGAACAAGAGGTAAAAGCTCTTTACCAGAAACTCTTCGAGATATCTCGTAAGCGACAGAGCTAGTATTTCATATTTTCTTCATATTTAGCTAGGATAACCTTAAGATAGCTCATAATAGAGTGCGAAAATTACAGAGTTGTTCTAATATGGAACACAGCGTATCGTTCCTGCGCACAATTTGGATTTTTGGTTGCGGTTATAAATCGTCTACACTGCAACCAATGATAGTAAATGAGTAGTAGAACTAAACAAAGAAGAAACGCGAGGAAGAAGATGATTAAGGCTATGAAAGGTGCCCGCGCTAAACTTTCTTTTGCGCTCGCACTTGCACTGGTCATGGGTCTCACAGCCGCTAGTACGGCTTTTGCAGATCCAGCCCCAATCTACGTTAATCCAAACAGTTATGCAGAAATCATAAAGGTTCTCGAGAGGCCCATGGGGGTACACCTGCCAGATCCGGCAGATGCAGGATTCAATTTCTCTGCAACACCGCAGGCTTTTGATGGGGGCACGATTCCCTCAGGATTAAGCTTTCCAGACATTGCATCAATCTCTCTGAATACCAATGATGGGGTTCTTCCCGATGTTTGGGAACGCACTTATCCTGAGAATTGGGGAGTCGACTCTATCGAAAGATCTGTTAGGTTTGATCTCGCTGACTTGACCTTCAGTCGTGCGGGACAGTATGACTATTTGGTAGAACAGCAGCCCAATAGTCACGAGGACATCACTGACTCGAGCGAGAGGTATATATTGCGCCTAACCGTTGGGCAAAACAACGCCATCAGCAATGTGCAATTCTTTGACTTCCGTGCGGGTAGCATGGGCGCTGCAATTGATTCTCCTCGCTTTATAAGCACCTATACGCCTGTGGGATCGCTTAGCATTACGAGTGAAGTAGCGGGCGCTGATGCTGATGAACATAAGGACTTCGATTTTAGAATCAGGCTAACCAGCACATCTTTTGCAGATTTTGATGGCACAGTGGACGCGACGATTACTAATGCCGCAGGTTCGGGAGCATCAAGCCACACTATCACCTACAATCAGTGGTATAGCTTTACCTTGCAGCATGGCTGGAAAATGGAAATCAACAATCTGCCTTTGGGTACTGCCTTCATGGTAAATGAGCCAGCTCCAACAGATTACATTCCTTCAGTTGATGTTGCCGTAAATGGGAATATTCCCTTTGTCTATTCGGTAGGCGACATGGACAGAGCAATTACTTCAGAATCAGCTTTGGCACAGGCCTTCTTGGTAGAAGAGCGTGTAGTGGGTGCGGGAGAAAACCTCGTAGCCTTTAGTCACTACATGCCTGATACCCCAGAACCGCACATCGTGCAGGACAATCTGGTCTGGTTTGCTGTTGCAGGTATAGGGGCAGTACTCTTCATAGCCCTTGTAGTGTTTATGCGTAAGCGCCTTAATTAATAAACTAAGTAGACTTTGCAAGCGACAGCGCAGAAATTAATCTAGAAGGTAAGCCGCTCCTTAAGGAGCGGCTTATTTAATGAAAGGATTTTGCTGTGGAATATAATGCCGTGTTTTGGGTAATTGTTGCGATTATCGCCTTGAGCTTTATTTGGGGGCAGGTTCGTGCAGCACTTAATAGGTCACGCATGGGTGATACCTTACCAGCAGAGCTTGTGGGCATCTATGATGCAGATGACTATGCACGCCAGCAGCAGTACCAGCGAACCTATGGTAAGTTTTCACTCATCAGTGGAAGCGTTTCAACCCTGGCGTTTTTGCTGGTGTTATTCTTCGGTGTGCTCGGCAACCTTGAGGGCGTTTTACAACAGGTCACGAGCCATTATGTTTTACTGCCTTTGCTTTTTGTTGTCGTTATTGTAGTTGTGGCAACTTTGCTTTCTCTGCCGTTTGAATATTACAGCACCTTTGTTATTGAGGAGCAATTTGGTTTTAACAAGTCGACCAAAATAACATTCTTTCTTGACGCACTAAAAAACCTATTGCTTTTACTAGTTTTGGCAGGGGTTGTTGTGAGCATCGTGTCATTTCTCTACCATCTTTCGCCGCAGTGGTTTTGGGTATGGGCTTGGATTGCATTAACTTTCTTCAGTGTTGGCATTACCTACTTTTATTCTCAGCTCATAGTCCCTCTGTTCAATAAGCAGACCCCTCTTAAAGAAGAAGGGGAAGAGGGAGAGCTAAGGACTGCACTTATGCAGTTAGCGGAAAAGACAGATTTTCCTATTTCGGATGTTTATGTCATTGATGGATCAAAGCGCAGTACGAAGGCAAATGCTTACTTTGCAGGTTTCGGAAAGCGTAAGCGTATTTGTCTGTACGATACCTTAATTGATGATCTTGACACAGAGGAAATAGCAGCAGTTCTTGCGCATGAGATTGGGCACTATAAGAAGCGTCACGTTCCTATTAACATGTTACTTGCTGTTGTACAGCAAGGTTTCCAGCTGTGGCTCATGTCACTTTTCTTGGGCAGTGTTGCACTTGCCGCAGCGATGGGGTCAACTACAGGTGCCTCGTCTTTCATCTTAGGGCTGATTGCGTTTAGTCTTCTCTATGGACCAATTTCCGAGCTGCTTTCTGTAGGGGGTAATGTTTTGTCCCGCCGCTTCGAATATCAAGCTGATGCCTTCGCAGCTAGCTATGGTTATGGTCAAGCGTTGGTTGATGGACTCAAAACCATATCCGCAAAAGCGCTTGCCAACATGACCCCGCATCCCATTGTGGTCTTTTGGACTTACTCTCATCCGCCCTTGCTGCAGCGAATGCAGGCGCTGGGAATTAGTGGTTTTACAGAAAAGCCAGAACTGGATGTAGAGGACGTGTCAGATACGTCAGATGGTGAACATTAGCATTTGAGGATGAATAGCCAGGACAAGATTCAGGTAATACAGATGAAAGAAGGGCACTAGTTATCTTAAAACGTATATAATGAAACAGTAGTGTCAAATAGACATGCAAGTGGCCGCAAACCCACAAGTAGGAGGCAGCAATATGTCCTTAGGCTCAAGCACTCAATCTTCCGCAGATGAACCCTCTTTAAATCAGCACGATTCTCCCAACCCTTCTTCGGATGGACTTCGTTTAGGCGAGCATCTTCCAAACGCGCCTTCTCCAGATGGCGGCAAGCTTTCACTAAAGAAAATCGCGCTTACGGCGGTAGCTGTAAGCGTTGTTGTTTTGCTGTTTTCGGCTTGCTCTGTTTTTGCACTATATTTCCTTTGGCATGGGCCAGGTATGATGCCCTGGGATAGTTATCGCTGGCATGATGATCCTCAAAGCAACATCGTACTTATAGGAGAGTCTGATTCAGCAGCGATAGATTTCATCGTTGGTGAATATAAGGTGACAGAGGTCCAATATATTTTTGATAATCAAGAGTTCGATTCTGACTACGAAGGTCATGAGTGGATACTCCAAAGATATGTGCTCAATTCTGATTCAAGTTTTGAAAGAATTTTCCCCGATTCCTTTGTAGAGAAGGGCATCTTTACTGTAGAAAAGATCTCTGACGATGAGCTGGCTGCCAGAGGTGACCGAGGAATCAGTCGTTTTTTCGATGAGCGCTCAGAAGCAGAAACCTACCGCATGATTTTTAGCATTGAGGAAGGTCCCCGTGACTTTCATGAAGAGATAATCGTGTCCTATGCAGGGGATGAAGACATAGCTTTCTACTTCCCTGAATTTGGGGATATTGAAATGCTCATTAGAACAAGGTAGCAGACTTTCACAGCGCCTTTTCTGTTCATGCTTCTGCTACACTGTTTTAATACTCTATTGGTTCTATGTGCTGCGGACCGGCACAAAGACGAAGAGGGAAGCTGGTGAAAATCCAGCGCAACCCCCGTTGCCGTAATAGGGAACGAGGATTAAGCACAGGCCACTGGCGCGAATTGCGCTGGGAAGGCGCTTGTCCTCATTTGACCCTTAAGTCGGAAGACCTGCCAAAGAGTCCTACAAAGTATCTGTCTTTCGGCGGGAAAGACCGGCTCTATCTTTTTAAGTAGATAATCCGGGCATAAGACTCCGTCGCAAAGAGCGAGGAGGAAACAGATGCACGTCAGATTAAATGTGAGTCTCAGGTTTGCGCTAGCCTTAGTGATATTTTCATTCTCGTTATTGGTGATGGTTCCCGTAGCGTGGGCGCAAGAGGTTACTGCTACTTTGCGCGTAGAATTTATTGAAGATACGAGGCTTGCTCCTATGGAAGTTACGATGGAGCATAGGCCTCTCAGTGACTTTGGTATAAGCATGAGCGATCCGGGCTTTGTTACTCCTATTCACCTTCTTGCAGAAGGACTTGAGCAGCGTTACGGTGCAGGATCTGCGGCAAGCATGATTAATGCTCCTGGAATGCTCATGACTATCGATGGTTCTTTCGGCTCGATTGCAGGTGAGTCCAATGTGTGGTGGATGTTTGCCATCAACCAATCGATGCCTGTGTCTACAGATACTGGATGGGGATATGCCTCAAATCAGTACCGTGTTCAAAATGGCGATGATATTGACTTTTTGGGCATGTGGGGAGGTCAGTGGGGTGTAGCGTCACCCTTTATAGGCTTCTTTAGTAACCAGACTTACCGTACTACTGTTGGACAGCCCTTAGAGGTTGAATTGCTTGGGCTTGATGGCTTTGATGACTTTGCTGTGAGACCTTCGCGCATACTTGAGGGCGCAGAAATCCTTGTAGACCCTGCAGGCAGTACACGTGCTGGCGCGACAACAGCTAGCGGCACTTTTATTGATGAAGAGGGTCTGGCAGAACTCACTTTCGACGAAGCAGGTACATTTCTGCTTAGTGCAAGGCGACCTATCGCAAGCCCCAGCAGCCCTAGTGGTACGGTCAGTGACATTACTCGTCCCTTTGCGGTAGTAACAGTAAGCGAGTCATCTGGTCAGCCTAACTGGACTCAAGAGGGTGCCCCAGCAGCAAGTATAGATTTCAGCATTGAAGAGCTCACCAATCTAGTTCCAGGTGTTGAGTACAGCATTGACAGCACAGGCAGCACTGACAGTGCGCGTATCGTGGCTAATACGGACGGAACAATTCCTCTAAGTGAAGCCTGGTTTGGACAAGGCATAGATATTGTACGGCTGGGTATTGCAGCAAATCATACTCTTGATAGTGACCCTCAGAACTTAGCAGTTCCTTCTCGTTCGTCTGCCCCCACGGGTCTAGGCTCAATTGACGCGACGGGTACTGTTGAAAGTGCTACGGGCGTGATTACAGGGGTAGGTTCTGCTATGGAGTGGCGTCTACGTACGGGAACTACATGGACGGCTGTCTCAGGTGCAACGGTAGAGAATCTTATTCCAGGCACTTATTATGTTCGCTTCCAGTCAGAACCAGGCTCTTTCGCTAGTGCATCCGCAGCAGTAATCGTGTCCCTAGATCAGCAGTACTGGTCTCAAGCAAGCACGCCAACAGCAGCAGTAGATTTTGAACTTGAGGTACTTACGGGACTCACCCCAGAAGCTGCCTACCTTATTGCTGGACAACATAACATGAGTGATTCAAGTGGCGCGATTCTTTTGGACGCTGCGTGGCTTGGTCAGAATATTAGTATCGTAAAGTTAGGCAATCCTGCCAACTTTACCCTTGATAGCGATGTCCAGTCTCTTGCGGTCCCGCTACGTCCGCATGCTCCTACAGGGCTAAGCCCGGCTAATGCAACAGGCACAAATAGTGACGGCTCTATTGCTGGTGTGGCCTTCACTATGGAGTGGCGCTTAAGCACTTCACATGCCTGGACAGCTGTTACAGGCGCGACCATAGAAAATCTTGTAGCAGGCACCTATCATGTTCGCTTTCAGGCTACATCAGGGTCCTTTGCAAGTGCCTATGCCACAGTAACGGTATCTGTGACAGGAGAGCTGCCCAGTGTCAGGTGGAGTTCTTTTCGTGGCAATGCCTTTAATTTGGCAAGAGTCGATTCAGGTACTCCAGCTACAAACCAACTAGGTAGAACACTTTGGAGCCAGCCAGTTAGTGATGGGTCATCAGCCCTGTCCCCAGTAAAGGTGGGTGACGCCGTTTACATTGCAGGTGGGTCGACTTTGTGGAAACTTGATTCTGCGGGAAGCATAGTTGACACAGTGCCTCTTGAAGCTCCCATAGGGCAGGCGGCCTTCCTTGCGGCAGGCAGTGGTAAAATTTTCGTACCCATTGGTGCTGGACAAGTGCAGGCTTTTGATGCACACACTCTGCAGCCACTTTGGACATCTGAGCCTTTTGCAAGCAATTGGCAGGCTTTAGGTGCACTGACGTATAAAGATGGTTACCTCTATGGTTCTGCAAGTTTTGACCTCTTTATGCGCCATAGCGAAGGGGCCTTCTTCTGTCTTGATGCAAGCACCGGTGAAGAAGTATGGACCCACTCTTCCTCTTCTGGTGCAGCCCAGACAGGATTCTATTGGGCGGGCGCAGCAGTGACAGATCATGTAGTACTTTTTGCAGGTGATGAGGGCATATTGGTTTCACACACTGCGGGAACACAGACGGCACGAGCAACGGGAATCGTTGACACGGCCGTGCTTGCTGGTGGCGTGCGTAGCCCCGTACTGTTTGTTGAAAATGAGGTGTCTGCTGATGGCAGCGGTGTTGCTTTTGCTTCAACACGAGACGGTTTTGTGTCACGTGTCGTGGTTGCTGCTGACGGCAGCCTAGGTCCAGTCCTGTCGGCCCCCTTAAGCGGAGAGATATCCACGGCGACACCGGTAATATACCGAAATCGTCTTTATGTTGTATCAGGGGAACTGCTTGATGGTGGCTACGTAGATGTCTTTAGCGCAACAACGCTAGAGCGCTTGCGTAGTATTGAGCTGCCCGGATTTAGCCAGTCTTCTCCACTTCTTGCTACTGCTGGCTCAAATAGTGCTAATGGCTATGAAGTGTCATTGTTTGTGGCGCTTAATGATATGCAAGACGATGTTGTCCGTATTATTGATTCAGAGCGTGTTGGTGCTGAAATGCGCGCAGAAACCTTTCTAAGTCCAGGGGGATCGTTTGCACTGAATTCTGTAAGCGCCTGTGATCAGGGTAGACTCTATTATGTTGATGGACGTGGCAATTTCACTGCAATTACCGCTGCGAACCAGCAGTTGTCACCAGGCAATGGCGGTAACGACAATAACAACAATGGTGACGCTGGTGGAGGCACGGATGGCAGCGGTAATAATGGTGGTGCTAACGATGACACCTACTCACCTCAAGAGGAGGACGAGACTACCTCTGAAGAATCTGGTTCTGAAGATGCCACAGGGATTCCAGGCGATGGATCAAGGGCAGCAGGCGAAGGTCCAAAAACTGCTGATGTAAGTGATGCTATGCGTTGGCTTTTCTTTGCGGCATTAGCGCTGACAGCAGGGTTTGCAGTGATTGCAGCTAAAATAGCTGACCGAAAAAAAGAGAAGCTGAAAAAGCTAGAAAAATTCAAAGAAGACGCTAGCCAGCACGAAGACAGCAAGGCCACTGTAGCGACGACACCGGTGGCAGCAGGTCAAGCAGAACATAGCGAGGGTGCTGACTTGCAGAGTCCGTACCAAAATAAACAGGAGCAGCGCGTATGAAAAGGTGCGCATTGAGAGTTGCCATCTGTCTACTTGCAGCGCTATTTATTCTAGTGCTTGCTGGCTGCAGCCGACCTGAGCACACAGGACCAAAAGCAAGTAATACTTCTGCCAGCACAAACATTGTCACGAGTGGTCCAAGCAAGTCATCGGCTGAAGGAACATCCACTGCCACAGATACCTCATTGGATGATGAGCAAGATCAGAACGAAGATGCTGATGCAGAAGCAATAGGCCAAACAGGTGACGATTCTGAAGGTTCTGCTGAGGATACTGAAGCACAGGGACAAAATGCAGGAAGCAGTTCTGGTGGCAGTTCCCGCAATTCTAATTCTGGCAGTAATGGGTCAGGTTCCTCCACAGCAAGTTCTGGGGGCCAGGGTACAGGTGCAGGCACAAATTCTAGCGGCGGTAATGTCTCTACACAAAATAGTAACCGAAATACAGGACAAAGCTCTGGGGGAAGTTCAAACCAAAACGCGAACCGAAATTCCGGACAGGGTTCAGCAGGAAATTCTAGTCAAGGCAACACGGGTACCGGGCAGTCACAATCTGGCGGATCTAACCAGAGTAATACCCCTAGGACTATTACCGTGTCGATTGAAATCGAGGCACGTCTGGCTCACGCGCAAAATCCAGCAGCGCTATCAGGCATCGCTAATAATGGGATAATTCTTGCACGTAGGAATGTGACCTTACAGGAAGGTGCAACAGTACGCCAAGCCTTAGATGCAACAGGAATACGTGTTAATGCGCGCGGAGCATATATTGCAGGGATTGGTGGTCTATCTGAAGGGGACATAGGTCCCCGCAGTGGCTGGATGTTTAGCGTAAACGGGCAATTTCCCGGAAGTTCTGCATCTGCTCAAAGACTTAACGCAGGGGATGTAATCGCGTGGCGCTATACCCTGAATGGGGGAGCAGACCTCGGTGCCAGCTGGTAGAACGTACAGAAGGCATAGGCTAAAACGGCGCTTCTTGTTGTTGCATCCAGGTGTTATGATGGCCTTTTTTGTTGGTGTCATTGTGGTGACCTTGCTTAGCTATCACCCATTAATCCTGGGACTTTCTTTTGTGTTTGCGGCAGCAAGTGTAATCTACTATCTAGGAGTAAAGGTACTGGGACGGTCATTAATGCGGTTAGGACCGATGACTGCTATTGTTGTAGTTTTTAATACGGTATTTAATCGTCGCGGTGCGACAGAACTTTTCACTACCGAACACCTTCAGATGACTTTTACCTTAGAGAGTCTACTTTTTGGCCTAAGTATTGCACTTATGCTGACTGCAGTTATTCTCTGGTTTCGCCTTTATCAAGAACTTATGACAAGTGATCGCTTTCTTTATCTTTTCGCACCTATTGCCCCAACTTTCGCCCTAAGTGTCACCATGGTGCAGCGCTGGATTCCTCTAACGAAGTATCGTTGGCAGCAGATTAGAGATGCTCATAAACCCTCAAGATTTGCGGCTATTCGATCTTTGACACACTCATTGTCAGCACTCATGTCATGGTCTATGGAGGATGCTATACAGGCAGCAGACTCGATGCAGGCTCGTGGATACAGTAAAAGTAGTTCTAGCAATTACGGCAAGAATAATCAAGGCAAAGGCGCTCATGATACAAGGAAACGACGCAGAAGTAGCTTTCGATACTTTCCTTTCACCACTTATGATGCCATCGCACTTACTGTAGTCATCTTACTTGCTGTCACAGCGGGACTAGCCGTCTTTTTCTCAGCTAGAGAGCTCGCCTTTTTCCCCGTTTATAGGGGCGTTGAATATCTTTCTGCCACTGCCCTAATAGCTGTAACCCTGCTTATGTTTTTTCCACTGCTGCTTGAAGGTGGTGAGCAGCTAAGATGGCGATTATCCGCGCAGAAAACCTAGGTTTTACCTATCCAGAAGCTCAAAATTCAACCTTTGATGAGGTTAATTTTCAAATCAGTGCAGGGGAGTTTGTCCTATTATGTGGACGCACAGGTAGCGGCAAGACGACCTTGTTGCGACAGCTTGTCCCGGCTCTTGCCCCTCATGGTCAGTCTACAGGTGAACTTGAAGTAAAGGGAAGTGTAGGCTTTGTTCAACAGACCCCCGATAATCAAATTGTTACAGACATTGTTTTTCATGAACTTGCTTTTGCTTTAGAAAATCAAGGTCTGCCAACCCAGACCATCAGGCGGAAAGTGGCGGAGATCGCCAGCTACTTCGGCCTGGAGTATTTACTAGAAGCAAAGACACATTCTTTGTCAGGCGGACAGAAGCAAATCCTTAACCTAGCAGCAACCCTTGTAGCCGAGCCAGACATCCTTGTCCTTGATGAGCCAACCAGTGAACTTGACCCTATAGCTGCACAGAACTTTTTGCGTCACCTGGCACGTATTAATCGTGAGCTGGGAACTACGGTAGTATGCTGTGAGCATCGCCTAGATGAAGTTCTTGACCTTTGTGACAGGGTCTTGTTGATGAGCAAGGCAAAGGGACAGGATTTAGGAAAGCAGGACATAGAGGGACGAAACATCGAGGAACAAAACTCCAAAGAACAGGACGTTCAGTCGCATACAGCGCAGCAATTCGTCCAGAGTTGTCTGGGAGTCAATAGGAACTTTGCTCTTTACTTGCCAGAACCCACCCGTATTGCTCTTGCTGCTGCCAGTGCAAAGAGGACTCCTGCAGAGCCTGTAGGATCCGCCGTAAAGTTCATAAAGCTCACAGAATGGCCTCTTGATGTAAAAAGTGGGCGCACTTGGTTGATAGAAAACCTTGCTGTGTTTCCTCATGCGCAGACGAAGCCTTCTGTGCAATCATCATCTTTCTCTTCGTCATCCCTGTCAGGGCCCCCTGCAATCACTATCCGGGATCTTTGTTTTCGCTATGAAAGGGAGGAGCCTTTCATAATAAGATATCTGAACGCTACGTTTAGTCGGGGAAATGTGCATGGCATAGTAGGCGGAAACGCTTCAGGAAAGTCTACTTTGCTTGGGCTTATCTCAGGTATACATCGATCCCAGCTAGGCAAGGTCCGCATAGACAGAAACTTAAGATTGGCAGCACTGCCTCAAAATCCTAAGGCGAATTTTGTTTGTGATACCGTGCGCGAAGATCTTCATGACTCAAATACAGAAATAGATGCAGAGGCAGTGCTACAGGTGGCACGTGACATGGATATTACTCATCTATTAAACAGTCATCCCTATGACCTTTCTGGGGGAGAAACCCAAAAGGCGGTTCTTGCAAAGTTGCTACTAAAAGATCCCGATATCCTCTTACTGGATGAACCAACTAAGGGTCTGGACGCACAGGCAAAACAGGAAATTGGACGTATCTTTGACCAATTGGCTCAGCAGGGGAAAACGCTCATTATCGTTACTCACGATCTTTCTTTTGCAGCAGAGCATACGCAGACATGCTCTCTTTTAGCAAATGGTGAGCTTATAGCCCAGGACCAAACTCACAATTTCTTTCTTGGGAATAGCTTCTACACTACGCCGACAAATCGTATGTCCCGAGGCATTGTTGATGACTGTGTAATCGCTGATGATATTCTTAGGGCCCTGAAGCTTGAAGAGTCTCAGCAAAAGGCTCAAGAAGCTCCCCTGTTATGAACCTTCTTATCTCGTCAGTCGTAGTAGGTATACCTCTTATTGTGCTGGTTTTTGGGATTGAGCGCGTGAAGCCTCGCCCCCGCGACCTTATGCCTGTGATAGTTTTAACGGCCCTTGCTATATTGGGGCGTGTGGCTGCCATGCCTATTCCTAATTTTCAGCCAGCAACAGCACTCATTATTCTAGCGGGTTTCTTTTTTGGTAGACACGCAGGGTTACTTTCGGGCATGTTGGTCGCGCTAGTTTCGAATATATTTATGGGACAGGGCCCCTGGACTCCTTGGCAGATGCTTACCTGGGGGCTTGTGGGTTACGGAGCAGGACTTTTAGGGGACAGAGTAAGCTGGGCCCAGCCTCACGAAGTTGAGCCCAGAGAACCTGAGAAGAACAGATACACAAAACGCAGGAGGATCATTTTGCTTGCGGTTGTAATCATCTACGGTGTGGTGGCATCACTACTCTTTGGGATGATTATGGACGTACAGTTCTTTGTTGCTTATATCTGGGAATCAGGATGGCCAGGTCTTGTGGCTACATGGATGATGGGTCTGCCCATGAATGTTGCTCACGCGGCTTCAACATGCATCTTCTTGGTGCTTACCCTTATTCCCTGGGGAAAGAAGTTTCATCGTCTAAAGACGAAGTACGGAATCCGAAGCATTTAGATATACTTAGGTACCTGTGATTCAAAGTATAAGGAGCACGATACATGAGTGATGAGCAAGCAAAGTCTCGTATTGGGGTCTATTTGGACTGTGACACCAGTCATCCTAAAGAACATCAGCATAATTTGAATATGATGGAAGCGCTTAGACTCTGTACGGATGCAGACGGACAGTCGTATGAAATCTATGTTTACAGTGCAAAAAAGGTGTGGAAAAACTATTGCAAAGAGCACTCATTGACCTATCGTCCTTTTCCCACAAGTGGTGCTTCGAATCGTATTGGCAAAATGCTGTTTGGGAAGTACATTGATAGCCCAAAGCCGCCTGAATGGGTGGGGGAGATGCTCAACCGCAAGGCGCATGATTTTAAGGTAGAGACTATGATTTTCTCTGCCCCAACGACATTAGTACAACAGATGCAGCTGCCAACGGTAGTGGTTATGCTCGATCTAGCAGCGAACGGCGTTGGTGATTATGACGCGCAGTGGTATAAAGACCTTTATCAATCGATACTAAAGAATGCGACAGCCGTTATTGTGGATCCAACAGAGGGAACTGATTATTTGAACGAAGCACTGGCTGAAAATCCGGCAGATGTAAAGATGCTTTCGCTTGATGCCAGCTCTAATGTACTGGCTTTTAGTCTGGCTACTGTGCTGCGCTCTGTGGCGGTGTCCTCACCTGCAGAAGAGTCCAATCCTGTATCAGAGCCCGAATTTACGACAGAATCTAAAGTAGGGGGAGAATAATGGACGTACTTACAAAAATCAAACTTGTTGAAGCTAAACTGAAGGCTATATTAGATAAAAATGGTGTCGTTATGCCAGAGGTTGCCATTGTATTAGGAAGCGGACTCTCTGATGTTGCAGACAATGTTATAGATCCACTTGTTATTTCCTATGATGAACTTGCAGACTTTCCTGTGGCTACAGCTCCAGGTCACAAGGGGCGTTTTGTTGTGGGTAATCTGGGGGATACTCCTGTGATAATAATGCAGGGACGCATCCACTACTATGAGGGTTATCCAATGACAGATGTTGTTCTTCCCGTGCGCGTGCTTGCTCGCCTAGGTGTTAAGAATTTTGTTTTGACCAACGCTGTAGGTGGCCTAGCAGACGGAATGCGCGAGGGTGACCTAATGCTCATTACTGACCATATTTCAACCTTTGTTCCTTCTCCGCTTATTGGTCCTAATATTGATGAGCTTGGCTTGCGCTTTACCGACATGACTCATGTTTATGATGTAGGTTTACAGAATGTTTTCCGCGAAGCGGCAGATAAGCTGGATATTCGCCTGCTCGAAGGGGTATATGCTCAGTTCACGGGACCCCAATTTGAGACTCCGACAGAGATTCAATTACTGAAAGGCTTGGGTATTGATGTTGTTGGCATGAGTACCGTTGTAGAGGCCATTGCACTACGCCATATGGATATTCGTGTCAGTGGGGTTAGCTGCATCACAAATCTGGCAGCGGGCATTAGTGACGAGCTACTATGCGGCAGTGACGTGGTAGATGTTGGGACCGAAGTCGGACCAACTGTGACGGCTCTAATCTCTGAAGCTGTCAGGAATTTTTAGTCGGTAACGGTGGTAATCAGAAGCCAGCAGCCAGTAACTAGAAGCGCTCTAGATATCTTAAGGCAGCCCAATCTTAGAAAGTGAAACATCTCTATGAGAGCAATAGTCCATGATGGGGCAAGAACCTACTTTACTACTGCCCATCCTGAACCAAAGTTAGAAGCAGGGGAGGCACTGGTTAAAGTTACTCTTGCTGCACTTTGCAATACTGACCGTGAAGTTATGGCGGGTTACTCGCCAGGATTCAATAACGTTATGGGGCACGAATTCGTGGGAATTGTTGCAGCCGTAGCTGACAGCACAGATCAGGCGGCAGCTTCGTTAGTGGGTAAGCGTGTTGTAGGAGAGATTAACCTAAGCTGCTTTAGCACCGACTGTCCCTACTGTTCCACGGGACGCTCGACACAGTGTCCAGAACGAACAGTGGCAGGCATCCACGGCAGGGATGGTTGTTTTGCGGATTACCTTGCCCTACCCACACGTCTGCTGCATGTGATTCCAGACAGCTTGCCAGATGACGTTGCTATCTATGCAGAGCCCTTAGCAGCGGCACTGCGCATTACAGAGCTGTCGCATATTTCGCCAGATCAGCCTATTGCACTGGTAGGTGATGGGCGTCTTGCCTACATGATTGCACAGGTCATAGCCTTAACCGGGGCTCCTTTGACGGTCTTTGGTCTCTCTGAAGATAAGTTAGCATTGTTTGAACCTTTTGCAGTGGACACGCAGTTAGTTAAACAGGCCGCTCAGACTAATGACATTCATGGTTATGAGGTTGTCATAGATGCGACAGGACACCCTTCAGGCCTGACGACTGCGCTAAGCTTAGTTCGGTCAGGGGGTCTGCTTGTTATGAAGTCGACCTATGCTTCAAGTGTAGAAATCAATATGAGTGAAGTAGTTGTGCGTGAACTTACCATTCGAGGCAATCGCTGCGGACCTTTTGCTCCCGCCTTGCGTTATCTTGATCGCGGAATGATTCACTTGCCTTCCGCAGAGGTTTTCAATCCTGCAGATTTTCAGGCGGCCTTCAAGTCAGAGGCGTTTAAGACGGTACTTGATTTCAGTTAAACTGTAGTAAGCGAGAGGAAAAGAAAAGCTGGTCTAGGGTAACTGCCTTGATCTTGGTTTGACTATGATACTATTATAATCACATTTGCTCGGACAGAATCCAGATAGAAAAGGAAAGAACTATGAAAAGAAATCGTCCAATAATCCTGACTTTTGTAATGGTCTTGCTTTGTGTAGCCATCATGGGTGCGCTAATGGGGTGTTCAGCAGAAGATGGTGAAGTAGGCAATATAATCGATCGTACCCTTTGGGATATGCGTGGCTATCCTAGCCAGCAAGAAATTCTAGAACGACTGGAAGAAAAATACGGGGAAGAATTCGGTCTTGTCAGCCTGAATCCAGGCGCACGCTTTTTTCAGGGTATTGCTTTTCCTCAAGACAATCCTGATTTGCACTTTTCGCTAGAGATGAAGGATGATGAAGGCAATCCAGTGTCTATTGAATATATGCGCGACGATTATCAAGCTCGCTTGGCAGAAGTGTACATTGAAGATAAGTTGACCCCAGTTTTCGAGGATGAGTTTGAGCCAGGTGAAATCGCGAGCCTTCGTATTGAGGTAGGCCTGTTTGACAGAAGGGAAGACGCAAGTCTGCCTCCTGTAGATTTTGAATGGCTTCCTAGTGATGGTCTGGATGCTTTAGCGACTACAGAAGATATCTCTATGCTAACGACCATCCATCTTATGCTGGAGTCTGTTGAACTGCTACGAACGATAGAGTTTGAACAGCTAGAACAATTGGCTGAGCTGATTGTCGAGGACGTGGGGATACCTTTGAGCGGTGACCTGTATCTTCGCGCAGTGGAGCAGAATCCTGTTGACGAGAGATACATACGCTGGACAGTAGAAGATGGTCAAATAAGTGAGGTCAATCCCTAGGTCTGATTGCTGGCCTTCGGTCTAGCTTTAACTTCATAGTCACCAGCGGATTTAGCAATCTGCTGACTGAATAACTGGCGGCCTGCTAATACTAATAGGTGTTGTTTTCTTCTTCTGTGTCAGTTACGATTGCAACTCCAGAGGAGGTACCTATTCTGGTGGCTCCTGCTTCTATCATGACTAGCGCAGTCTTGCGGTCTCGAATCCCTCCTGATGCTTTGACCCCCATGGGATCACCTAGGCCTGATATTCCGCGTGCTTTGCTCGCCATAAGCTGAACTGCATGGATGCTTGCTCCTGTTTTGCCGTCTGCGGTCATACCCGGTAAAAGCATTCCTGTTGAGGTCTTGACGTAATCTGCTCCAAAGTCCCAGCAGATCTCACAGGCACGAATGATTTCATTGTCGCTTAGTAGGGCTGTCTCTAGTATTACCTTTAAGATTGCTCCAGCTGCATGCGCTGCATCGGCTAGGGGGGCGATATCTTCGCGAAGGGTCTCAAGATTGTCAGTTTGCAGTGCGATGTTATTGATGACGGTATCTAGTTCTTGGGCACCATTAGCAAGTGCGAGTTTTGCCTCTGTCAGCTTGACACTAGCAGCATGAGCACCTGTGGGAAAGCCTATTACTGTGCATACTTTCACCTCACTGTCATGCAATAAGTCTGCAGCAAGCTTTACCCAAATAGGGCTTATGCAAACTGCTGCAAAATCATACTCCATCGCTTCAGCACAGAGTAGACGGATGTCAGTCTCGCTAGCATTAGGTGCCAAATTAGTGTGATCAATATACTTTGCAAGGTTCAAAATGAATCGCCTCTCTGATGCGTAGGTTCAACTATCTTTTGGATTTGTCGTAGAGTTCACCCAGGGCTCGCGGCGCTTTATTGCTTCGCCCAAAGAAAGCAAGCAGCAGCAAGGTCACTACGAAGGGTGCAGTCATGGCAAGGTCAATCACTGCTGCGCTGGCATCGAAGACAGGCAGTAGCTGGAAAGCTGCACTGCGCGTTAGGCCAAATACTAAGCAGGCCGCAAAGGTGGGCACAATTCTCCAGTTACCAAAAATCAGTGCCGCAATGGCAAGGAATCCATAACCCATATATATCGCAGGCGAGAAGTTTGTTGATATCGAATAAGCAAAGCTCATGCCCCCGATACCTGCCAATGCTCCTGAGATTACAACTGCCCCAAAACGTACGCGACTTACGTTTACTCCAGCAGCATCTAGCGCTTGAGGGTTGTCGCCAGCAGCACGAACACGTAATCCAAATTTTGTTTTATACAGTAAATACCAAAAGAAGGTTGCTACGATTAGGATGATAAACATGAAGGGATATACGCGGGTAAACGCAGCTCCTATAATGGGAATTTCCATTAAGAAAGGAATATCCCATCTGGGTGATGTTTGCAACATGAAGCGCTCAGAGGCTTCTCCAAAGAAGGTTGCGTTAATAGTTGAGGTTAGGAAGCCCGTTAGTGCGACTGACAAAATATTAATTACTACACCACTGATGACTTGGTTTGCCATGAACTTTATACAGAGTACTGCATGGATGACAGCGAAGAGTGCTCCGCCTAGGGCTGCAAAAGCAAAACTTAGGTACATGGGCAAATCAGAACCTGTTGCAAATAGCCCCACTGTTGAGGCCACAAAAAGCGCGCCAGCAAAAGCCCCAAAGCCTAGTAAGCCTTCTAGTGCTAAGTTCACGATACCACTGCGCTCAGAATAGATTCCACCAATGGCAATAATCAAGAGGGGCAAAGCAAAACTTAGTCCATCCACTAGGATTGCTGCGTAATTTACGTTGAGGATACTCATGCGTCATCACCCCCTTTAGTGGCATTATCGTCTGTATTAGCGTTAGCGTCTGCAAGGCTGCGCTTTTTTACATCCAGCCATGAACGTAGGTAACCTCCGCAGGCAGTAAACAGTAAGATCATGCCGGTAATCAGTGCTGCAATTTCTTGACGTACACCTACGATTGAGCTCATATAAGTTGCTCCGCTTACTAAGGTAGCGATGAGTGTTGAAGCAAGAATGGCTCCTAGGGGATGAGCGTTGCCTAAGAAAGCTACAGCGATTGCGTCAAAACCAACCCCGGGTAATACTCCTGGGGCGATTGAGGGGACACTGGCCATGTAGTGAGTCACACCAGCAAGTCCGCCCATGGCGCCTGATATCGCCATGGCAACAATTACCGTGCGTCCAATCTTGATGCCTGCATATTGCGCGGCTTTGGGACTTTTACCCACAGCCGTCATCTCGAAACCTTGCTTAGTTTTTGTTAGGAAGAACCACAGCAAGAAGGCCATAATCAAAGCCAATAAAAATCCAACGGGAAGCCGTGCACTAGCTTCGCCTAACTGGACTGGTTCTGTCAGTAATCGTGCGTCAGCACTTGCTGCGCGCATATTACGTGAAACAGGATCCTGATGGCTTGATGTGATGAAGTAGCTCACCGTTAGCATGAAAATATTATTGAGCATGATCGAAGAAACTACTTCATGAATGTTAAAACGGTATTTCAAAAAACCAATCAGCGCGCCAGCTAAGGCACCCACAGCAATTGCAATAAGAAATACTAGCGGACGTGCAAGCCAAGCAGTCATGTCACTATAGCCCACAAGTACCGTGGCAAGAAACGCCGCTAAAATCATTTGACCTGCGACACCAATGTTAAAGAGGCCCGCACGTAGGGCAACAACAACCCCAAGGGCGCCAAAGAGTAAAGGGGTCAGTGTAGTAGCGAGGCCTACAAGATCAGTAAGTTGAGACTGTCCACCGCCGTAGTTTTCTTTTGGCCACCAGCCAGCACCAGCCAGTAATCCTCGAAATACGTCAAAAGGATTATTGCCAAAGATAAGGATTACCACAGATATTGTTAGTAGGGATAAGAAAATCGCAAGCAGGGGGATTGTCAACGATTGCCATCGTTCATTTCCAAAGCCCTTTACAAGACCCTGGGTCACCATTCTAGTTGCCTTGTCTAAAGATTTATTTAGACTGTTTAATGCATGCCTTGGATCTCGTTGATCGTGTGGTTCATGGTCCTGTTGTTGGTTATCCTGCGGAGAGGCTCCAGAATTTTTAGTCATTTTCTGTCACCCCCATCATGTATTCGCCTACTTTGTTGGTGGTGAGTGTAGACGCAGGGGCCACCTTAAGCATTTGTCCTGCATACATCACTCCAATAGTGTCAGCTAAATCCATGACCTCATCCAACTCTAGCGATATCAAAAGAATAGCCTTTCCCTTATCTCGTTCATCTAGGATACGCTCACGAATGGCCATAATCGCGCCAATATCTAATCCGCGTGTAGGTTGAACAAATATAAGCAAATCGGCATCTTGGTCAATCTCTCGACCTACGATAGCTTTCTGCTGGTTTCCTCCACTCATTTCGCGTGTTGTTGTCTTACATCCGCGCGCACAACGAATATCAAAATCTTCGATGAGTTTTTCGGCACGCTCGGCGAAGGCAGTTGGGTTTAACAGAGAAGATGTGCAGAAGGGCGCCTGGTAATAGGATTTTAGAGCAAGATTTTGATCTAAACTAAAGTCAAGCACTAGCCCAACTGATTGACGATCCTCGGGGATGTAGGCAATGCCTGACTCGCAACGCTTGCGTACATTCAGCTTTGCTAAGTCACAGTCATTTAGCCTGATGCTGCCTTTTTTTACCTTCGTCAGTCCCGCAACGGCATCAGCAAGCTCTGTTTGTCCACTGCCCGATACCCCCGCAATTGCAAAGATTTCTCCGGCGCGTATTTCAAAGCTTACATCATTGACTTTTGGGAACCCGCTACTATCTTCAACGCGTAAATCTTGCACTTCAAGAACTGTTTTACCTATTGCTTTAGTAGGTCGCTTTGCGCTGAAGTTGATGTCGCGCCCAACCATTTTTGCAGCTAGTTCTGCAGGACTTGTGTTCTTTGTCTCGCTAACATCTACCAGCTTTCCGCGCACAAGAATTGCACAACGATCGCAGACTTCCATAACTTCATCTAGTTTGTGCGTAATAAAAATAACCGTCTTGCCTTGGTCGCGTAGATTTTTAATAATCTGAAGAAGACTTTCGATTTCCTGTGGGGTCAGCATGGCGGTAGGCTCGTCGAAGATGAGCAATTCCGCATCACGGTAAAGCATTTTTAAGATTTCGACACGCTGCTGAACAGACACGCCTAAATCACTGATGACAGCGCTCGGATCGACCTCTAGACCATATTCCTTCGACAGCTCCTCGATGCGTTTCTCAGCATTTTTGATATCTACATAAGGAAAGATTCCCAAGGCGCGTTTTTTGGGTTCATCCCCTAGAATGATGTTTTGCGTGACTGTGTAGTTGCTGATAAGTTTGAAGTGTTGATGGACCATCCCAATGTCAAGAGCGACAGCTTCATTGGGAGAATCGATTTGAGCCTCTTTTCCACGCATAAAGATTTGACCTTCGTCGGGCTGGTAAAGTCCAAAAATCATAGAGGCAAGGGTAGATTTCCCCGCACCGTTTTCCCCTAAAAGGGCATAAATCTCGCCCTTGCGAATATCTAAACTTACATCATCACAGGCGACAATGCCTGGAAATCGTTTGGTGACACCCTTTACCTCTAAAAGAATCTCTTGTTCTGCCACAGAGTTGTTCCCCTTACAGCCCATCAATCTAGCAAACTAACGCAATAATAAAAGGCGGTGCCCCACATAAGGGGAACACCGCCTTCATTTTAGCACTTCTGGGGCTTATATCTTAAAGCAACTAAACCCCTTTAGGCTGACTGCAGTTACTACAGTCCTGGGAAGTCGTCTGGAGTATCGTCGCTAAAGTTTCCTGGAGGAACGATGTCGCCAATCTTTACGCCGTCAAACGCCTCAAGGATGGCAGTAACAGTGTCAGGGTGTAGCTGATGACGACCATCAAGGGTCACCATACCAGTTGACTCTGTGTCAGCCTGCATTACGTAGTTGCCACCTACAAAGGCACCATCTACGATAGCCTGAATCTGACGTTCAACATTTAGATCCATCACCTTTAGCGCGCTTGTTAGTACAACATTGCGGTCACCGTCGACACCTAGATCAAACTGGTCAACGTCACAGCCAATAACCATAACGTCGTCTGCTTCTTTTGCAGCAGTAAAGGCACCGTTGCCTGAACCACCAGCAGCAACAAACATGATATCTACATCTTCTGCGATAAGGGCATCGCCAATTTGTTTACCGCGAGCCTCGTCGTTAAAGGTACCTACGTAGTTACCACCGATTTCAATGTCACGTACATCAGTTCCTGAAAACGCAGCAAGTTCTACGATTTCTGCGTCTGTTCCTAGGTGAGCATTAGCAAAGTTTACACCACTGTCGAAACCAAAGTGATAGTTAACTACTGGAGGAATGGCTCCACCACCAACGAAGGCTACTTTGCCTGTTTCTGTTTCAAGGGCTGCTGCAATTCCTGCAAAGAAGCCACTTTCTTGCTCTGCAAAGCGCATTGCAAATACGTTAGCTAGTTCTACTTCTTCTCCCTCTTCATCGACAGGGAATGTGTCCACTAGGATGAAGTAAGTATCTGGATTCGCCTCTGCGACAGGAGTGATTCCTGCAAACTGGAATCCTGGTAGTACAACGATGTCGTAGTTAGCGACAATCTGCTCTACAGCGTTAACAGCGTTGTCCATTTCTGGCTCACGAATAGTGTTTACATTAACTTCGCCGTCAAAGTGCTCGATGAAGTTCTGCACACCTTCATAGTTGTTCTGGTTAAATGATCCGTCATCTACACCAGATGGACTGGTTACTACAACAATGCTAATCGCATCCCCGTTGTCCGGATCTAGGGCTTCCTCAATATCCGCTACAGGATCATCGCCATCACAAGCCACAAGTCCCATAGTAAGGACAAGCGCAAATGCAATAAGCAGCACTTTCTTCCAGTTCATACAGGTCCTCCTTCGCAAATAATATGCGTATCGGGTTAGCGTCAGACCTTTTCTGACACCTATTTTCCATTCAATGAATTGTAACGCAACGTTTGCGTAGGCGCTACACGTCAGGCCACCAGCGTGTCGTTATATATGCATGTTATCAATTCCGCTTTGAGTCGAGAATCGGCGAATAGCGCACGAAAGATGAGATCTTGCTATGTGCTGCAAGAACATGATCTAATAAGGAATCAATTTAGGAGAGGGGTGCAGTTAAGATGAGGATTACGCCACGAGAAAAGAATATTGGAGAAATATTTGTTGTAGGTGATCAGGCGGAGTATTATCGCATTCCAGAGTACCAGAGTACCAGAGTACCAGAGTACCAGAGTACCAGAGTACCAGAGTACCAGAGTACCAGAGTACCAGAGTACCAGAGTACCAGAGGAGCTATTCATGGACGCGCACATATTGGGAAAATTTGTTTGAGGACATAGTCACAAATGATGACGCATATTTCATTGGTACAATTATTACTGTTGAAGACGACACCAAACCTTGCATAGATGTATTGGATGGTCAGCAGCGGCTCATTACTGTCTCTTTACTCCTTTTAGCTCTTTATGACTCGCTTCGTGCAAAGATTAATATTGAAAATGCGGACCATCAAGAAATAATTCTTGATCTGCGGAGACGCTTGGTTCAGGTCAGAGATGGCCGCAAAGAGCAGCGTTTACATATGCTTGACCTTGATAACGAGCAGTATCGCAAGCTTTTGCTTTGTAGTGGACTTATAGAAGATACGATACCTCAAATTGATGGCAGGTATAAGAACCTTGTTCTTAAAGCATACGATTACTTTGTGAGTGAAGTCCAAGATCGAGATCTAGACGAATTGTTTAAGCTCACAACAAAGGTTCAGAACCTTACTACAGTTAAGATCAGAACAGAGGATATGTCGGAAACGTACTCATTATTCGAGGCGCTGAACGGAAAATCTTTCCCTTTGTCAATCATTGACTTGCTGAAGATTGGATACTTCAAGATTGAAAAAGATCCTATTGTTGCGCAAGAACGCTGGGACCAAATCATTGAAAAACTTGAAACAGATAATGTGGCAACAGGTATTCGTTTTTTCTTAAACAATTATCGAGCGTTTGCGATAGATTATGGTTTATCGCAGCAGACAATTACCAGAACAAATGCTGTTAAAAAATACCAAGACCTTATTGAAGATCAAGAAGCAGGATTTATTACTGAATTGATAGACAATGCAGAATTATTTGCCCAAGTAATCCGAAAAGATAAAGTAATTGGCAGAATTAGAAAGCTGGATGTCTCCCAAGTTTATCCATTGTTAATGTATCTACTTAAGCACAAGGAAAGGTTGGGCATTAGCGATGAGCAGTTTTCGGTGCTCATTGACCATGTGGGAGCGTTCTTTGTGAAGAGAAATGTATCTAACGTTCCCCAGGCGAGAGATGTTGCAGCAATGACCTTATCACTACTTAAGGACCTGAAGGGAAAAACGGGAGAGCAAGCGATTAAGCTGGTCAGAGAACGCCTTAAGCGCGAAACTATATCAGACGCTGAATTAAAAGAAAAATTGTCAGAAGTAAGACTGTATGACAATCCTAATGTTGCAATGTATGTTTTGTCTCGACTAGAAGATGTAAAGCGACCACTAGAAAATAGGGGCGTCCGAAGAGACTTTGACTCAAGAACAAACAATGGGGCAGCTATCTGGCAGGTCGAGCATATTCTCCCACAGACACAAGAGCTACGGCCAGAGTGGATTAGTATGCTGCTTGGGGGAAATGCAGAAGATGATGATTCGAGTGAGAGTCAACTTGAACGCGCGAGAATTGTTCAGTCAGAAAATGTAGGTAAGCTAGGCAATTTGACAATCACTGCGCATAATAGCAATTTGAGCGATAAGCCATTCGCGGAGAAGAAGGATTTCATTAAAGGCAGGGAAGAGCTTTGGTTAAACGAGGGTGTTCTCGAGAAAGAGACTTGGACTGCGAGAGAAATTGATGAGCGCACTAATGCGCTAATCGAAGCAATCGTTGCGTTGATCGCTGCAGACCAACTTTAGTTCAAAATTTGAAAGACTGCTCGCTAGCTTAGGCAGCATTAGTAACATTCACTAAGGACTTGTCATCAATCACCCTCCGAAATATTTAACGGTTGCAGGCTATGGCATTGCAGAGTTTACTGAAAAGAAGTCCCAGTTTATCGGGGAAGTCTGGCATGTTGACTCGCAGAAACAGGCCGAAGAGCTTATCGCACAGGTGCGGGGTGCTCATCCAGAGGCAGCGCATACGGTGTACGCATGGCGGCTTGCTGATGGGCAGACTGCGCGCTGTTCTGACGACGGTGAACCAAAGCAGACGGCGGGTATGCCTGTCTTAGGCGTGTTGTCAAAGGCTGAATTATGCGCAGTGCTGTGTGTTGTGACTCGCTATTATGGCGGGATTCGGTTGGGTACGGGTGGCCTGGTACGGGCGTATGGTCAGGCGGCCGCCCTTGCTGTTGAAGCTGCTGGTGTTGCAGCAGTTCGTGCATGGCAACAACTGCAGATTCAGTGTACCTACCCTAACTATGAACGTTTGGCAAAGTTAGTTGAAGATAGTGGTGCTCGGGTCGAGGCTGCTGATTATGGGGCAGAGGTTACCATACGTGTGATGGTGCTGAGCAATCAAGCTGACACCTTAGAGCTTGCTGTTACTAATGCGACATCAGGCTCCGCTGTAATAGAGCGCGGAGCGACGGTAGACATGCCTGGTCCTGTGTAGAGCACTACACCTCAGGCCACCAGGAATTGGCTGCAGCTTCCCGCTCGATAGTCGTAACAGGGCCATGTCCTGGGTAAACTTTTGTGGAGGGATCAAACTTATGCGCGATACGCTCTAGCGATTTCTCCATCTCTTCTTGGCTTCCGCCTAAAAGATCGGTGCGACCATAGTTACGGGCAAACAGAGTGTCTCCGCTAAAGTAGTGCACCTGTCCTGTGGCAGGGTCAGTAATCACATAGCCTGTACTGCCTGCAGTATGTCCAGGGGTAACCATGACCTCAACTTTCAGTCCAGCAAGGTCAAGCACATCTCCGTCGTTAATTTTGTAGTCAACCCTAGGTACTTCGACTTCGATGCCATAACGCTCACGAATTTCTTCAAGCATTTGCGGACTAGCAGCCAATTCCGCTTCTGACATATACAAAAAGGACGAACAGTCATCTGCAATTTCGTCTGCAGCTTCAACATGGTCATAGTGTCCATGGGTGAGCAATACGCCAGCTACAGGACGCTCATCGATTATTTCAAGGATTTTGTCAGGGTCACCACCTGGATCAATGACAATAAGTGGTGCAGCCTGTCCATCCTTTTCAGGGATTCCCTCAATCAGCCACACGTTTGTCGGATAAGCGATGTCTCTAACTTTTACGCGGTCAACTTTCATGGTTGCTCCTTGTCTGCTGTATCGATTGTGCTGGCTGTACCATATTCAGGCTGTATTGGTTCGGATATCTGCTCCCGTGGTGAAGTAGGCTTGGACAGTGGTTCAGGTGCTGGATCGAGGTCTTTCAATGAACGTGAGTCTCTTATTAGTAGTACTAAATTAACAGTAAAAATCACGAGACCTGCAATTAATAGTGCAATAAAGATGTTTCTTCCACTTGGGTCTGACCACACAAAGGTGAAGGTTGCCCCGTTAATTCCGATGTGAGCTGCAATGGCTGCCCAAACACTGCGGGCACGTAATGCTATCCAGGCCATCAAGATTCCTAGGGTTGCCGCCATGATTCCCCAGGCTAGCGTGCCGTGCAAAATTCCGAAGAGCACTGAACTCAGCAGTGCAGAGGGTAGCAGGGCGATCCCGCGACGTAATTCGCTCAGCACAAAGCCACGAAATATAATTTCTTCAACTATAGGTACGACTGTTGACCCAACAATTGCCATGAGCACTGACCCAAAAAGTAGCGACTGGGCAAGACTTGTCTCATAGTCTTGCAGAACCTCAAGTCCAGGCATATTGAAGAAAGAGTTAAAGGCCATGCTAAAGCCTATCCCTAATAGTAGGGCTGCGACGACTACGGAAGGCCTCACAGGGTTGAGCCCAGCAAATCGCCGTGCATCAAAGCCACGTACTTTTACGATTAACCAGCAGGCCAGTAGAGCCAAAATACCGGAGACCAATAGAGCCCAGGGCATAATAGAGGTAAATTCTGTCGCGGCAGCCTGTAGTACATATTGCATTACTGCGGAAGGATCGTCAGGATTTAAGGTTCCTCTCGTAATAGCAGTGACACTAACAAAAAGGGCGCATCCGTAGACAAGTACAAATCCTGCAACGATTTGTGAGCCTACAAAGATTACCGCATAAAGTATTGACCAGAGCAGGGCGGCCAAAGGGTTGCTCCTTTTTGGTGGGGGCTCCTTGCTGACAGGTACCTGCCCGTCAGGTATTTGATGGTGTTGTGCGCTTTGTTCTAGCTGTTCCTGCACGTGACGTACTCCTCCGCCAACTTCATTAATGAATTCTGCTTTTCTAAGCGTAGTGCAATGCAGTAAAGTCTGCAATTTTTTATGCGCTTTATGTGTGGGTTACGCTTAAGCACGTGTTGATGACTATATTTTTTTACTCTGTTACGGTAAAGTGACTAGTTAGAGAAAACGACTTGCTGGGTACGTCACGGGCTAAAAGGTAGCTTATGTGTATAGGGTGATGTCCAGCCACGCACAGGTAAAGGAAGACCGGTGCGTAGACTGATTATGGAGAGGAGTAATTGTGCGCAAAAGTAGACTATTAGTACTTGCCTTGGCTCTTGCCATGGTATTTGCTCTAGCACTTACTGGTTGTAACGGTGATAATGACACCAATGGTGACGATCCTGTAACTGGTGATGAGCGTTCAGGCGGAACTTTCCGCATGTACATCAATGAGCCACAGTTCATTGACCCTTACAATGCTGGGGAAAGCGAAGGACTGCATGTAGTGCATGCTATCTTTATGCCGCTGATTTACCCAAGCCACCAGGATCCAACGGTGATTGAGTATGGGGCTGCAACGAGCTTCGAGGTTAATGATGATGCAACTGTCTTTACCTTTGAGCTAGATCCAGCTGCTAGGTTTGCTAACGATACCCCAGTTACCGCTGATGATTTCATTTTCGCGTTTAACCGTATCGCAAATCCAAACACAGAAAACACTATGACAGGTGAAGTTGATCCTTCAACAATTGCCTCACAGCTAAGTGCTATTAAAGGTTTTGATGCAGTTCAAGAAGGGAATGCAGATACTCTAGAAGGCCTTGTAGCTCTAGATGATCACACGCTAGAGATTACCCTTGATGAGCCCTTTGGTGACTTCATTCAGAACGTTATGCATGCTTCTCTTGTGCCTGTGCCACAGGACTTAGTAGAAAATGGTGTTCCTTTTGACGGTGGCACTGTTCCTTTCGGTGAAATGCCAATTGGAAATGGTCCATTCATGATGAGTGAGCCATGGTCTCCAGGTCAATCTATTGAAACTGTGCGTAACCCCTACTTCAGTGGTGACCCAGCGTATGTAGATGGCGTTAGCTTTAGAATCTTTGCTGATGTGGATGCTGCTTTTGTTGACTGGCAAGCAGGCAACCTTGACCTAGCAGAAATCAGCTCTGGTCAGCTAATCGCGATGGAAGAGCAGTATGGTGTTGCGGGTAACGATGGCTACACTGCAAATCCTGGTAACCAGGTAATCAATGGTGCACAGGCTGGAACATACTTCATCTTGGTTAACAATACTGAGGAAGCTGCGCACCTCGATAACCCAGACGTTCGTCGTGCACTTACCTTGGCAATCAATCGCGATGCCATTAATGATCTTGTTTGGGAAAGTAGCTATCAGGTAGCTACTGACGTACTACCTCCAGGTATCCCAGGATTCGAAGAGGGTGCATGGGAGGATTCACGCTTTGATCGTGAAGCCGCCGAACAAGCTCTAGTAGATGCTGGTTTCCCTGGTGGAGAAGGCCTACCTACTCTGACACTGTCACTTAATGCAGGTGCTGGTCATGAGCCAATCCTGGAACTTATCCAGTCAGATCTAGCTGAAATTGGTATTACAGCCAACCTTGATGGTATGGAGTGGGCCACTTATCTAGATGCTCTAGATGACAAGAACTACGAAATTGGTCGTCTGGGCTGGATGGCTAGCTATCCAAGCACTGATTACTTCCTCTATGAACTGTTCTCGACTGATAATCCTAACAACTTTGTTGGCTTTAGCAGTCCAGAGGTAGATGAAATGCTTATGGAGGCAAGAACAATTGCTGATTCAGAGGATCGTGCTGAAAAGTACAGAGAAATCAATGCCCTGATTCAGGCAGAGAATCCGCTTATTCCAATCGCATTCTATGCACACCGTATGATTGCTTCAGATCGTATGAATGACCTGACAATCAGCTCACTAAACAACGTAGACTTCAGACGTCTATGGATTACTGCTGACCAGCAGTAATTACTTAAGCAATTTAAGCGCGAAAGAGGGCACCCATCTGATTGGGCGTCCTCTTTCAGCGTATTAGATGAGCAACTCATAAAATTAGTGCAAATTTTAACAGTATAATATGATTTGACTTCTGCGCTGGGCAGCCATATAGAGCTGTTTAGCCTAGAAGGCAAGTGACAAGATGTGATTGGTTCTGTGCCCATCTGATGCATCAGATGGGATATGTGGACCACAGGGGGCAAGGGGCTTGATGCCAAATGCTTAGATACATAATTAAACGATTGTTGCAGTTTATTCCCGTGTTTTTGGGGGTAACGCTGCTTCTGTTTTTCATTTCATACCATATGCCAGGTGTTGATCCAGCGCAGATGCGCATGGGGGAGAGGGCGGTTACGCCAGAGTTTCGTGCGCAATTCGAGGCAGCCCATGGTTTTGATCAGCCTTGGTACGTTCAGTATGTGAACTATCTAGGAAATTTAGTACAAGGTGATTTAGGGCGTTCTTACATGTCTGGTCGTGCCGTTGCAGATACTTTGGCTGACAGATACCCCTACACCTTGCGACTTGCCTTAGTGGCTGTCGCCATTCAGGCGGTTTTAGGTATTGGGGCTGGGATAATATCTGCGGTGAAACGACGAAGTTTCTGGGATGTTCTCGTGACAATATCAACTTCACTTGCAGTATCTGTTCCCGTATTTTGGTTGGGTCTTATACTGCAATTTGTCTTTGGGATATGGCTGCAGAATATAACGGGGGGTGCAGTTTACTTACCTGTTACAGGGGCCAGCGGCTCCATGCCCACATGGATGTACTATATCTTGCCCGGCTTTACTTTAGCAGTTGTGTCTTTAGCTTATACGGCGCGCATTATGCGCAGCCAGCTGCTTGAAGTCTCTAACGCGGATTATGTGCGTACAGCAAAAGCGAAGGGTTGCTCACCTGCTCGTATTTTGTGGGGACATAAGATGAAGAATGCTCTGATTCCTGTTGTTACTTCTATGGGTGTTGACTTTGGCATTATGCTCTCAGGTGCAATTTTTACCGAGACAGTCTTCAATTGGCCAGGTATTGGTCTTTTATTATTTACTGCAATTACGCAGCGTGATTTCCAGGTAATTGTGGGAGTCACAACGGTCATTTTGTTTATTATTATGTTTATAAGTCTAATCGTTGACATTGCTTATGGATTCTTAGACCCGCGGATTAGAATCGCAGGAGGTGAGGAGTAATGTCTTCTGTGAAGCCAGGTCTTGGTAGCAAAATTGACAAAATAGCTGCTAAGTCAGCTAGTGAGCGTAAGACACGCACCTTGTGGGGCGATGCTCTGCGCAGACTAAGTAGGAATTATCTTGCTATGGGTGCGCTCGCGTGGATACTTATTGTCATTATTGCCACGGTGTCAGCGGATTTATGGGTTCCTCAAAACTTTGGAGATCCCACGTTAATTGATACGCAAACTGCGGCTCAAACACGTTTGCAACCACCCAGTTCAGAGCATCCCTTTGGTACAGACGATATGGGACGTGACTTATTTGGACGCGTTATTTATGGCGCACGCGTGTCACTGACAGTAGGAATTGTTGCCACTGCAGTTGCCTTTAGTGTAGGAATCTTAATAGGGGCAATGGCAGGGTTTTTGGGCAAGTGGGTCGATGCGCTCTTGATGCGCATGACTGACATCATATTGTCATTCCCCTATGTACTTATGGTTGTGCTAGTAATGTCTGTGCTACCTCAGGAGGTACGGGGTGCCTGGAGTGTTACCGCCGCAATTGCGGCTTTCTCTTGGGGGGCGTTTGCACGCCTTTTCCGCAGCAGTGTACTAAGCGTAAAGGAAAACGATTATGTACTTGCTGCGCGTGCTTTAGGCGCTTCAACAGGACGCATTATCTTCAGGCATATTCTGCCCAATGCCATTGCACCTGCGCTAGTAATTGCAACTATGACTATCGGCGGTATTATATTGACCGAATCTGCGCTATCCTTTCTGGGTCTAGGGATTCAGGCTCCTGAGATTAGTTGGGGGCGCATGATTGACGATGGTCGTAGATTCTTAACACATCAACCTCAACTGGTACTGTATCCAGGACTTGCGATTTTGTCGACAGTACTTTCCTTTATGTTGTTGGGTGACGGTGTTCGTGACGCTCTAGACACAAAATCAAAGGATTAAGTAGATGGTTTTTGGCAGAAATAACAAAGAGAAGAAGATATCTGATCATAGCTGGGATGTAGACGATACCAGTCCCTATACAGATGGACCTCTGTTGGAGGTTCAAGACCTTAAGATGTACTTCCATACTCGTGACGGTGTGGTCAAGGCAGTAAATGGTGTTAGCTATACCCTAGAAGCAGGTAAGACCTTGGGTATAGTGGGCGAGAGTGGTAGTGGAAAGAGTGTTACGGCGATGACCCTTATGGGGCTCATCAACATGCCTCCTGGAAAAATTGAGGGTGGAGATGCGCTCTATCGTGGAAAAAGCTTGATTACTGCGAAAGAAGAGGCACTACGCAGCATCCGGGGAAATCGAATTGCTATGATTTTTCAGGATCCTATGACTTCACTTAATCCTGTCTACAAAATAGGACATCAGCTAGCAGAGCCCTTGCGCATTCACAAGGGCATGAAGAAAAAGGAAGCCTGGGCGCGTGCTGTAGAACTGCTGCGTATGGTAGGTATTCCCAACCCAGAGGTGCGCGTTAAAGAGTATCCGCATCAATTCAGTGGTGGTATGCGTCAACGCGTGATGATAGCGATGGCGCTTGCTTGTGACCCTGACATTCTTATTGCTGATGAGCCAACTACTGCACTAGATGTAACCATCCAGGCACAGATTATTCAACTGATGGAAGAATTGCAGGAAAAGAGCAACTCTGCGATTGTTATGATTACTCATGATCTGGGTGTTGTGGCTGATATGGCAGATGATGTGTTGGTTATGTATGCGGGAAGACCGGTAGAATTCGGTTCTGTGGATGATGTGTTCTACAAGCCATCGCATCCTTATACTTGGGGGTTGATGGGTTCGCTTCCTCATACAGCAAGCGACTTAGCGGAAAAAACAGAACTACTCCCTATTGAAGGTATGCCACCCAGCTTAATAGATCTTCCCGGTGGCTGCTCTTTCCACCCGCGCTGTCCATACGCAAAGGAAATTTGTGTTAATGAAGTGCCTGTTCCGGTACAAATTGAAAGCACTTCGAGCAAGCCGCACACAGCTAACTGTCATTTTGCAGGCAACCCTGGTTTCACAAAGGAAAAAATGGAGAAGGTTCTGCAGACTGATGCTTTCCGCAAAGAGGATGGTGATGTATAAATGAGCACTCCACTTCTTGAAGTCAAAAACCTGAAGAAGCACTTTAAGGTGCGTTCAGAGCGCGGTGGTAAAAAAGTTGTTAAGGCGGTCGATGGCGTATCTTTGAGCATTGAGGCTGGCAAGACTTTAGGTCTTGTAGGGGAAAGTGGCTGTGGTAAATCTACAACGGGGCGCACCATTATGCGTCTGCTTGAGCCAACTGATGGTGAAGTCTTTTTTGAAGGCAAGAATGTTCGCAAGATGAATGCTCGCGAGTTAAAGGCGTTTAGAAAAGAAGTTCAATTTATCTTCCAGGATCCCTATGCCTCGCTTAATCCGCGCTTTACTGTAGGTGAGCTTGTGGGGGAGCCTCTTGCGATACACAAGATAGGCAACAGAAAAGAACGCATCGAAAAGGTAAAAGAGCTTCTTGATACGGTAGGACTCAATCCAGAGCATATTAACCGTTATGCTCATGAATTTAGTGGGGGACAAAGGCAGCGCATTGGTATCGCTCGTGCTTTGGCACTGAATCCTAAGCTGATTATCTGTGATGAGCCTGTAAGTGCGCTTGATGTATCTATCCAGGCGCAAGTGCTTAACCTGATGGATAAACTTCAAAAAGAGCGCGGCATTGCTTACTTATTCATCGCTCATGACCTATCGGTAGTTCAGCATATTTCTGACGACGTTGCAGTAATGTACTTGGGGAAAATCGTGGAACGCAGCGACTGGCGTGGTCTGTATGAAAAGCCAAATCACCCTTACACGCAATCTCTATTATCAGCGGTACCAGTTCCCGATCCTGAGGTACAGCGAGAGCGCAGCCGTATTCTACTTGCAGGGGATCCTCCGTCACCCATTGATCCGCCGCCAGGGTGTAATTTCCACACACGCTGTCCGCTAGCACAAAGTGACTCAGAGAAGTTAGCTCGCTGTTCTAGTGAAGTGCCACATTTGCGTGAGGTTGGTGAAGGTCATACCTGCGCCTGCCATTTCGCCAAAGCATTTCCCATCTCAGAGGAAATAGCAGCTGAAAACTCTGTAGTTAGATAATTTAGTCTACCTAGTCTACTTTTTGACGCTTTGCTAATTATTTATTTGCGACACGATTGCTTGCCCTAGAATGGTACTGTTATGAAGCCAATTAAGTATAAAGATAAAGGGTCAGCAGTAGAAGATATTCAGCGCCGCTTGCGTGTACTGGGATACACGCTGGGTGCAGAGGGCAGTAGTGCTGAGTTTTTAGATGACACACTAGCAGCAGTCAGCGCCTTTCAGCGCGCAAAGGGAATTGAGTCCACAGGTGCTGTTGGTCCGCGAACATGGTCAGCTCTTGTCGATAGCACCTTTGAACTAGGGGATCGCATGCTTTACTTGCGTATGCCCTACTTCCATGGTGCAGATGTAATTCAATTGCAACATGCCTTGAATTCTCTAGGTTTTGTAACGGGAGGGGCTGATGGTATTTTTGGGGCCAGTACAGAACATGCTGTAACGGAATTCCAGACAAACTACAATATTAATCCCGACGGTCTAGTCGGCAACAATACCCTTCGAGCACTGCTCGATTTGCGTCATATGTGGGGGGGCAAAGAGGGTAGAGCACATTCATCTGTCCAGGGTGCTATGCCACAACAATATCAAGCCCTGGCAAATTACTACTTTGACTTCCAGGCTAACTCTTCGGAAAAGAGCATCACTGATGCAGCTACTTCGGCAGCCTTGCGTCGCTTAGTGCGCTACGCTAATAACCTTGAAGACGCAGCGCGGGCAGACTTGGCGCAGGCTGGCGCGATTATTCCCGCAATAACAGTCCTTGTGCGTGTTGGCTGCGGACAGGAAGGCGACGAAGACGTAAACGCAAGTACAGATACAAATACCAACGGTTCTGCCGGCAGTACTGTCATCTACCAGAACGACTTCAAGTCCTTTAAGGGAAGCCTAGGTGCTGTTGCAAAGGATCTTCAAGCACTAAAGAATGAAGGTCCTAATTCATCCGATAGACAGGAAATCCAGATTCCCAGCTATGAACTGAAGGTTATCATTCCTTCGCAGTTACTGAAGGCTGGTGCCGAATCCAGTTTGCCCGTTGGCCTGCAATTGATGGCTTCTCGCTTACTTGATGGGCTTTGCCTTGCAGCAATGAGCTAATTTTTGATAAACTGACTAGTTCGTGACTATGAATATATGTACCCACATAAACACATTGCAGCGCTTAAGAATAAGCTGCATAAGGAGACTTTTTCCATGCACACAATAACTGTCGTGACAAAAAAGTTATCTGCTGTGGTATTGAGCCTGCTCTTACTGAGCACCGCCGTTCTACCAGCATTCGATGCTCTTTTTTCTACGGATGCCACTGCACTATTGAGACCTGCTGTGGCAATGGCAGATCCTTTAGAGCAGCGTCAAGCACAGGTGCGTCAAGTTGCTGCAGAAGTTGATGAGCTTGATCGTCAGCTTGCGCTAGCTGCCGAAGATTACAATGAGGCAAGTGAGGCCTATGGTCAGGCAGTAGAGCGCCGTCAAGAGGCAGACACACGTCTAGAGCAGACCGAAGAGCGTCTTTCTGAAGTTCAGCTACATCTAAATACGCGCGCTACAGAAGTGTATCGTAGTGGAACTGCTGGTTCAGGCATTTTAGAAGTTATCCTAGGTGCAACATCCTTTGAAGAATTCGCAGGTCTTTGGACTTTGCTGGAAGACCTGAATCGCAGTGATGCAGCTAGCTCAGAAGAACTTCATGAACTGCAAGTTGAAATCAGCGAACTGCGTGAAGAATTGCTTTCTGCAGAAGCAGAGGCGGAAGAACAACAGGCACGCATGCGAGAGGCGCGCCAAAGCGCAGAGGGTAATCTTGCTAGCAGACAGTCTGTTTTGCGCGGACTAGAAGCTGAAGTCCAGGAACTTCAAAGACAGCGTGAAGAAGCTGCGCGTCGCGCTGCAGAGGCAGCCGCACGTGCCGCTGAAGCTGCCAGTACCACTAGCAATAGTGGTGGGGGTGCCTCTGCATCAGGAACTCCAGCTGCAAATACTAGTAGTAACGCCGCCCAGGCTTTCCCAACCCCAACACGTCAACCACGTAGTGAAGTACTTAACATAGCCAGGCGCTATCTAGGAACCCCTTACTTGTGGGGCGGATCGACTCCTGCAGGATTTGACTGTTCAGGATTTACCAGCTACGTTTTTAGGCAGGTTGGTGTAAGCTTGCCTCGTACTTCGCGTGCACAGATTAACGCTGGGCAACGTGTAAGTCGTGCTGACTTGCAGCCAGGCGATTTGGTGTTCTTTGGAAGCCCTATTCACCATGTAGGAATTTATGCTGGCGGCGGCCAGATGATTCATTCGCCCACGACAGGTAGTACGGTAAGATTTGCTCCGCTAATGGGCAATTTCGTAGGTGGAGCCAGACCTTAACAGAAAGAGCCGCGGTATTGTGGTGGAGAAGAAAACTAAGAAAAAGAAAAACTTCATCCACTATGTTCTTTACGCAGCTGGCCTTGTAGTTGCGTTAACGGTAGTCCTTATGACGGGCATCGGCTACATAATGCTGCAGCCCCTTCCTGACGTTTCAATGGAGGCTATTGAGCGCAGGTCGTCACGTCCCTCCACAATATTTGCAAACGATGGCAGCGTGATTGCGCAGTGGCATGGTGACACAGAGCGCCTGCCCTTGCATGCCGACGAATTCCCTCAAATCGTTTTTGATGCAACAGTTGCCATTGAAGATCAGCGCTTCTTTGATCACTCTGGTCTCGATGTGCGTGCCATTATGCGTGCAGTCCAGCGAAATATGCAGGCTGGGGAAGTGGTAGAGGGCGGATCGACTATCACTCAGCAATTGATGAAGATGATGTACGTAGGTGACGATCAGTCTATGCTCAGAAAGATCGAAGAGGCCATACTTGCTTCGCGTCTCGAGATGGAGCGTGACAAAGACGACATCCTGGCAGCCTATCTAAACATGTCCTTCTTTGGGCAAGGTGCTTATGGGTTAGCAGCGGCAGCAGATATTTACTTTGGTGTAGAGCCTTATGAGCTTACTGCAGCCCAGGCGGCGACTTTGGCAGGTATCTTGCACATGCCTTCTGCGTACAGACCACACGAAGACTTACGTCCTCTAGAGCAACGCAGGGATCTTGTCCTGCGCGAGATGCGCGATCAGAGATTTATCACCCCTGCTGAATATTATGAGGCGAAAGAAGAGGTTCTTAAGATAGAGCCCCGTGTCTCGAACGTAAGTGATGTGCGTTTTCCTTTCTTTGTTGACTTGGTGCAGCGTGAGCTTCTCAACGTTTTGGATGAAGAACGCATCGCACAGGGGGGACTCAATATTTTTACTACGCTTGACCCTGCGGTCCAGGAAGCAGCAGAAGAGGTTGCCGCAACCTTTAACAGCGAGGCTGAAGGCCCCACAGTGTCGATGGTAACCATGCGCCACAGTGATGGTGCAATACTGGCACTTATCGGGGGCAAGGACTGGGATGAAAGTGAATTTAATCTGGCGGTGCAAGCACGACGTCAGCCAGGATCGGCTTTCAAGCCACTTACTTTGATAACTGCGATGGAAGAGGGCATAGATGCCGATCACCGTATGGATGCTACCTCCTTCGAAGTCGAAGTGCGTGATGAGATGTGGAACGTAACTAACTATGGCGGAGCAACTCCGTCTAGCCCCATGTCTTTGCGTGCTGCTACCGTTAGTTCTATTAATACCGTTTATGCACGCCTTATTATGGAGGTCGGACCACAAAGGGTGGCAAACCTAGCTCATGAGCTAGGTTTCGAGGCGGAAATGGAGCCTGACCCCGCCCTGTCCTTAGGTGGTCTGCGTTACGGGGTGTCCCCTCTAGAGATGGCGCGTGCATACACCACCATGGCAAAGGACGGAGTGGATATAGAACCGCAGGTAATTGCCCGCATTAGCACTAAGAATAGTGTCGATAGTGTAGATGATGCGAATGAGGAAGAGCCAGAGATTCTGTACCAAATGTCCCCCGACCCTCATGAGCAGCGAGTTTACTCTGAGGAAACAGGGCGTGAACTTCGAACTATCTTGCGTGAATCAGTGACGCAGGGAACAGGAATGCGTGCCGATATTAGTGGTGTTCAGGTTTCAGGCAAGACAGGAACGACACAAAACTATCATGACGCCTGGTTTGTAGGATGGGCAGAAGGCGTAACAACAGCAGTGTGGATGGGTTTTCCTGAAGCCCAGATAGAAATGCGCGACATTCGCGGACGTGACGTGACAGGGGGCAGTTATCCAGCCCAAATCTTCCATGATTTCATGGTGAATGCCATAGAGGTACGTCCTGGTGTAGGAATGCCCTACGTGCCGGGAGTTACGGGTGTATCAGAGGATGATTTGCCTTTTGGACATGAAGACATACCTACTTTAGAAGAGGTCGAAGAGATCCTAAGTCGCCAGGCACAACCAGAAGAAGACTAGTCTTCTTCTGGTTCTTCAGTGGCATTCTCTGAGCTTGGGTCTGTAGCATCCATATCCCAGTTGTCCTTATCATCGCTGTCGACTTCGTCGCTCTCAGTATCGCTTTCGATGTCAAAGTCTTCTTTCTTTTGGCGGACGATAAGTACAACAATCAAGGTTGTAGCAGCAAGAAGCACTAAAGTACTGCCCATTATGATTAGTCCTGTTGGTGTTGTGAACCATGCCATTGCGCTAGGAGTAGTCTCTTGTGAGATTTCTGCAGCCGCTGCAGCTTCTGCTAGCGCTGCATCACGTGCTTCACGCGAACCAAAGGCAATAAGGTATTCCTGCAGTACGCCTCCAGGAACATTTTCTCGAACGATACCATAGATTTCTCCATCCTCAGTGTCAGCAAGCAGGACGACCTCTTCCTGGCCACCTGCTCCAACGCGGTCAGGACTGGGGGAAACGAAGCCTACAACTAGTCCATAAAGATCATTAGGTGGAACAAAGGTAAAGCTAGCTAGGGGAGCGTCTCCCATCTCTGATTCGGTGTCAAACAAAACAGCATCCATGGCGAAATTAGCACTGAAAGTGTGTCCCTCAGTTAAGGTGAAAGAATACGTGGTGAGGTTTTCAAATTCCTCCAGTTCACTAGGAGTAGCTTCGTACTCTAGTCCGTTTAGCAGCTCTCGTGTATCAAAGTCCAGTTCTTCCAGGACTCCTAGTTCAAAATCTTCAATAAAGTAAAATTTTACTTGAGCAGGCAAAGGCGTATAGGGGTCGATGCTCCCTACAAGCGTTACAGCGATACGCTCTTCTTCAGCTTCCTCCATCAGATAGATCCACACGGCCTGAATGGGAGCAGTTCCGCCAGCAGCAGCTTCTATGGCTGCAGCGGTTCTTGCCTCGGCCTGTTCCTCAGCCAGAGCGTCAATCTCTTCCTCGCTTCGATCAGAAAGTTCAGCAGCTGCATCCTCTGCAGTTTCTGCTCCAGGCAGGGCATACCCAACGTTTATGGCTGCAAAAAGTCCTAAAGAGAGAATTAGTGAAAAAAGAAAAACGCGCAGGGCAACATTACCAGCAGGAATAAGGCTTTTAATCATGAACGAGCACCTTTCATTGAAGATAAATATCCCATCTATGATACACCTGCCCACACTTACATGCCAGTCATGCCCTGTGGCAAAATAGGATGTGCATAAACCGAAAGCTGGCATATCATCAGCACTGTCATGACACTATTAAGAAGCCACTAAGAACCATCAAGACGGTAAGGCAAAGCACTTATGAGGAGTACATCCATGCTAAAACCCCTTAAGTTATTCGTCCTAATCTGCTCTCTAGCGATGCTTGCGACATTTTCCGTACAGCTTGCATTTGCTGCCCAGACTGATACTGGCGAGGTCAGCACCAGCGAGGTCAGTGCTGACGAGACCAATGTTAATGGGGATGCTCAGCCAGACGGGCTTGCCCAGCTGGAGGCCATTCCCTTCGAAGCCATTAACTATTACATTGCGCGCCACTTTAATGCCTACTCTGTGGCGGTTACAGGATTTTTAAACCCTGAAGTGGAGTTACCTGCAAAGGTTGAAATCGCTGTTCCCTCAGGCTCAGACATTATTTGGTTCAGCGAGTTTTCTGGGGGATTTGTTGGAAACGACCCAGAGTTTAATGAGCCCTTCGATATGCGCACAGAAGGAAATCTTGACATTTACACTGTTGTGACACAGTACAATCATGCCATTCAAATCGAGTATCACATAGAAGGCGATCCAAACACACAGGTTTCTTCAGGAGCGTATAGTCTTGTGATGGAGTACACTCCTTTGACGGATACTCCATTAGTGCGGCTGATGACTAATCTGCCTGCAGAGAGCGTAGTGGAAGATCCCTACGTAGAGTTTATGGGCGAGGATGAAAATGGCTATCTAGTGTTTATGCGCCTCTACACTGATGTACCAGCACTTACCCCTGTGCAGGGTGAAATCACCTATACGCCCCCAGAAGGAAGAGGCATGGTTGCTCAGGGTGGTGACCTGTTGGGAGGGTTAGGAGTAGCTATCATTTCGGCCGTAGTAGTTGTAGCTGCAGCACTTGCATTCATCGTTATTTCAAATAAGCGCAGGAAACAAGCAGAGTAAAGTCTTATCCCAGATTAGAGTAAGGTCTTTATTCAAATTTGTTGATAATATGCAAATTTGACAGTGGTGCCGTGAATAAGATATTGTTCAAAAGTGGGTATTTGTTACAAATCATGTAACAAATGTGTGAACAGGTATGAGGGAATGCACTGCATCCACGGGAGGCACTAAATGAAGAAATTTCTAAGGTATGCCGTAGCCGGATTGACTTTTATGATTGCTCTAACAGCATTAGCGGGTGTGGCTTCTGCTGCGAGCATCTTTATGGGGATTAATAATCCCCAGGTAACTAATTCCCCAGCAACTTCTAGTTTTGCGACTTCTCCTTTTTTCTCAAGATCCCCTGCTGTGTCAGGGCTCGGAATAACAGGTTCCATTCCGCTAGACTTTGATGCACCATCAGTGGCTCATAGCGTTGAGGGGGCAGGAGCAGACCAGAACCTAAAGTTTCCTTATCGACTTGACCTAACAGGAATGAATAATGCCCTGGGGTCAGTTACCAGTTTCCGTTTCTATGTCGTGGATACACTTACTCGTGAAATAGTGACTATGCCAGGACATATAGGTACCGTTTTCCACGGTGGGCCTGCCGTCATGTCTCCCTGCGGGGATTTTATAGAACTCACCCCATCAAGCGCGTTTCCACCAGGTGTAGTTGTTAGCGGCAGGACATTCGGACAGATGACCATCCTCTTGCAGCATGGACAGGAAGTTTTCGTCACCACAGAGTCAACAATCTACAATCCTGACGATTATCCTGCGCGAGGCCTTGATGCCTTTTTCGTTAGTTCATTTTTCTGGACTGATGGGGAGCCCATAGGCTTCAGTCCTCCCCCTGCTTTTCCTGGACCAACGCCTAGTTTTGGTTTAGCACATGCAGACTATGCGTTCCACTTAAATAATCCTCATGCGCCATGGCTTCCTATATTTGGCCCTAATACACCCCCGCAGCACTTTAGCCCAGGACTAGGCTTGCCACCTAGTTATGCTGAAGGGTTTGCTTTTAACACGGGTGCTAATCTGCAAGATAACATTATCAATAGCACGGTTCGCGTAGAGGCAGTTTGGACACGTAGTGGCTATACGCCCACTCAACCCCCCTGTGCGACTATGCCACTTACGAAAGTGCTTGAGACCTCAGTGGATGCCACTGCTACTGTTCCTGCTACAAGCTTTACCTTCAACTTTACACCCTTAAATTGGGACGGAAGCAGCACTGAGGCGACTCTGGCCGCTATGCCAACAATTTCCTCACCAGCAGGTGTTAGCTTTACCTCTGTTGAAACTACAACCACGCTTATGCGCGATATAGAAATCCTTGATGTACTTGAGGGGATTACTTTCCCGGGTACGGGTGTCTTTGTCTATTCTGTAACTGAGGATGCAGATACCAATACCTTGCCAGCTGGTTGGTCGTTGTCGTATTCTCCTGCAGAATACGAGTTACGTATTGATGTAAGACAGGGTCCCGAAGGTCTTTATATTTACGACGCAACAGTCATTGTAAGGGCAGTTGACAACCTTGATCCAGATGCCCCAGCACTAGGTGAAGTGCTGGATGAGCTCACCTTTACTAACGTTTTAACCCATACCTTAGAATTGCCCTGCGATGAATGCGGAGAATATCCTTGCATCTGCGAGCCTTCTGAGCCCACAACAAGAACGGTAAGAGTGGATTTCTTTGAAGTGAGCGTGGGTACTCCTCGTGTTGCTCATATCTATCTTCATGATGTTCCTGTGGGAACCATAATTACCTTAAGCATGATTACCAATCCAGCAGGGTTCCCGCGGGCAGGATTCTTGCCGGGAGTATTATATGATCTCAATATAGAGGTAACTGCAGAAGGTGAGATTGTCGTGCGCGTGCTCTTTCCGCTAAGGGACGACAACCAGCCGCCTCCGCCACCAGAAGATGAGGGAGAGGTTGCAGAGACAACACCCACGGTTCCCGTTCCGACCCCGCCGATTAATGGGGATGATTCCGCAGGAACAGAGACAAGCCCCACTGCTCAGCGTACGTCTGATGGAGCCGGCCCTGGACCACAAACAGGAGACCTATCAAATCCTAGCCTGCATCTGTTGAACATGATTGCGGCAGCGGTGATAGCTGTGGTTGTAGCTCTTAGGTTAAGGTGTTCTAAAGGGGCCTTAACAGAATCTGAATCTGAGTAGCTTGTACTCTGTTAGAGCCCTGTTAACCCCTGTCTTAAAGGCTTATCTAAAACACCCCACTCTGTTTGGCAGAGTGGGGTGTTTTGTTCGGGAAAGATAGGTACTGTAGACATAGGCTCTCTGTGTTTATAGGTGGCAATAAGCAGACAATTGTAACTATGTTTGAACAAGTATCAATTTAGTATGGAGTTATTGTGGATATTGCTGTTAAGAGAGGCAGAAATATTGAGACTTACTTTGACAAATGTTACGATGAAGTGTGCTCTTTTTGGGGGCATGGATTTAAGTATGTTTTAGACTCGTATCACTCTTAAAGCAGGAATGATGCGAAGCTTAAAGATTTTGGTCTCATGAGAACTTTGACCGAATATCCTTCTCGGGAAAGGAGGTGCTTTATGAAGAGAAACAATTTATATGTAAGTAAACTTAAAGGAGAACTAAACATGAAGAGAACAATAGTAACTCTTGCTTTGGTAGCTGCCTTCGTCTTTGCTTTTAGT
>Ga0123355_10000023_pt1 | contig 148276 bp, 134 predicted proteins | sample TergutEmb28metaG_3_FD_89872 | JGI IMG/M metagenome (GOLD analysis project Ga0123355, IMG submission 89872) | Embiratermes neotenicus P1 segment gut microbial communities from Petit-Saut dam, French Guiana - Emb289 P1 | ecosystem: Host-associated > Arthropoda: Insects > Digestive system > Gut ...
AGTGGTTTCCAAACGCGATACAATGGTTGATACTTCGTTAAAACTATGGAAAAACCTAACAACCCCTGAGGTCTTCACTCAAATACAAACAATAGCCTTATCTCCCTATAAGTGAAAACTCTCCATATTCTTAATTGAAGAACAAATTTCTGCTGAATTAAACTTTCGAGTGAACAATCACTTAGAGACCCATTTTTTGCCTTTCCAGTTTAACTGAAAAAAGCCATTTGAGACAAACAATGGATATTCTTAAATTATTAAACTGCATCACAGACAAGTTAAGGTGTAATTAATTTGGCACAACCAACGTACAAAACAGTTTTCTTTTTCCTAGACACAGACAAATACTGTAGCCCATTTGACATCCTAGTCGTTATAGATGCATTCCCCGACTCATCAATATTCAAATATGAAAACGTTACAAGCGAAGATGCTCCCAAGATAGTCTTTGACCTTCTCTTCCCACGTGGGCCTGAAGGTGCAAAACATACTAAAATATTCATCAATGGTAGCAACTTTGAAGAAGTTGAGAAAGTTGTCGCCGCAACCCAACAAGCCATGAAATCTGCTCCATGGGGAAACAGCATTATTGTTGACCCCCGTGGTGGATACAGCACAGCCGCGGCAGCAGTCGCCAAAACCTTTGGTGCATCTATGGAAAGAGGTTTAGGCACCTTGGAAGGCAAGAAAGTCACAGTCTTAGCAGGTACCGGCCCAGTGGGACAGACAGCTGCGCGTATCTACGCCGCAGAAAAAGCAGACGTAACCATAAGCAGCCGTAGCTTAGCTAAGGGTCAAATCATAGCAGACAAAATCAACGCTGAATACGGCACTCAATGCGTCAAAGTCATCGAAGTCAGTAAGCCAGAGCAAACAGCCGAAGTCATCAAAGACGCTGAAATCATCCTCGCGGCCGGTGCAGGAGGCATACAGCTTCTCAGCGCCACAGATTTAGCTACCGCGACCAAAGCAAAAATCGTTGCGGATATCAACGCCATCAACCCCTTGGGTGTAGAAGGCTTAGGTTCAAACGACGATAAAGAGCTAAAGCCGGGCGTCTGGGGTATAGGTGCATTAGCCATCGGTAAACTCAAAATCAAGACCGAAGTAGAAATGATTAAACGCGCCACTGCTGAGCCGCAGGGACTCTTTGACTACTCAATCGCCTATTCGATAGCTAAGGATACAATTCTAAAGAAGCTTGCAAAGGCCGCTGCAAAATAAGCGGCTTTTCAACCTTTTTTCCATTTGTTGAGAAGTAAATTTATCTATGTGAATCCTCACTGGCCTTGTAATTCAAGAGGTCTTGGAAGGATTTTGGGACTAAATGAGTCTACATGAGAATGCCGTTAACAGCACTGCAATTCATAATTTAAGCGATGCATTAGAACACGGATTAAACATCAGTTCCTCAAATGCTGAAATTTTAATTGCGATTTTAATATTTATTATCATTGGCTCTGTTGGCTGGGTTTTGTATGCCGTTATTAGTAAATACATCAATCGTTGGGCCGCCAGAACTGCAACAACCTTAGTCGCCGAAATAGCGTCTACCTTTAAGATAGTTATGATGACATTGATTGGCATTTTAGTTATCCAATTTTCAATAGCGCCGCTTTCATTTCTCGAACCATACCAAAATGTATTGCAAAGTCTGTTTTTAATTATACAAATTATACTTGCCGCTTATGCTACCACAAGAATTGCAAATGTTTTTGTTGACAAATTTGCTGACATGACGATACAAAGAGGCGGAAAAAACAATAAACATTCAACGTTTATCTTAAAAAAACTCATAACTGGCGCCATTTTTGTTATTGCTTTTCTGCTAATTATAAATTTGTTTGATTTCCCAGGAGCATGGGAAACCACCTTTGCAAGCGTGGGTATAAGCGCTATCGTCATAGGTTTTGCGCTTCAAAGCACGCTAAGCGACTTATTTAGTGCATTATATATTTACCTTGACCGGCCATTTGAAATAGGTGACTTCATTTTTGTCGGTGAATACAGCGGAACAGTCAAAAACATCGGCATAATAAGCACAAGACTCCAGCTTTTACAGGGCGAAGAATTAGTAATTTCAAACAAAGAACTCACTTCAACATATGTTAGAAACTTTAGAAAATTACAAAAAAGAAGAATCGTCTTCAACATAGCTGTAGCCTATGATACACCAAATGAAAAACTTAGAAAAATACCCTGGCTCATTGCTGAAATAATAAAAAATGTCGAAGGGGCTTCTCCTCAATTTGTAAGCTTTAATGAATTTGGAGAATATAGCCTAAAATTCTTCGTCAGTTACTTCGTCAATGCACCCGACTATGGCAGCTACCTTGCCGTCCAACAACAAATCAATTTAGCTATACGAGAAGCATTTGAACAAGAAGGCATCGAAATGGCATACCTCAAAAATGTGACATTCATCAAACGGTAATGCCTCCTTTTGTTCTCTTACCATTTAGCCAACATTACCTACATTCCAAGAAAAAAGAAAATCAAGAATAAACAGCGAATTTAGAATATATTTGCCATACGGTCACAGGCTTCTTTGATGCACTCTTTAGGTTGCGTAAACGTTATTCGCGCATAACCTTCTCCATGCTTGCCAAAACCAACACCGGGTGTAACGGCCACTCCAGCTTCAAGCATCTTGGTAGCAAATTCCATAGAGTCGCCTCTGCAGTTAACCCAGACATAGAAAGTGGCTTTAGGCCTCTCGCAACTAAAACCGAGCTTAGAGAGTGTATCGACGAGAAGATCACGGCGTTCCTGTAGAATCTGGTTGGTTCGATGGAGAAATTCTGGCGGATCACGACTGGTATAGCTACCTAGTGCTTCAACTGCCGCTTTTTGTGTATACACTGGTGGTCCCGAGTCGATTTGGGATTTCACCTTAACTAAGCCTGTAATAAGTTCCTTGTTTCCCACCGCAAAGCCAATGCGGTCGCCGGTCATGTTAAACGTCTTGGATAGTGAATGGAATTCTACCGCAACATCCAGTGCGCCCTCAATTTCTAGAATACTTGGTGCCCGGTACCCGTCATAGGTGATTTCTGAGTATGCATTGTCATAGCAGAGGATAATGTTGTTTTCTTTGGCGAATTCCACGGCTTCTTTTAGGGTTTTATGGTCGATGGTGGCGGCAGTGGGGTTATTGGGATAGTTGATGAACATCATTTTGACCCGGTCAGCATCAATTGTTTCGAAGTCAGGGCGATAATTGTTCTCTTCTAATAACGGCAGGAAAACAGCGGTGCCGTCACAAAGGATTGTACTGCCATTGGCATAAACAGGATATGCGGGATCAGGACAGAGCACCCGATCCCCGGGGTTGATGAAGGCTCGGGCGATGTTTGCTATACCCTCTTTGGAACCTAATAATGCAATAACTTGGTCAGGTTGTAGATCTATGCCAAAACGAGTCTTGTACCAGTTTGTGACGGCAGTACGGAATGCGGGTTCGCCATGACTGAAGCTATAGTTATGGTTTTTTTGGTTTGCAGCTTCCCTTGCCAATGCATCTATGATGAATTGAGGCGGGGGTAGATCAGGATCACCGATGGACAATGAGATAAGATCTATACCCTGCGCTTTCTTTGCTTTCTGGATTTTCTCTATCTCAGCAAAGAGATAGGGTGGTAGTTGTTTGATTCGTTTAGCATACTCAAAGGTCAAGGTAGCGACTCCTTAAACAATTTACCCTCAAAGACCTTCTCAACGGGGCCAGTCATATATATGATATCGCTTTTGCCGGTTGTGATTTGGAGGTCTCCACCTCGTAGGTGAACCGTGACTTTGTCTTGAACCCTGCCGAGTTTTTTAGCAACAGCAAACGATGCACAGGCTCCGGTGCCGCAGGCCAAGGTTTCTTTACAACCCCGTTCCCAAACGCGCACGCTGATTTCACATGGATTGAGCACTTGAACAAAGGCGGCGTTAGTTCTCTGCGGGAACGCCTCGTGAGTTTCCAAAAATTCTCCAACTAAACAAACCGGAAAGGTATCTACATTTTCGACGAAAGTGACACAATGGGGATTACCCATAGAGAGCCCTGTTACCTGGTAGATTTTATCGCCGACTTGAAGCTTTTGGTCTATGCATGTACCTTCGCCGGTCATAGGTACTGAAGCACGTTGCCAGTTTGGTACCCCCATATCCACCTTTACAGCCAAAACTTCGTTGTCTTTGAATGTGAGCCAAACCTGTTTTATACCTGCTAAGGTTTCAACGACAAACTCGGTTTTCTTAACGATGCCCTTTTCATAGCAGTATTTACTAAAACAACGAATACCATTACCACACATTTCAGCCTCACTGCCATCTGCATTAAACATCCGCATTTTAACGTCAGCAACACTGGATAGGCAAACCAGCAAAAACCCATCTGCACCGACTGAGACCTGCCTCTCACAGAGCAACTCAGCCCAAATAGGCGCGTCTTTGTCGCTGATTTGCCCTTCCCGGTTATCGACAACTATGTAGTCATTTCCTAACCCATGCATCTTCCAAAACTTCACTAAGCTTCACCCTGCACCTTTTGATTGGTCAATAGATCTTTTAGCTGTTCACGTTCTCTAACCACCACGGGTTTACCTCCACGTATGAGCACCTCGGCAGCCCTTGGACGCGAGTTGTATTGGTTGCTCATGCTATACCCATAAGCGCCAGCGTTGAGAACTGCAAGGAGATCGCCTTCCATTATTTCAGGTAGCGGGCGGTTTTTTGCAAGAAGATCGCCTGACTCACAGATAGGCCCTGCAACATCATAGATTTCTTTGTCAGTTGCAGTAAGTTTGTTTGCAACCAGTATAGGATGGTAACTGTCATACATTGTGGGGCGTATTAACGTGTTAAAGCCCGCATCTACCCCAACAAATCTGCGACTAGGTGTGACCTTTACCGTGTTCACCGTTGTCAAAAGAATGCTGGCATCGGCGACAAGATATCGACCGGGTTCCACAAAAAGAAACGGCTTACCCAGTCCATACTCTTTGATTTTGTTCTTAAACAAGTTGACTACTTTGTTGGAGAATTCTTGGAGGTCAAGTTCTTTGTCTTTAGGTTTGTAGGGAACGCCAAAGCCTCCGCCGATGTCGATGAATTCAAAGTCTATCCCAACTTCTTTGTGTACTCGTTTGGCTATACTCAACAACTTTTCCACTGCCTGTACATATGGTTCGAGATCAAGGATGCCTGAACCGATGTGCATGTGAATACCAAAGCGTTCCACGCGGGCGCGTTGGGCAATGGCGTAGGCTTGGATAACTTCTTCCTCCCAGAGGCCGAATTTGGATTCAGGACCTGCGGTGATACAGTGATTGTGATGTCCGGCGACGACTTCGGGGTTGACACGTACAGAGAGAATTTGGGGCACAGAAATTTTGAGGAGACGATCCATTTCGGATTGAGAGTCCACGTTTATGGTAATGTTGGCATCAGCAAGCATCTTTAACTCGTCATTTCTTACGCTTGTGCCAGTGAAAAGAATGCGATCAGGCGTGAAACCGCTGCTGAGTGCCAAAAACACTTCACCCGGGCTTACTGTATCTAGGTATGCTCCCTGAGACTGCAGAATGCGGAGCACGTTGAGATTTGTGTTGGCTTTGGCGGCATAGTAGATGCGCACATACTTGTAGTTGTTAACCAAGGCACCATAGAGGCGGTTATAGTTGTCTTGAATGCGTTTCTCGCTTATCACAAAGAGCGGAGTATCGTAGGTTTTGGCTAGTTCAACTGTTGAGATACCCTCAAAGTAGAGGTTACCTTTGTGATCTTCTAAGGGTTCATGAAGTTTTCTCTTAACCATAAAGATTCACCAAGTTTCATGATTGATTATTCATTGTTTATGCTAAGCCTTTTGTTACATAGAGCTCTGCACTTAGGATTCCTCCGCCGGCGGCTCCACGGACTGTGTTGTGGCTTAGGCACATATACTTTAGTGTCATGATGGGGTCTTTGCGTAGTCTGCCAACTACGACACTTTGTCCCTGTTCTGCATCTCGATCGTATCGAGGTTGGGGGCGGTTCTTTTCGTGTCGGACGATTATGGGTTGTGTTGGAGCCGAGGGCAGTTTGAGCTTTTGTGGTTCACCCTTAAACGTTGTGAATGCTGTTTCGGTTTCTTCGAGGGAGGGTTCTTTATCGAGTTTTATAAAGACCGCTTCGAGATGTCCGTCTTTGACGTTTACGCGGTTACAGCTTGCGCTGAGCTGGAAATCTGCATAATCGATACTAACCCCGTTGAATGTGCCCAAGATTTTTAGGGCTTCGGATTCCATTTTTTCCTCCTCGCCCGAAATGTAGGGAATTACGTTATCGATGATATCTAATGAAGGTACACCAGGATAACCTGCGCCACTGAGTGCCTGCATGGTGGTTACCATGACTTGCTGTATGCCAAACTGCATAAGTGGTTTTAATGTGAGGGTCATGCCTATGGTGCTACAGTTGGGGTCTGTTGTGATAAACCCTTTCCAGTTGCGCTTTTTTTGTTGTACCTTAACAAGCTCGATATGGTCGGGGTTGATTTCGGGGATAATCAAAGGTACGTCGTTGTCCATGCGATGGGCGCTGGCTTTGCTAAACACTGGATAGTGAGCGCCGAATTCGTTTTCTACCGGTCCTGCCAAGTCGCCAGGGAGGGATGTGAAGACTAAGTCGAAGTCATCTGTCTGTTCTGCGGATTTGACGTCTATATTGGCAACCTGCATCTCGCCGATTTCTTTAGGCATATCTGTATCCATCAGCCAGGTGGCGGCGTCTTTAAATTTTTTACCTGCGCTCCGCTCAGAAGCGGCAAGTACAGAAATCTCAAACCATGGGTGCCCCTGCAGGAGCTGAATGTAGCGTTGCCCTACGGCTCCGGTTGCGCCTAAAATGGCGACTCTGCGTTTATTGGACATAACAATTCTCCCTTATGTCTCTCTATTATATAGTCGATAAAAAAGTTAACGGCGTCCTTTTGAGCTTTAGTTTAATCCCAGTACGTCGGCCATGCTGTAAATTTGGGGCTTTGTTTGGTGGCTTATCCACTCAGCGGCATACACTGCGCCCTGAGCAAATACATTACGGCTAAAAGCGGTGTGTTCAATGCGAAGCATTTCATTGGGTCCGGCGATGATGAGGTTATGGATGCCTGCGATGCCTCCCGCTCGGTGTGTGGTGACTTCGAGTTCGTGGGGCTGTCGGGGGTTTATGCCTTCTCTACCAGAAACTGTTTCAGTGTAGCCTCGTACATTAGCGATGATTTCGCCGAGTTTTTTGGCGGTGCCGCTTGGGGCGTCAGTTTTGTAAACATGATGGATTTCATTTATGCTAAAGTCATAGCCTTGAGGAAAGACTTTGAGTTGTTCGGCGAGTTTGAAGAGAATGTTGATGCCGACACTGTAGTTGGGTGAAAACACCACGGGAACCTTGTCTGACATCGCGGCTACAACTTTTTGGCTCTGATCTGCTGTGAAGCCAGTGGTGCCCAAGATTATACGTTTTCCCAGACCTACGGCGGCTGGAATGTTGATTAAGTCGGCAGCTGGAGTGGTGAAACTTATGAATATGTCTGCGTCTTGGAGGGCTTTGTTTATGTCTGCGGAGATTTTGGTGTCAGAATTGATGCCGAAGTCACATAGGGATTTACCTAATGCGGGGCAGTTGGGGGCTTCTGTGGCTCCTGTGATTTGGTGTCCTTTGGCAAGGGCTTCAGCGATTATGGCTTGTCCCATTCTGCCTGCAGCGCCTGCGATGCAGAGCTTAAGCATAGGTGAGTCCCTCGATGTACTTGGTGTTGATGAGGCGGTCATCTAGATCGATGCCAAAGTGGTCGGCAACTGGCTGGAGGATTTGGGGATTGGCTTTGTGGACTTTGCGTGTGGCCGATAGGATAACTTCGAGTCCATTTGGTGTTATTTTACCTAGCGGTTGGCGGCATGGACCTGAGGGCATGCCTAGTATGTTCATCAAGGTTTTGATTGCTAGGGGGTTGCGGGCTTTGCATGCGGCGGGTCCGTATGGTGTTTGTTCGGTGGTTTTCACGGTTATGATGTCGAAGAGGGGTTGGAGTGCTTGGGTGATTATACTGGCGGCTTCTTGGTTGCCGTCAAGCACGTATTGTGTTATGTCTGTTACTGCGCGGGGTGCTATATTCGATATGACTGAGATGACGCCGCTTGCCTTGATGTTGGAGGTTGTCATCATTGTGTAGGTTTTGTCATCGTCTCCGCTTAGGATGTCAAAGTCTTCTCCACAGAGTTTTCGTGTTAGTTCCATGTTTTGAAGGTCGCCTGTGGCTTCTTTGACACAGTGCACGTTTGGGTATTGGGCGTGGAGTATGGCGAGGTCTTGGGGCAGGAGTTGGGTGCCGGTCCTGCCGGGGATGATGTAGGGTATGATTTGGATTTCGGAGAAGCGGCTGGCGATGGGTTCGATGTATTCGCGGCGGATTTCTAGGGAGCTGGGTCCGTTGTAGTAGGGGTCGACGAGAAGTACGGCGTTTACACCTGCGTTTTGGGCGTGGTTGGTTCCTTCGATGGCTTCTTGTGTATTGTTGCTGCCTGTGCCTGCGATGATTGAGCAACGGGTTCCTGTGTATTCGCGGGTTTTCTCTATGACTTTACTGTGTTCTTTCCAGTCTAGTGTGGGTGATTCGCCGGTTGTGCCGACAGCAAGGACGCCTTTGGCGCCATTTTTTACTTGGAAATCTATTAACTGTTGTAAACCATCGTAGTCTACTTGACGGTTAGAGGTCATGGGGGTTATTAATGCGGTATAGCAGCCGCTGAATGTTGCCATCTTGAATTCCTTCTTAATGGGGATTGAGTTACACATCAATATTTAAAGTTTACGTTTATCACATTTTAATTACGAAAAACGAAAAAGGCTATTGCTTACTAGCTTAATAACCTTAAGATGTAAGACGTTTTTCGTACTAAACTGGTTGTGTGTCTCCACAATTTGTCAGAACAAAGTTAACACACATATTTCTAGTGGTCACTGTGGCAAGTAGCTAAAATGGTGATGATTGCAATTTCGTATTCCAGACTGCGCAAAACAAGTTCTACATTCACTGAGGACAGAACGGCCTGTTGTCTGTTCACCGTTTGCACCTTTTGGACTTCTGCAAATGTTGGAATGAACACAAAAGAAATTAATTGACACTCGAAATCTATCTTATCAAATAAAATATGTTGACTAATGTATACATCAAAATATGAATATACCCATTAATTAAAACGCTAACTAATTGAAAAAGGAAAAATTTGGGTTGAATTGTAGAAGTGGCTTGCGGGATTACCCTTTGCCTTTTTCTTCTTTACCGAAGTACTGTGTCCACTTGAGTTTACGTGCATCGCGTTTGAATGCTAAGCTACTTTTCTTGCATTTGCTGGAATCGTACCAAAGGATTGAGCCGTCGTTTTTGACGTACATCATGCCTGTGCCAGCTGGGAAATCAGCACCACAGAACGAACATTTTCTCGGTTTTGGCATGATAATTTTCTCCTATCAGATTATCTTGTGATTTTCTTTGCTTCCCGTTCGGTTTCTCGAAGCATCAAAATATCTTGAACGCGCACAGGCCCTTTAACGTTGCGTGTAATGATTCGGCCTTTGTCTCTGCCTTCCATGATGCGAACGCGAACCTGTGTTATTTCGCCAGTTACACCTGTACGGCCGATGATTTGAATAACTTCAGAGGGCGTTAGTTCATCGCTTGTTTCTTTGCTACTCATGTTACTGAGTGCCTCGTTTAACCTGATCGATGCGTGTCACGATTTCTTTGATTAATCCTGTTGCTTCCCCTTCTCTCATGATGCATGTTGCCGCACATGGAACATCAATACCGATGGATTTACCGAGCTGTTCTTTACTTGGTACAAATACGTATGGAATTTTACGTTCATCGCAGAGTAATGGCAGATGCGCTATGACCTCTGGCGGGTCAACATCTTCAGCGATAACAACAAGCTTCGCTTGGTTACGTTCAACCGCTTTTGTGGCTTCGTTGGTTCCTTTCCTAACTGATCCTGATTTTGAAGCAAGCGTTAGGGCTTCATAGGCTGCATCCACGAGTTCTTTTGGGGCTTCATATTTTACATAGAATGGTTTAGACATATTTCTTAGCCTCACCCTTTATTAAGGCACAGTCTTATCTACACTCCTTGTTTAATAAGCTTTCTACACTGAAGTGGCATCTGTCTCGCCGCTTATGTCTATCCTGTCTTTTCCCAAAATAATTTCCCCATTTCAGATTATATTTCTATTCACGATTTCATTATTCAAATTATTTAACCTCTAAACCAACCCCTCAGATCCCAGCTTCCTAACAAACGCTCATTAGGTAACCCGGCGTTATAGCTTTAGGGTGGTTAGCGGCCCATTTCACAGTTGCTTTGCCTGCCACATGCTTTTATAGGCACCATTTTAGTTTTCCACTCTTTTTGATTTTGACCATATCTCTTACTTAGGGGAGGGTGAAATAATTTTGGGAAAAGGCCTAACTTATCTAATCCAGAAACATTTAAATCCAAAGCTACGGCTACGTACATGTTTTTGAGGGGGCAAAGTATTTGCAAAAATTGGGTAAAATAACAAATGTTTCTCCTTCAGGAAACGCGCTAGTTAAAGTAGATAACCCTCCAAAAATTGGCTCCGAAGTTGTCGATGAGAACTTAAACGTTGTCGGTAAAGTTTTCGATATTATTGGTCCAGTCCCAGCTCCATATGTTGTGATTAAACCAACAGATAGGGAACTCACTAGGTTAGTAGATAAACCTGTGTATTTACTCCTTTCGAAAACGCAACGGAGCAGACGCGAGAAATGAGCAGAGACAGCAAATTACACATATCTGAAGAAGACAAAACCGTAACGCAGACAGATACTCCCAAAACACGTGTTTGTCCCGAATGTGGGAGTACCCGACTTATGCATGATTCAGAAGTTTCAGAAATAGTTTGCATGGACTGCGGCGTTGTTGTGCAACAGAAATTTGCTGATCGGGGCCCTGAATGGCGCGCTTTTGACGATGAACAACGTTCGAAACGAACCCGTGTCGGCGCACCCCTTACTTATACTATCCACGATAAAGGGCTATCCACAACCATTGATTGGCATGATCGCGATGTCTATGGCAAAAGTCTCTCACCCGGCCAGAAAGCGCAGGTTTATCGCCTGCGGAAATGGCAACGCCGTATCAGAGTTTCCGATGCAACTGAACGAAACTTGGCGTTTGCCCTCTCCGAACTCGCCAAGATTTCAAACAACCTCAACTTACCCAAGAACATTCTTGAAACCGCCTCTGTTATCTACCGTAAAGCCGTGAAGGAACGCCTCATCCGGGGCCGATCGATTCAGGGTGTCACATCTGCGGCACTTTATCTGGCATGTAGACAATGTGGACTACCCCGAACTCTAGATGAAATCTCGCAGGTTTCTACTGTGAGCAAGAAGGAAATTGGACGAAGCTACCGATTTCTCATCCGTGAACTCGACTACTCAATTCCACCGTTAAAGCCCAGTCAGTACATCACTAAATTTTCCAATCAGCTCACTATGCAGGGTAAAGTCGAGGAAATTGCCCATAAAATCATAGGAGCTGTCAAAGAACTCAAATTAACCTCCGGCAGGGGACCCACAGGCATCGCAGCGGCGGCAAGCTATGTCGCTTCAGTGCTGACTGGCGAACGTAAAACGCAGAGAGAAATTGCCGAGATTGCACAGGTCACAGAGGTTACGATTCGCAACCGCTACAAAGAACTCGTGGAGCGTCTGACGTTCCAGATAAGCCTATAATCAACTTTTTTTCGCATTGAAGTTTTATGACTGAACGCGTATCCAAGGGTATATTACCAGATACCCATAATTTGTCAATAGACTGCACAGATAACTAGAAAAACAACAGCTAACACGGGTGCACAAGCGTTGCTTTTAGTAGGTGACGAAATTCCCATACTCTATCTCCACAACCAGATTCGGCTTGTCCGACCATGGCGTTCGCAATAATGTTGCTTCACCATTGATTTGACCAATCAAACGATAGAACTTACCCCTGACCACAAATGTCCCTTTCAAAACTTACTTCTTAACGATGATTCATCTGCAACCTAACGGTGTTGCGGTATCCTCGCCAAGTTTTAATAAAAAGAGGACATACTTTCGGGAAAAGATAGAATGAAACGAAAGGAATTATGTGAAATGCAGAAATCGAATTACTTATCTGTTGTTGATTATATAAGACAACAAGATAAAAAAAGAAATGGTGCGGGGATTGCTATTGAATATGACGGGAATCAAATTACCCGCAATGAATATTGGAGAACTATAGATAAATATGGCCACTATTTGAGGCATATAGGGTTCTTTTATGGTTGTGAAAAACCTGTTACAATTTGTAACCTGAATACTCCTGAGTATGAATTTATTTATATGGCGTTGCTTGAATTAGGTGCAATTTGCAGTACGGTCAGTTTATCATTTTTTAAAAGTGATATTAAACGGCATTCAATAGGTAAAGGTGCGGATACTATTGTGTTAAGTGTCGAATTTATTTCGCCTGAACTTAAAGAATCCTTTAAAAAATTGGGGAATAATGACGGTGAAAATAGACTTCACAGAATTATTTTTACATCCGCGAGAGATTATCATTTGGAAGAAAAAGAAAGGAAATACATTTCACAGTTTGACTATAAAACAATGATAAATTCTTTAGAGTTGCCAAAAAACATTGAAATCATTTTTCCCGGAGAATTAAAGGAAAAAAGCTCTAACCAAAGTACTTCATCAATAACTGAACAATCTTTTAATCTTATAAACGCAAACGCAACATATTCGAATACCGGTGGAACAACAAGCGGTATTCCAAAGTGTGTTGTACATACACATGAAGCGATAATTGAATTGCTAAAGGCACATGAAAAAGATGTTTTCCCGGATTTTCCATTAAAAGAAGGGGATAAGACATTATTACTTATTCCGATTTCGCATATAACTGCACAGTTTTATGCTATGCTTGTGCGTAGGGCAGTGGGGGCTAATATTGTTTACAATACAGAAGCATTTGAACAAAATTTATTGACCAAAGCTTTAATTGAAGCTGAAATTAATGATGTTGTTGCTCCTTTTGGTCTTTATACTGCAATGGCTCATTCGTCGCTTAAAAAAGGAGATTTGAGGCATTTAAGGATGCCAACTTGCGGCGGAGAGTCGACTCCAAAGGGCCCGACTAAGATTGTAAATGAAAGACTTAAATGGGCAGGGGCCGAGCCGATAGCGATTGGCGGGGGAAGTACGGAGTTTGGGTCGGCTACTATGATTTCATATGGATTAGAAAATAGGAGCAATGAAACCGGGTTGTCACTTCCTGGAGTAGAAAATATTATTATTAACCCATTGACAGGTAAAAAAGCAAGTGATGGAGCGGATGGTATTTTATATACAAATTGCCCGTGGCAAATGAAAGAATATCTTAATGATGAAAAAGCAACAAAAGAATTTTTTAATTATATGGATGAAAATGGTAAAATTTTTGGAACTAATAATGATATAGGTAAAATTGTTGGCGAATATAAGGGGCGGCCTGTGTTCAGTCTGCAAGGGAGAGCGACTGATTTTGTTCTTCGCATTCCCGGCACAAAAAGATATACGCGCGGAATTACTTTTACAAATGGAAGAGTGAACCCTGTGGATTTCAAGAAGGGGCATTTTTTGTTCAATATGCGTGATAGATTATTAAATGTTCCAGGAATTCTTGAAGCCGAAGCATTACTAATATCCAATGGTGAAAATGATAAATCAGGAACTCCAGTAGTCAATATAGTGATTGCTTCAGATATTGAACCGTTGGATGTCCTTAGGGCTATATATTCATCTTATGGTCCAAATGAGGCATTTAAACCTGAAGGCGTGATATTTAGAACCAACTTTGCTCGTAGTTTAGCTACCGATAAACGAGAGACCACTACATTGCATGAGGTAAGAAAGGGGTATTATAAAGTTGGCGATGATGGGAATATTTATACTGTAGAAATACCGGAAAATGGAAATGTAATCTATACATTAATTGACGATATCTCTCTCATTCAGAGGATCGCGCCGCCGTTGCCTAAAAGAATTGAAGTTAAGCAATGAATGAAACGATATAGTCTCTATTTTCAGATTTCTTAATCTTTAGGATCACTTGACCAGTTATGTTGGGTGAAATACGATAGTACCAAGCTTCAAAAGCGACAATTCGCTCAATATTGATAGTTGCAAAATCCTTCTCTGAGACCTTTTTAGCAAGCTCATACTCAGCATCATCCCGAACACAAACCACCCCAAGTCCCGGTTGTGGTCTGCGTGCCCACTGTTAAGCGGTTAATTCACTGAATTTTTTACATCAAGTTGCCGAAGGTAAGTTATTAGATACTTTTTTATCCAATGACACTAACACTATCTCTATGCTTTTAGAAAAAGAGCAAAAATTCAAGAAGCTCAAAATTGCAAGAATTTTACTATTCGTCGTCGGTATTGCGGCAGTCCTGCTCCTTTTTTACTTGTCCGCAATAGGCGCTATCTCAAACAATGCCTATCTTATCAGTGGATTTGGTATAGTCGTTACAATAGCAATAATCAATTATACTTTCATTCGTGTCTATGGTAATAAACCGCCAAGACAATCGTAGATAGGGTTCGTAGTAGGTATATAGTAGCTTTCATGCCCTACTGCTTTTATGTCTGATTGCAATTTAGCATCACCGTTTAGAGGGTATGATAGCTGTATACAAAGCAAATTGGGAAAAACCTTCACCAAGTCGAACTTGACACCGGCGGTTTTAAGCAACTCATCTGTAGCTACATTCTAACCGGCCCAAAACCCCTGCTTATCGAATCTGGCCCAACCAACTCAGTGCATAACCTTCTCAGCGGCATGAAGGAACTGGGTATAGCACCGGAAGCCATAGAGTATGTTGCAGTAACTCATATACATCTCGACCACGGCGGCGGTGCAGGCACACTGCTCAAATCTCTGCCAAATGCTAAGGTCCTTGTTCACCCCCGTGGGGCCCCTCACCTAATCGACCCCGAGCGCCTCTGGTCCTCCAGTCAATCGGTCTTAGGATACGTCAGCGAAGTCTTCGGTAAACCCGAACCTGTTTCCAAAGATCGTATAATCCCAATAACCGCTGGTGTCTTCGATTTAGGTGATAGTGGTAAACTCACTGTCTTTGAAACATTGGGTCACGCTTCACACAACCTTAGTTTCCAAGAAAGCTTCAACAACGGAGTCTTTCCTGGCGATGCTGCAGGTACATACCTGCCTGAATGCAACGTGGTTGTTCCAACTACCCCTCCCCCATTCTATCTAGACTCGTCTCTAGTATCACTTGATAAACTTATCACCCTCAACCCATCAGCACTTTACTTTAGCCATTTCGGACGAGCAGATGATGCAATTAATCGACTCAACGCCTACAAGACACAGTTGCAACTCTGGGCAGATATTGCCGAAGCGGGTGTAAAGGCGAATCTAAGTTTGGAGAAAATTCGAGACAATATCATCAAAACAGACCTTGTCATGACACAAATCGCCGGATATATCCAAAACCACCCCATCTACAAAAAAACAGTACTGGAAAACTGCATCATAGGGTTTATCGAATACGCCAAGATCAAACAGGCTAAGATGTAACCGTAAACGTTTTAATAATCTGCTTCAGCTTTTGTCATGAAGTGAAGTATTTTGGGTGAAAATGAAAGCAGAACCGCTCCTGAACGAGTACCGCTTGAGAAAATTAACGATTACATGTGGCAGATTCCCAAATACAAACCACAGATGAAAGTTCCCGCTATGATTTTTGCCAATCAGGCATTACTAGATAAGATGCAAACTGACCGCACGCTTTGGCAGTGCGGCAACGTGGCGCAACTGCCAGGTATCTACAAACATGCTATCACACTGCCCGATGGACATGAAGGCTACGGTTTCCCAATCGGCGGTGTCGCAGCAACCGACTACACAGACGGTGTCATAAGTCCCGGCGGAGTCGGTTATGACATCAACTGCGGTGTCCGACTACTCGCAACCAACATAACCGACAAGGACGTCCGACCAAAACTATCCCCACTTACTGACGCAATCTTTCGCAATGTCCCCTCCGGTTTAGGAAGCCGTAGAAAAGACCTCACGGTTTCCAGCCGCGATCTTGATACACTCGCCGTTGAAGGTGTACAGTGGCTCATCGACCAAGGCTTAGGCTGGGCAGAAGACGCCAAACACTGTGAAGAAAACGGCCACATGCCCAACGCTAACCCTGACAAAGTCAGCCAAACCGCTAAAAATCGTGGTTTAACTCAAATCGGCACACTGGGTAGTGGTAACCACTTCCTCGAAATCCAAATGGTCGATAAAATTTTTAATCCCAAAACAGCCAAAGTCTTTGGTATCACCCACGAGGGACAGGTTACCGTTATGATTCATTGCGGGAGTCGCGGATATGGTCACCAAGTCTGCTCAGATTACCTCCGTGTGATGGAACATGCGGTGCAGAAGTACAAAATCAGCTTGCCTGACCGCGAACTAGCTTGTGCTCCTGGTAGCAGTCAAGAAGCCAAAGATTATGTTGAAGCCATGGCCTGTGCTGTTAACTATGCTTTTTGTAACCGTCAAGCCATTATGCACTGGGTCAGGCAAAGTTTTCAGCAAGTTTACGGACAGGACCCCGAAAAATTTGGACTTAAACTGGTTTATGATGTTGCTCACAACATCGCCAAAATGGAAACTCACGATATCGGGGATGGTGTACAAAAAAAGGTTTGGGTTCACCGTAAAGGTGCTACTCGTGCATTTCCACCCGGACATGAAGCAGTGCCTGAAGATTACCGGAGTGAGGGACAACCAGTGCTTATCCCCGGAAGCATGGGCACTAGTTCTTGGATACTGGTGGGTACACAGAAAGCCATGGAGCTAACGTTTGGCTCTACAGCCCATGGCGCTGGACGTATGATGAGCCGTTTTGCGGCCAAGCGGCAATTTTGGGGCGGAGACATAAAAAGCAACCTCGAAAAACGTGGTATCGCAGTCCGCGCAGCGAGCCCCTCAGTGCTCGCAGAGGAAGCAGACCCCGCCTACAAGAATGTAGACATGGTTGCAGAGGTCAGCCACCAACTCGGTATAGCTACTAAAGTTGCCCGTCTCACACCCCTAGCAGTCGTCAAGGGATAATCCCCTCTCAATTTTATTTTATGGTTAAAAATTTTGGCGATATTACCCTCATGTGGGAATAGCGTTAAGTTGTAGTAGTGTGCGGTGTCAATAACTTGATGGTCCTAACTGTTGTTTTCAGGTTTGGCAGCTTTGGTTGTCGGTGTTTTTTTGCAAAATGTTGTACAGAGGTCACAAAAATGTGGTGTAACATCTCCTGCACCAATTTCTCTGTTAACTATTTTTTTGGCGATATCTGTGGCCAACGTCTGGATTTGGGGAAGAAACTCTTCTACATGATCCATGCCTTTGTAGGCGCGTTTTGAACTGAGGTATTGGCTGATGGCGGCTTGTGTGGTTCCCAGTTTTTTGGCGGTTTCAGTCTGGGAAAGGTGGTAGGTTTGAACGAGTTCTTTAGCTAGCATCGAGCGGAAGATAGGCAGAACGTATTTGCCGATTATTTCGCATTGCGGACCCATGAGTATCGTATTCAGTATAACACGCTTATACTTATAAGTCATTTTAAATTTCCTTAATTTTTGTAAAAAAATGATGTGGCTTTAATCATCGGATTATTGCAGGTTGACTTGTTGTGTGGATGTTTGGATGACGCTTTAGAGACTGTTTTTGAGTTGTTTTGGCCTGAATTTCTTTTTTCTTGGAGTTCCGTAAAAGTTTTAAGGCGGAAACAACATTCCATAACAGCGTTATGTAGTGTGTGGAAGAAATGGCAATAAACAACAACGTATTAGATACAATAGGCAAAACCCCCCTTGTACGCATAAACAAACTCGCCCAAGGCACAAACGCCACAATCGTGGGCAAACTCGAATTCCTAAATCCTAGCGGCAGTATAAAAGACCGTATCTGCAAAAACATGATAGAAACCGCCGAAGCTCAAGGCCTAATTAAACCTGGTGCAACAATCATCGAACCCACCTCTGGTAACACCGGCATCGGTCTTGCCATGGTCGCCGCCGTCAAAGGCTACAAATTAATCTTAACCATGCCCGAAACCATGAGCATAGAACGCCGTAACCTTCTCAAAGCATACGGTGCACAACTCGTACTCACCCCCGGATCAGAAGGTATGAGCGGCGCCATCAAAAAGGCCGAAGAACTCGCCGCCTCAACACCAGGTAGCTACATCCCCCAGCAGTTTAAGAACATAGCTAACCCCCAAGTCCACCGTGAAACAACCGGACCCGAAATCTGGGAAGACACCGACGGCAAAGTCGACATCGTCGTCGCAGGCGTCGGCACAGGCGGAACCATAACCGGTATATCAGAATACATCAAACCCAAAAAACCTTCATTCAACGCCATAGCTGTGGAACCCGCCGCATCACCAATACTCAGCGGCGGCCCAAGAGGCCCCCACAAAATCCAAGGCCTCGGCGCAGGCTTTAAACCTGAAATTCTCAAACTGGACTTAGTTGATGAAATCATTAAAGTAACCGACGGCGACGCCCTAAAAACCGCTCGTGCATTAGCCAAACAGGAAGGTATGCTAGTAGGTATCTCTGCTGGAGCAGCAACATGGGCCGCCATCGAAGTTGCTAAGCGCCCTGAAAATAAAGACAAACTTATCGTAGTTATCCTGCCCGACACAGGCGAACGCTACCTAAGTACTGCGCTATTCCAATAACAACCAGACCTAATCCGTTTCTGTGCTTCTCCTTCTTTTCTTTACACCAGACGCTTCTCTTATATTCCTCTCTCACCAATACAAAGCAAAGGGAAGACCCGACATGACTACAAATCAGCCTCGACACAAAGACTGCAAAAAATGCCTAATAGAGTCAAACAAGGATATTGATTGCTGGAACCCCGACCGCATGCTTGACACATTAATGCATACCACTCAAACAGTAGAGCAGGACTGGACCGCAAAAGGCCTGCCAAAACTGGTTGATGATGTCGTGGTTAGTTACGAAGAATTTGGCGGAATGGTTCACCTTGAAGGACGCGATTTGCCCAGCAAAAAAATCGTCATCGAGGTTTTAGAAGATTTGTTCACCGTTCTTTTCCCAGGTTACCTTGGTGATTTAGAACTAACTAAAGCCAGCGTAAAATACCATTTAAGCATCAAATTAACCTCCATTTACGCCCGGCTCACCGATGAAGTTGAGAAAAGCCTCAAATATATTTGCAGAAAAATCAGTCAGTGTCCGCATGACCTCTGCCAGAAGCGGGCACATGTGGTAGCTTGGGAGTTGCTTGAAAAGTTGCCTGAAATCAGAGCTAAACTCAATGGAGACGTCCAGGCGGCATACAGTGGTGACCCCGCTGCGATAAGCACCGATGAGGTCATCCTAAGTTACCCCTGTATCTTAGCAATTGCAACTTACCGCATAGCCCATGAACTCTACCTGAGTGGCGTACCTTTGATTCCCCGTATCATGAGTGAGCACATGCACAGCTTAACCGGTATTGACATTCATCCAGGCGCAAAAATCGGCCGGAATTTTTTCATCGACCATGGCACTGGTGTTGTTATCGGAGAAACCGCCGAAATCGGCGACAACGTCAAACTTTATCAGGGTGTAACGCTTGGTGCCTTGAGCTTTCCTAAAGATGAGAAAGGTAACATCATCAAGGGCCGTAAACGGCACCCAACTATTGGCAACAACGTGGTTATCTACAGTGGTGCGACACTTCTTGGAGCAGAAACAGTTGTGGGTGACAACGTGGTCATCGGTGGCAACGTCTGGCTGACTGGCCCGGTGGCGCAAGGGACAAAAATAACCCTCGCTGCACCCGAGCAGAAATACCGAATGGAAATCCGTCAGACAGAAAAATCGCCCTAAAGCCTATTTGACCCTACAACAGAGGGTCATACAACATAGCGGCTTCTGCTTGTTTAAAGAGTAAAAAATCAAAAAGCGACAATAAAAGAAGAAAAGAAGCGGAAAGAGCGGTTAATCTTCTCTCCACTTAAACAGTTTCACTGCGAAGACAAAGATAACCAGTGTTATGATTCCTAGAACTGCTATATCAAACATCGCCGCGGAAATGTTGTTGTATACCATGACGTTGTTTAAGCCCTCGGTAACATAGAAAAGCGGTAGTACATGGGCAACAGTCTGCAGGTAGGTTGGCATACTGCTGATGGGGAAAAAAGTGCCTGCCAGAAACATCATGGGGAAAGTTACGATGTTGCCGATGACACCGGCAGTCTCTGGGTTCTTGGTCACAATGCCAACTAGCATGCCCAGTGACGCGAAGAGTACGGGACCCAATACTAAGAACGGTATAAGCCATAGTGACAGTGTGATATGTGCGTCGAAAACAAATATTCCTACTCCGACCATCAGCAGAAAACCGGCTATGCTCAAGAGAATGTAGAAGATCACTTTAGAGATGAGCCACTCCATTTTTGTCAGCGGGGTAAGGGAGAGTTGTTTGAAGAGTTTATTTTTCTTGTATTCGCTGGATATGTTGACCAATGAGAACATGGGGCTGGTAAGGATGGAGAAACCGATTAAGCCCGGAATCAAAAAGTCTACATAGTTGGTCTGTTGAGTGTTGACGGTTGCCGAGGTTACGCCTATAACTGTGGTGCCATTGAAGCGCTGGAGGTTGAAGTAGTTGGCATATCCGTTGACTGTGCCGCTAACGATGCCGCTTGTGCTTGACGCTGGATTACCATAAACGGTTATGTTAATTTGATTTCCAGCTATGTAGTCGGTTGAGAAATTTGGCGGAATGAGTATGCCATCGGAGGCAGAGTTGGATGCTAAGAACTCAGCAAAGTTCTCTGAAGTATTAACCGTGATGACGTTGATTGTGGTGGATTGGTTTAATGCCGTGAGAAAGTTGTCACCTATGTTTTGCCCAAACGCACCTGTATCTTGATTTTGTACATAGACATTGACGGCTTCACCTCCGCCGCCAGCGAAGATGGCTCCGAAAATTAAAATCAGCACAACAGGAAATATTAAACCGAAGAATAAACCAAATTTATTCCTAAGGTACCCTACACTGAACACTTTAAAATCTGCATAGATACGTTTTGCACTAACCATACTTAGAGTCTCCGTTTTTTGCCTGTTTGAGTTTCTGATGTTGTTTTTTCTTGTTCGTCGAGAGGTTCACGGGCGAGTTTAATGAACACATCGTCGAGGCTGTCTTGGCGGGTTTGAATGTTGCCCCACTCCAAGCCTGACTGCTCAGCTGCGGCCAAAGCCGCTAACGCATCGATTTTCTTTTTGAGTGCAACAGTTATTATGCCTATTGCCGGGTCATATTCTACCTGTAGCTCAGTGTTTTCTTTAATGTAATCTGCAAGTTGCTGGCTACCATGAATTTCCAAGCGCTCACCAGAGCCATGTTGCTGGATGATTTCTTGAGTTGTGCCGATGGCAACGATGTGTCCGTGGTCCATGATGGCTACACGGTCCGAGAGTTGCTGGGCTTCGTCGAGGTAGTGAGTAGTTAAGATGATTGTTTTACCTTTAGCTTTCAATCCGCGAATGACTTCCCAAATGGCTCGGCGTGCATTGGGATCTAAGCCTGTGGTGGGTTCATCAAGAAAAAGTAACTCTGGTTGATTCACAAGCGAGAGGGCTAAGCCAGTTTTCTGTTTTTGTCCGCCACTGAGGCTTTCAAAGTTGTGTTTAGCCATATCTTCGAGAAGCACTTCGCGCAGGATAGCGTCGGCATCTGCTTTAACATGGAAGAGGTCGGCATAGTAGTTTATGGCTTCTCGGGGAGTAGTTTTCTCAAAGAAAGTAAAGTTCTGGGGAATGACACCGATTTTTTTGTGTAACTCATATCCGTTTTTCCATGGGTCAAATCCCAAGATTTTGACGTCTCCACTATCTCGCTCACGTAGGCCCTCCATGATTTCGATAGTGGTTGTTTTACCTGCACCATTGGGTCCAAGCAATCCGAAAACTTCACCTTTTTTAACGGTGAAGTCGATGCCGTCTACGGCTTTGAGGTTACCGTAGTATTTCTTTAATCCCGATACTTCGATCGATAACATTTAATGACGCCATTCCTGAGTTACTGAAATTCGATTCTCCTGTTCTCGTTTGGGTAAAAAATATAGCTTTCGGCCTAAAGAATAAAAAACGGTGTAATCATATGCGTTAGTTTGTTGGGGCTGATTTTTGGAGGATTCCGCGTTTTGCGCTGATGTTGAGGTTATTTACTAAAAAGCCCTCTATATCTTGTGGAGATAGGTAGCGGGGGCCGCGTTCGTGGTAGATTTGTAGTTCAAAGGTGCCCTTCTTAAACACCATTCGTAGCATGTAGTAATCAAACTTTAACGCTTGTTGCTTTCCGTAGCTGTTTTTATAGTAGCGTATTACACAGAAAAAATCTAATGTCTGAACCTGTACTCTTGAGACATATTCCAGTGCTTTCTTAGTTTGTGTTTCATTGAGAAAAGTGAAGCTATCCGTTTCTGCCAGCCCAAACTCGAAGATAACCACGCCGTTTGGTATTGTTGGAATAGTAACTTCTTCAAAATTGAATCTCCGATGGTTTAATTCGTCAAAAAACTGGATTAAGTGTTGTTGAAGTTGTCGGTTTGTAACTATGACACGATAGTTTTCGGCATGGTGAACATTTGGCGGAAAATTATCGTAGAAACCAAGTGTCAAGTGGCGTTTAATCCTTCATTTTTTTGATTTTTTCAACGCTATTTAGTAGTTCGTTTAGTGATAGAGTGAGTTTTTGTAGTTCATCTATGTCTTGGGTTGTTTCGATTTTGTTCTGTATATCTGTGATTTTAGTTATTAGGACAGTTTCAAGTTTGTCGTAGGTGTTGCTGTTTTGTGCTGGGGTTGCTTGTTTGGGTGGTTCTTCGCCTTCTCGGACTATGACTACCTTTTTTTCATCTTTTGCACACCAGAGTGTGCCGTCTTTTAACCGAAACAGCGGTGAAGCGCAGACGGGGCAGGCGAGATCAGTTAAGGTGGCGCCCTGCCGTAGTAGTTCCGCCATACGTTTGATTGGATTACGTTCTTTGTCTTGTTGCATGTTTAACCCCAAAGGTAAATACGTATAAATACATATATAACTTGATTACTGCCAATGCAGTAAAACGGGGAGAACCATTTTATGGTGCGAAAGAAGAAAACTGAAGAATATGAAGCAAAAATTAAGCAGGCGTTGATGGTGCTTGGCGAAGTTTCTGAAGATAGCACAACACCGCGGAACATACGCCGAAGTGCCAAAGACGCTATGAACGCTCTGCAAGGTAGCGAATATACGCCGGCTGTGAAGGCTTCAAATGCTGTCGCTTTGTTGGATGAGATCCTCCAAGACCCCAACATGCCGCCCTACACAAGGGTTAAACTCTGGAATGTCATGAGCTTTATCGAAGCTATAAAAGATTAGTGCCGAGTTAGGCTACTTTTACTTTTCTTTATTTGAAGTGTTTTGTAGTGTTGTTTATTGTTTGAGTGTGAGGTTTTAATGTTTGATAAGAGTCTTGCGTAGGTAACGCTAGGAAATAGAAGGGCGAAGTGATATTCTGTGTTTGGGTTGACTGTTACGTTTTTGGCGGTTTTTTATTTTGTTTGTATGCTTGGGCGCAGTGGATGCAGCAAAACGTTGTTTCTACGTTGTTGATGGTTTCGCGGTGAGTGCCTTTGTAGACTTTGCAGTTGCAGTGGGCGCATGAATCAAGGCTGGGTTCAAAGGCGATGGAGACTAGTTCGGAGAAGCGTTTGAAGAGGTTGGTGCAGAGTTCTTTACCTGCCTCGGTTAATTCGAAATTTTTGCGCCTTTTTTCTCCTACCATCTTTGCGGTGTGTTCGACGTAGCCTTTTTCTTCGAGTTGCTGGAGAAAGGGGTAGACGAGACTGGGGCTGATTTCTTTTTTGATTTCTTTTTTGAATTGGTTTATGATGCTATAACCGTGGGCAGGGCCTTTATAGAGTATGGTGAGTATGTAGAAGCGGTTGAAGTCGCTGATTAATTCGTCCATGCCTTCGGTGTCTTTGTCCGTTGTCATAACTCTCCAGTACTAATAGAGAAGTCATAGTATTAAATGTTTGTGCCAGATATATCCTTCAACTATTCATCTCATCCATACACCCACCAGTTTAAACACAGAGACTGTACTAACAGTTATATGTGAGCTGTTGTATCTACTTTTGGGTTCCAGAGGGAGACTAATCCTTTGAAATATGATGTAATCATCGTTGGCGCAGGCCCTGCAGGTATATTCTCAGCATTAGAACTAACCGAACACGCAAACCTCAACGTCCTTGTCATAGACAGAGGCACAGATATCGACAAACGTAAATGCCCCTCAAAACGAGGCTTTGAATGTGTTCACTGCGAACCATGCGCGGTACTCTCAGGTTGGGGCGGAGCAGGCGCTTACAGCGATGGCAAACTCACACTATCAACCGAAGTTGGAGGCTGGTTAAACCAATACGTCTCCAACAAAGAGCTGCAAGAACTCGTCAAGTACTGTGACGAAATCTACCTTAAATTCGGTGCCAGCAAAGAAGTCTACGGTGGCGACAACGAACAAGTTGATGAAATCGAACGTCAAGTCTCACTGGCCGGCTTAAAACTTATCAAACAAGAAGTCCGCCACATGGGCACCGATCGCTGTCTAGAAACACTCAAACGTATGCGCGAATACCTTGACAGCAAAATTACATTTTTGCCCAAAACTGACGTAAAAGGTCTCATAGCCGAAAACAAAACCATCCAAGGCGTTGAAACCGTGGATGGCGAAAAAATTATGGCTAAATATGTAATTATCGCTCCAGGCAGAAGTGGCGCTGAGTGGTTACAGACCGAAGCACAAATCCGAGGCCTAAAAACCATTAACAACCCCGTAGACATCGGTGTCCGGGTTGAGTTGCGGGCTTCTGTGATGGAGAAGCTTACCAAAGTCCTCTACGAACCAAAATTAGTTTACTTCTCACGATCATTTGATGATCAAGTCCGTACCTTCTGTGTTTCACCCTACGGAGAAGTCACCACCGAATCCTACGACGGTGTCTTAACCGTCAACGGCGGTAGCCAAGCAGAAACAAAAACTGCCAATACCAACTTTGCAATTCTAGTCAGCACCCAGTTCACAGAACCATTCAAAGAGCCTATCGCATACGGCAAATACATCGCACGCCTAAGCAACCTGCTCAGCGGTGGCGTCATGGTCCAACGGTTAGGCGACCTCAACCACGGTAGGCGTAGCACACCCGAACGCATAAATCACAGCGTTGTCACTCCAACCCTCAAAAATGCAACCCCCGGCGACCTCAGCTTCGTCTTACCCTATCGTTACATAACTGACATCCGCGAAATGCTTGGAGCACTCGACAAAATCGTCCCCGGCATCGCATCACCCGAAACCCTGCTCTATGGAGTCGAAGTCAAATTCTACTCCTCACATCTACAACTAAACCACGCCCTAGAAAGCCAAATCCAAAACATGTTCACCATTGGCGACGGCGCAGGCGTTACCCGCGGCTTAATCCAAGCATCAGCATCAGGCATTATCGTTGCCCGAGAAATCCTCAAACGAGAAAAACTGAATTGAAGGCCCAAAAAACATGGCTGTAGCTCAAAGCATAAGTTGTTCGCACTGCGGCGCACCTGTAGAGTTTAAGCCCGGCGAAATCATAGCTACCTGCAAGTACTGTGGCTTTACAACCGTTATAGAAACCGGGCAAGCATTCACCTTTGAACATTCTGTTCTTCTCAACCGATACAGCCCTGAACAGATGGAAGACTTCATACGCGACTGGATGCGCTCGGGCTTTATGAAACCCAACGATTTAGCCAAAAAATCCAAAATCATCGAAAAAACCCTCACCTACTTGCCATTTTGGGTTGTATCTGTAGAAGCATCAACCCAATACAAAGGCATCTTTGAACGTATTGCCCCCCCAATAGTCAAAGAAGGTGAAATCAAAAAACAATACAACTGGCTCGTACTAGCCAGGCAAGCCTCAGATTTTCCCACACGCGCCTACGACATCCCCCTAGAAGGCAAAATACCCTATGACTTCCGCAAAATCGAAGGCTTCGCCAAACTACTAAACAGCGAAATGGAACGAGACCAAGCATTGACAGTTGCGCACCAGCAAATCGATGCACATCATCGTTTTCTACTCCAGCAAGACATCGATCGCATCATCGAAGCCTCCACTACTATAACCCTCAAACAGATGGTATACCTGCATGCACCGGCATGGTTCATCAAATATGAATATAAAAATAACCTCTACCAGATAATCATCGATGGCGCAAAAGGCATGGTTCTCAAAGGCGACATCCCCAACCGAAAGTTCTAGCCAACCTTTAAAAGCCAGCGTTTTTTATAACGAAGTGAAAATGCAGGAGGAAAGTGAAAATGAGCGAAAATAAAGATATTTATGCCCAAGCAAAAAGCCAAATGGGGCTCTCTGAGCGTATAGTAGCCGCCCTTCCAGGTTTCCGCGGCTACAAAGAAAAAGAACTCCGACGGGAATCCGATAAACTAATCCGAACTCACCTCGCCCTCAAACTATCCAAAGGCAAAAACAACATCAGCACAATTGCCCAAAAAATCGCGGATAAACGATACCTCGACGTTCTAACCGACATCGATCGCTTAACCGCAAAAATGGACCGTATAACTGAAAAAATCAACCACGCATCATACGGCTATGCAGGATTCTTTGACACAATAAAAATCAAAGAAGACAACCTCGACCGCATGATAGCATATGACAACCAACTCATAGACAGCGTCAACACCCTAACAGACCAAATCGACAACCTAAAAACACAGCTCTTAGGTGGCGACTACACAAACCTCAAAGACAAAATCCAAATCATAACCGACAAATTCGAGTTACTCGAAGACGCGTTTGATAAACGCCAAGAAATCATCATAGGAGTGCATGCATAATGCCACAAGTTATTCAATGGACAAACGCCGGCGCTGACGACATCGTATGGCGTTATCCCAACGAAGACATAACCTGGGGTGCCCAACTTATCGTCCACGAATACGAAATGGCCGTATTCTTCCGTGACGGTAAAGCCTACGACATATTCCAAGCCGGTAGACACACCCTAACAACCCTAAATTTACCCCTGATCACCGGTTTACTAACAAGACTAGCAGGATTTGGCGGCAACAAACCGTTTAAAGCAACGGTTCTGTTCATCAGCACCAAAATCTTTGCCGGAAAATGGGGCACACGCGCTCAAACCACCGAACTTGCCCCCCTCCAAGTATATGGCCAGTTCTGGTTCAAAATAGCTGATCCCACCCTATTTGTCAACGAAGTCATCGGAGGCCAAAAAGCCTACACCACCGACAGCGTCAACAACTTTCTGCGCGGGTACCTTAACGAAAAAATCATCACCGAACTCAGCCACTACGACCTCGTATCCGTATTCACCCGCTTAACCGAAACCTCCCTTATCGTCAAAAATACACTAATCGACTACTTCAAACGCGTCGGTATAGAACTCACCGACCTCCGATTCGAAGGCATAGACACCACCCCCGAATACCGCGAACGCCTCTTCTGGCTAAAAACCGGCAACACCTCAGCTGGCGACGTACTGCGTATGGAAACATTGAAAAGCTCAGCCGAATCCCTCGGCAAAGGCGGCGGCTCAGGAGCACTAGGCGCAGGTATGGTGCTAATTCCCCAAATCATGAACCAACAAGGCACACCCCAAGCAGCACCCGTAGCTGCACTAGTTATCTGTCCCAAATGCGGTGAAAAAGTACCCGCGACCAGCAAATTCTGCCCCAGTTGCGGAACCAACCTCACTCCACCAAGCCAACAGACGATGACCTGCCCCAACTGCGGGAAATCCATCCCAGCACACAGCAAATTCTGCCCCGAATGCGGACATAAAATCAGCTAGGAACCAAAAACCATGAGTACTACGCACAAACAAACCACACTAACCATCGGCATTTTTTTTATTGCCCTCACCGTCGCTATACTACTCTACGCTGTAGCTCTCATCAATTGGACACTGATTACACCGGTGGTATTTGTGCTATGTGGACTCTGGCTACTTATCCTAGGCGTCATACGCACGAGCCAACCCACACGATATGAACGCAGCGGCTTTAGCACCATCACACTTGGACTAATCGCCATTGCTGCGGGCAGTGCCTGGTTCGTCGCTACAATCAACTGGATCTACTCCATAGCCATCATACTAATCGTCATCGCCGCCATAGCCATTGCCGCCGCACTACAACACAAATAGCACATTTCTTTCCATTTCTTAGCCCAATTGAAACCTGATTCCTTCAGATTTTAGCGTAGACAACTTCGACTTTTAGGGCTTTGTCGACATATTTAGCGCCTATACGGTGGAGCTAATGTTTCTACTCTTCACTCAGCGCTTTGGAAAAACAATGGCCGTCTTACTTGAGCGGGAACCTGTATGAAGACTATGTGTTTCAACATTTAATGGCAAATGTTGTTTTGCAAAAAATCAATTTACTCCCTTGGTTTATTTTTTAGCAATCCAGTAGCTCATTTCGGGCTTGCAGACTAGTCGGTATGGATAGAACAGAGGGTTAGGTGTCCAAGTTGCGTTTTGGTAATAGTCTGTACGCTTATAATAGGTAAAGTGTCCCTGCTTGAATACTGCCTCTATATCTTTATGATTTAGCGCGTGATCTTTTTTAAACCAGTAGTCTGATAGGGTGTAGTCTATCATAGGAACCCTCAAGCCGGTGACTTGAAAGTATAGGCTGTTGATTATAGGATTAGAATGCAGATAGAAACCCTTGACCATCTCTGTTAGCATGCTACGTTCGCTTGTCCAGTAGAAGGGCGAAGCTTCATGGTCAATATAAATTACGCCGCCTTTCTTGAGCAGACCTGCAAGAATTTGAAGTGCAACTGTGTAGTCGGGCAGATGATGTAGCACCGAGTAGCTGGTGATTAAATCAAAGGTGCCCCGCTCAAACGTTAAATCCTCTACCGGAGAAGTAATCACCGTTAACCTCTTGCCAAGAAAAGTTGAATACTTCTTTTTGAGGATGTTCCCCATTTCTGCAGAAATATCTATGGCAGTTACATGATAGCCCATCTGTAGTAGTTTACCAGTCAAGTTACCGGTTCCCGCGCCCACATCCAAAGCATTCTTTTTGCTCTTTCCAATAAATCGATCGACTTCTCGGAGTCTGGACAAGATGCGTTTTTGCTCTTTTCTGCTATAGACTTCAGGGTGGAGCCGTTCGTAGTATTCTGCCTCTTGCCGGTGAACGATGATATTGGCTTCCAGAATTTTCTGTTTTAGCATGAGATCGTTTTGCAAACACATGGCTCCACTGGGTTAGCTTGGTATATGTTTCTGTTATAAACTAATAAATCTTAAAATCAAAATCCGTTTTTGCAATGCCTCCATGGCTAAAAGCAACAAGAGTTGTATCCATCAGGTTAAAATCGTTTGCCTCAATTCCGGGATGGATGAAGCGGTAGCCATAGGTTAGTTGCTGTTTAAGTAATCGGTTTTAGGTTGCCAATTATGACTGAACTAAAATTGTGGCTTTATGTGCGTGGTTTAAAGTTAGGTCCTCTTTTCAGACTATGTTTTCTTCTTAAATCGCAATCCCTGTACTATAAAAATCGCGGCACAAACAACCGTGAGCAGAGTCAAAAGCCAAAATGACTCTTGAATAGGCGACGCCACAAGTAGATGTGGGACGAGAATGGCTATTTCACCGATTAAGATGCCGATGAATATGAGGCCAAAGGCTATAAAGCTGGGAATAAGCGTTTTCCCAAACCAAATATATCCCTTCATGTTCTTTTTCTCTTTCACTACATAATTACCATATTGATCTTTAACGACTAAACCTAAGTCGATTAATTTCTGGAGGTTGCGGTAGGCAACACTTGGGCTGCTGAGGCTGGCTCCTCGCATCAAGTCTCTTGGACCAATAGGCTTCCCGACTTTGACAAGATAGAGATAGCTTTGGAAAGTAGTTGCGTTTAGTTCTTCTTCAAACTCCAAGAGGCATCCTCTACAACATTAAGCATAATTTGTCCTTAAAAACTAACCGTGGTATGTCGATGAATTAGAACCGCTTTAGAAGCGCACTGCAATTTTAGGAATATGTAAATAAAAAAAGAAAGTGGATGGTTTGTTGGTTTGTTTATGGCCGTTTTCTGAGTATGAATAAACCTACTATGGCTATAGCTATGATGATTGCTATGGTTGACGCGACAAAGTACATTTCCATAGGCGGCATCATGACATTTGGGATTTCTTGGGTTACTGTTTCAACGTCGTCGACTACAAATGCTGATTGTGCTTGTGAGGGCCAGTAGGATTCAGAACCATCAAAGTTGGCATATACTGTGTATTTGCCTGCAATATCGGGTTTATACGCATAGCTGAAATAGCCGTTTTCGTCAGTGGTTGTTCCACCGATGAGGCGGTAGTTTCCGTTTGTGTCAGCTACATAGAGATTAACTGGTACTCCGGTGATGTCTTTTGGTTTTGGCATTTGCATGTAGACGTATTCCATCCAAGCAGTCATGTTTTCATCAGCGATAGCTGGTACACCATTAGGGAAGCGACTGGATAGTGCCGAGCTTGTTGCGCCTGCAGATTTGTCTATGATTGATCCGCGGATAACCAATGAATTTCCAAGGTTTATTGCTGTGGAGGGTGCATCTATGGTGAGTGCAGTGGGTCCTTTACCAAAAGCGTAGACCTGCATGTCAAACAAGTTTAAGCTGGTTAGGTAGCCATCAGCTACTGCTGGGTTTCTCCATGCGCCGGTGATGTCCCAGATTCGATCGCCGCTTTCAGCATCGAATGCATACATCTTCCATGTCCTGTAATAGGGCTGTGTCATTGAGTGTTCTTGTGTATATACATAGACTTTGCCATCGACAACTGTTGGTCCACTAAGGGGTGCCCGTTCGTAGACGCTTTCGAGTCCCTCAGTATCAATTGAGGCCGTCCATACGCGTTTGCCAGTTGCAAGTTCATATGCAAATATTTGTCCGCCGTATCCCGAAGAGTAGAGTTTGTCTTCTGAGAAGCCAACACTGCGGCTATACATCATCCATTGGGGCTCAGGTTCAGTAACCCATAGTTGCTTTCCATTCTTAATGTCAAAAGCTATCCATTGCATTGTTTCTTTAGCTCTAACAAGAATAATGCCTGCATCAAGTGTTTCTTGAGTGACCATGGTACCTTCAAACTGTAGGGTTACATTTGCTGTTGGTGCTTTGGGATGAATGTGCCAGAGTACTTCTCCTTCTTTGCCTTGTTCTGTATTTATTGCCCAGATGGAGTAGGTGTCATGGAATACGCTTTGACCGCTACTGCCAAAGCCGGTGCCGCCGAAAATTATGTTGTCGAATGCAAAGAGTACGTTTCCTGGTAATCCTGCTGGTAGGGTTACATTCCATGAGTAGCCGGTGTTTCCGTCGTGGACCTGTCCTGCACGTGTTGAGGGTCTCCATTGCCAGGCGTTGGTGTTGCTGGAGAGTGCTGGGTCATTTGGTAGCTGTTCTATTTGTGAGGTTGAAAGCAAAGTTGTTGTCGGCATTTTAGACATGTTCCAGAGTGCTAACCAAGTTCTGCTTGTGGCGGGTCCCCCAATGGTGTATATGAGGCGTTCGCCTGAGGGTCCAACGGCTTCGGCGCCTGATGGGACGTTTGTAACGTTGAATGCAATCGCTCCTGTGAAGGGATCATAGGCAATGCTGTTGCTGCCTGAAGTATGCCACAGATATGCATGCGCGCCATCTTGGTTGGGTGTGTTATAACGGTAGATTGTGCCTTTCTGTGCACCTGCGGCGTCTCTGCGCCAAATTTCTTCACCGGTTCGTATGTCAACAGCAACTAGACTTTGTCCTGAAACGGGGTTGTAATCTCTGCTTTGATACTCCTTGTGACCAAGGGGTTCAGTGTAGAAGAGGATTCCACCGATGATGATTGGATGGCTGAATCTTTGTTCATATGATGTTCCTTCGTAGTAGCTAACGTCTTCAAATGGTTCTCCGATTATACCGCCGTACTGAATTGGTTTAGTCCAGGCTATGTGGGCAGTATTGGGTGCCGTTGTATAGGGATTACCTCTGCCGTCCCCTAGCCAGTTGCCTGCAATCTTGCTCCACTCCCTATTATAGGCGTTTATTGGACGTGTCCAATATTCCACGGGAAGTGGTACCCCAGATAACCATGAAAGCGGTTCGTCAGTTACGGTGAATATTTCTGAGGGGCTGTTAGAGGCTGCGTATAGTCTGCTGTAGGTTGTTGTGTTTTTCCATTGCGCTGGGAAGTGTGCCTGAACTGAATAGTTGCCGACGATATCAGGTTTAAAACTGTAATACGTTCCGCCGACGGGATCAGTAACGCCTAGTTTTATAGTTTCATTTTTCCCATTAGGGTCAGTGATGGTTATTGATATGTCAGACCAAGCCTGCCTGTTACCAAACGAGCCAAGTTTATGGTCATCTGGTGTTTCTGGAGGTATTTCTGCTGTCCAAGTGACGATGGATACTTGTTGTCCGACACCAACAGGGTCTGGTCCACTGCCGACATAAACGTAACTTGGGTAGTACTGGAGGGTTTGAGCGCTAGTTTGAGAAATAAATGATGGAATAGCGATAATCACTGCTAATAATGCTATCAACGGAATTATGGTTTTATTTTTTATGGTTTTCAATTTTTCCCTTTTCCTATTTTTCTTTTTAAAAAAAAGGCTTTCGCCTTTCACGCCTCTTTCATCCTAAGATATATATAAAACTATTGGGAAAGCGCTCTATTGTATATATATCACAGGATCCACCGCTAAACTTGAACCCCTGTACTCTCCTTAAGTGATCAACCGTTTGTTTTGTTGAGTTACCGTAATTGATATTAAGTGAGTTTCCAAAGTATCGAACGCATGTCGCTTCCCCTTAATCCTTGGCTGGTACAAAACACAACAAACATCTTGGTTGCCATCGTTATGCTTGTTTTAGCGGTTGCTCTAGACTTGATTCTAGGAGACCCCTCACCTAACTATCCCGACCGATTAGCGTTCAAGTTACACCCCACGGTTTTGATGGGTAAATTTACCGGTAAAATAGAACCCTACTTCAAAAATCCCGATCCAAAAATCGAAAAGTTCCTAGGCGTCTTGCTTGGCCTAACAGTGATTGCTGTTTTCTCGATACCGGTGTTCTTTGTATTATGGCTTATTGTAACCTATGTGGGATTTTGGTCCATAGGCCTCTTTATCTACGCTTTTCTCGGTATCATCATCCTAAAGATGACTATCTGTATCAAACTCGAGACGGACTGGGCTAAGGCTGCTGCCAAAGCCATTGCCGTTGATGATCTAGATGAAGCCAAAAAGTATAGTCACTTCTCCCGTCGAGATAGCAAAAACCTCAACGGTAGCCAAATCAGCAGTGCAGTTATCGAATCTATGGCAGAAAACCTCATAGACTTCAAACTGTCACCTATGATGTCGTTTGCACTCTTCGGTGTTACCGGTGCTATCGCATTTCGTGCCATAAACACCCTAGACGGTATGGTGGGCTTCAAAGATAAGGCACACATCAACACAGGCTGGTTTAGCGCCAACCTCGACACAGTTGTCAACTACATCCCAACACGACTCACCGCACTTTTGATGATTGTCGCAGCGGCAATTCTGCGTATGGACGCAAAGAATGCTTGGAAAATAGCCTACCGTGACCACAAAAAAACGCCCAGCCGCAACCATGGCTGGCCGATGGCGGCGGTTGCCGGTGCATTACGAGTGCAACTAGAAAAACCGGGACAGTACATCTTAGGTGACCCCCTTGAACCCTTAACTGGGGACAAAATAATAAGTGCCTTACGGATTCGTGACGTCACCATTGTGCTATGGGCACTTTTATGCGTATTAGTTATTGTGATCACCCGAACATTATTTGTGCCGATTTAACTAACCAGTTGCACACATATATCAACAGCCGGTTGCTCTTTTGTGCAAACCTATTAATCAAAGCTTAGGCGTGTTGTTTTAAGAAGGGTCTGTATTGCGTGTCTGTTTAATAAATCCACCAAGGATACAGCCAAAAGCATGGGGACGCCCCAATGTTTTTCCACCCATAGTCATGGCATCCATAGCATCAGTGCTTGAAAAAAACCATCAGGTCACAATCATCGACACCCCAACTGAGGGATGGAACAATCTAATAGAACTAGATGCAACCAAATATCGTGTCGGTTTGAGTGCAGAAACCATCGCAGACCGCATAAAATGCTGGCGGCCTGATGTTGTTATCGTTGAGATCCCCTTTTCCGGTTGGTCCAAAACCGCCTACGAAGTCGTTACCATCACAAAAAACGTCGATAAAAACATCTCAGTAGTACTATTTGGTCTCCATCCCTCTTCACGCCCCAAAGATTGCCTACAGAATAGCGAAGCAGATTTTGTTGTGATAGGCGAACCTGAACTCACACTCTCCGAGTTAATCTTGGCTCTGGAGCAGAAAAAAACTGACTTAAGTAGTATCGACGGATTAGGATACAAAAAAACCGACACAATCATCCTAAACCGTAGTCGAGATGTTATCAAAGACTTAGACACTCTACCCATACCCGCTCGACACCTGTTACCCATGCAGGTCTACGCCGACGCTGTCAAAGAAAACCCTCTGCGTGGAGAAATCACCAAACCCAACACTATAGTCATCACCAGCCGAGGTTGCCCCTTTAACTGCGTCTTCTGTACCCACTCCATTCTGTGGGGCAAAAAATGGCGTCCCCGAAGCCCCAAAAACGTGGTCGATGAACTAGAGCATGTCATTAAAACCTATGGAATCAAACAGATAGACTTCGCAGACGACAACATGACCTGGGACCCCAAACGCATAGCAGAGATATGTGAACTAATCGTAGAACGCGGTTTACACTTTGAATGGTTCACACCCAACGGCGTCCGTGCCGACACCCTCAACGAGGAATTGCTAGGCAAGATGAAGCAGGCAGGATGCAAAAAAATACGAATTGCACCCGAATCAGGCGTACAACGCATCGTCTCTGAGGTCGCCAAAAAAAATCTAGATCTAAAAAAAGTTGAAGCCGCCATCATAGCATGCAAGAAAATAGGCATAAAAGTCGGTTGCTTTTTTGTCATGGGCCTAATCGGCGAAACCAAACAAGACATTGAAGCCACAATCCAGTATGCCTACAAACTCAAAACATTAGGTGCAGAAAGCTTCATTTTCAGTATCGCAATGCCACTTTATGGCACAACATTCTACGAGCAGGCAAAAACCGGGGGATACATCTGCGAAGGCTTCTGCGACTACGCCTTGGCCGCAACAGAACCGCTTGTAGAAACACCACAATTCACCGCCCAAGAACTAACTGAGCTGTGCATAAAAGCTAACGCGATAAACCGGACCGTTACCACAAAAAAAATTCTAAAGGCCCTGCGGCATCCCCGAAGAACCGCCCAAATGCTCCTATTTAAATCAAACACAACATAAGGCCAAGGACAAACTATTCCGCCTTCTACGTTAAACCGTAAATTTCAGGTTTTAGGGATATATGTTCGTTTGAACGCTTGTTTTTGTGTCTAAAATTGAAAAAATGCACGTTATCTGAGCGTTTCACAGTTTAGTTTTAACAGGGGCATATATACCTATTAGGTATATATGTAGCGCGTTTTTCGTTTTTCACACTTTACTCTAAACTATAATATTCAACCAAGTTTATAATATTTTCTTCTCAAACATCGAACTTTAACTATTAATTTCCTCAACTATGATGCAAAAACTCAAAAACACATATTACCTAAAAACCGAAATTTACGGGTTAAACATGTAGAAGCCTGATTGAGTGGCATAAAAGCCAGGGCTATAATGGCGTTCTAAATGATTAAAACTGCCCAAAAAAACAAAATAGGCCTGTGCCGTGTCCGTCTACTCAAACCGGACCAAAAAATATCTCTTAAAAAAACACACCAATAATGCCCATAGCATAGGCTGATAGTGTCTCTATATGGCTATCTACTCTCTAACAATAAATTTCAAATACCTGCCTTCTAACATAAAACGACAGGTGTATACATTAACAATGGGTAATGATTACTTTACCAAAAAACTTGAGCCAATCAAGGTTACCAAACAAAAACCGATTTCTCAACTATTAAAGGAAATGAGCAGAACTGCCTATCAAGGCCGCAAACTGGGAGAAGCAGTTGATGTTTGGGAGAACATGCTTAAAGAAAAAGATCTCGTTATCGCCTTAGGTTTTGCCGGTTCAATGTCTACGGCTGGACAGTGGACAGTCATTAACTGGCTTATGGAAAATCGTTTCATAGACGTTTTGGTCTCAACGGGAGCAAACGTATCTGAGGACATTGTGGATGCGATGGGTTTGGGTTACTGGCAGGGTAGCCACATGGTCAACGACGAAGAACTTCTAGATGCAGACGTTAACCGTTACTATGACGTCTTTGGCAAAGAAACTGACTACCGTGAGATGGAGGATCTCGTCACCGACTATGTTATGACCTGCAACCAAGACTATCAGTACACTTCCGCAGAATTTCTCCACGGACTCGGCCAATTCTTGAATAAGAAAAACATCCCAGCAATCACCGCAGTTGCCGCCGCCAATAACGTTCCAATCTTTAGTCCCGCTATGGTGGATAGCGCATATGGCGAAACTTTTCTTCTCGCTAAAAACAAAGGGCACAACGTTCACATCGACAGTGTCAAAGAATTCGACCAGTTTGTGCAGATCGGGACAAAAACAAAAGAAGTCGGCGTTATATATGTCGGCGGGGGCGTCCCAAAAGACCTTACACAACTTATCGCCATATCCGTCTCACCTATGACTGAAGACCAGGGTGTCCAAGGCAGAAAAGGCGGTCTGCGTAAATCTTTACAAGAATACTACTATCCCCACAAATACGCCATCCAAATCACCACCGATTCGCCACAATGGGGTGGACTCAGCGGGTGCACCTTGGAGGAGGCAATCAGCTGGGGCAAAATCAACAGCCAAACCGGAACCCGAGCAGTATGCTACTGCGACGCAACCATCGCCCTACCCCTCATCGCCCATGCCTTAGCTGAACGTGTTCCTGAGAAACGAAACGCTCCAGACATGAGCTGGATCTTCAAAGATATGCCAAAAGCCTAGACGGCTTTTCTTTTTTGTTTTTAAAGTCGTCTTTGCCTCTCACAAATATACTCCAAATTTATGCAATCTTCATATGCTGGTTTATGGATGGGTCACCCATCAGATATCGGGAAGTTAGCCATTTGTTAAATTTTTAGATAATCTCTAAGTTATCTGATATTAAGAAACGGCCTGTCCTGCGCTTATGCCGATCCACAATGGCATTAAATCCTTGTCAAGTATGACTATTTGATAAACATCAGAAAAGAAAGCGGCTGTCGGAGCATAATATTCTGAATATTGAAAGTTCATTTCTATAAAGTAGCAATCAGAAAAGTTTAATTCAATCTCTGGATGCCATGTCTGATATTCAGACTGATTCTTGTAAAAAACATGTGCATATGAAGACATAAAATTAGTTGTCATCAAAGGTGCAGAATTTTCTATATCATAGAAAACAACGGCGTTGTTACGCCAAGGTATTGTTTGGTTTTGGTCAATTAGACTTTGGTCGGGGCAGTTGAAGATATGGAGGTGGGCAAGTTTGGTAACGTTTGCTACGTAGTTTAATGTTATGCCTTTTGTGTTTGTTTGATTAAGTTGGTAGTTGTATCTTGTTTGATAATAATTTATAACTTCTGTATCAACAAAGTTGGCATAGGTATATGCAAGATATGGTTCCGGGTGGATGTACGCTTCAGGACCTCCTGGTCCATTAAAGCGTTCAAACGATGTAATAGTTGCATAATCCGCTGATTCAGCTGCTGTAAGCGCACGCTCTCCCTCGGGATTATCAAAATTTCTGTCAACCCTCAGCTGGGTAGCTTTGCTGTTTGATAGGTTCCAAGCTAACATTGAGGCTGTAAGAACCGCTATAACACATACCGCAAGTAGCATTATCATCCATCTGCGCATTGTAAAGCCTCACTACTGATTGTGATAACTTCAAAAGTATCTAATAAACGTTACTTTACTGTATTGTATTTGTCGTGTTCAGATTTAATTGATGCAAATATGTGTTAAATGAAGTATATGGCGAAAAGTGTCCGTGTATATACCACCAATTTTAATGACAACCGGTACCTTCTGGAGGATAGCGTTTGGACACCCGTTATAATACAGCAGCATCAATTTGGTTCATGTCTATTCGTTATCGAGGAAGTTCTAAAACAAAAAAATTAGTTTGGGTTAGTACCCAGTTAGGTTTTTGTTTTTTTATTTTCCCTCTCTATAAGCGCGCTCATCATTATGGGCATGATTATTGTGGCGTCTCCCTCAATCATTGTGCGTTTGGCCTTCTCACTGATTTTACCCCACGACACCGCTTCTCTGGGACGCGCGCCGCTGAGACTGCCGTCCCATTCGTTTGCTGTGCTGATGTAGACGACGTAGTCTAAACCATCTTTGAATTGGTTCCACCAGATTGTGTGGTGTTTGCTTATGCCGCCTCCGATTATGAGGGCCCCTGACTTTTTAGCGTCAAAAACGGTGTTGTTGAGATCATCTTCGTCTTTTAGGAGGTTAACTCGGAAGTCTTTGTGGTCTTGGCTAAAGAACCATAGTTGGTAACCCACAGAGCCATCCGTTATGCCGGGTACGTAGATGGGGATGTCGTTTTTGGCTGCCCAATAGAGAATCGAGGATTCGTTGCAACAGCGTAAGCCGATTTCGCGTGATAACTCGGTTGTGGAGAGTTCTTTTTTCCCTTCCTTGTAGAGGTCAGAGAGCATAGTTTGGATTTTCTTTTCAATGATAGTGCCATAGCTGTCATTAGGAACAAGAACGTTGCCCAATCGATTGACACCTTCCTCATGTAGTCTGCTGTCATTCATGATAAAACTGCCTCTGTAGTAGTCCTTCCAACACCGGGCGAGATCGTGATCAAGGGTACCGCAGGTTGTGATAATAACATCAACGAGTTTGCGCTTTACTAATTCTCGAATGACGCCCCGAGTACCCGTTGCAATGATGTCGGCGGTAAATGAGAGGAATTTAACACATTTCTTGTCTGTCACCATAGCCTCAATGATGTCCACACCAGTGGCCAGTTTACCAGCTGTGAAACCCCAAGCATTCTCCATCTGTCCCACTAACTCATTCACCGTCATATTTTCTGTGAATTGGTAATCTTTCACTGCAACTTTATGTGCTTCATGCGTTTTTGGCATTTCTCAGTCTCCACCGAAAGAACAAATAAAGAAAAATAAATAGCTGTCGAAAATAGCGATGCTATGGCGATGTTGATTTAATGATTCGGCTATAGTGTTGGGATTTAGCTGTTTTTGTAGTAGCAGACAGTGGACTGGGTTTATAGGAAACCTGCGTCTCGTAGCTTTAAAGCAACTGAGATATTGCCTTGAAACTGGATTTTGCCGCTGAGCACCGCTTTTTCTGCGCTCAATTTTCCGTTAACTATATCTAAAAAATCTGTACCACTCATTTTGAGTTCCAGATTTGGTGATAGTGCAGTCCCTTCTGTTACTTGGAGTTTCTGGTTTTTTACAGTTATACTCCAGTTGCCACCGTCAGGGCCAGATACATCGAACTGGGTTACTATATCGATGCCTGCGGCTTTTTCTGGTTTAAATTTTTCCGGTAAACGTTTCTCGAAGAATTCACGTGGGGTTTGTACATCCATCCTTTTCATCTCGTGTTTTTGCTAAATGTATGTCGAGCTTTTTGAACTTTTTTTTTTAAAAAATTATCTGAAGAGATCTCTATCTTTGGGCCGCGTAAGTATAGCTGTAGTTGCATCTTCAGTGCGTCGATAGTTGTAGCCTCGTACAATAGCTGCCGGTATGCCCTCGTTGGCTTGCCCCATCACCAGTTCTGTTGCAGAAGCCAGTTCATCTGCTATGGCGGTTTGCTTAATTTTAAGTACATAGCCGAACAGATCTTTTTCGCCCCGTCTATCTCGGATCGGTTTAAACCCTGCGGTGCCGATTGCAACGTTGATTTCACCCATTCGAAACGGTCTGCCATGTGTATCTGCAACAATCACTGCCGTATCTGCGTCGCTGAAGCGTTTGATTTCTGCTCGGATATTTGTTGCGGAGATGTTGGGGTTTTTGGGCAGGGGAACCACGTTGTGATCCCCGCTGACATTGGAGTGGTCAATTCCGGCGTTTGCGCAGATTATGCCGTTGTGAGTTTCGGTTATGATGCTATTTTGTCCTATGCGTACGATGTCTTTAGTTTCTTGTAGTATGACTTCGACAAGTGCGGGGTCTTTGTTGGTTTGGTTGGCGATTTCTATGGCGCGTTGGGACGGTTTAATTGTTTTGAGGTCCACGATGTTGCCCTCGGATTTGGAAACCACCACATGTGTAACTACCACAACATCGTCCTGTTGGATTGGGGTACCCTGTTTTTTTGCGGTTTCAGCAATCATTTTGCCCAAGTTGTCGCCTGGTTGTATCAGTGGTAACCCTTCAATGGGTATCACTTGAATGGTGGTTGTGATGTTTATCTCTCCTATCAGAGATGCTTGTTGTCCTGAACTTAAGGTTTGCTTTAAGCTTGAACTGAATTGGGCGCTTTTATTTGGTAAATGTTACTGAATAATATTTACAGTTTAAATGGGCGTGTAATAGTTAACAAGTATGGACGATACAGATGTGCTTGCATTGCAAGCACGAATAGCGGCAGTACTGCCAGCATTGAACGAATATCAACGCCGTAGATATTTGGCGATTGAAGCAAAAACCATAGGATATGGCGGTATAAGTCTTGTAAGCCGCTTATCGGGCGTGTCTCGTCAGACATTGACTACAGGCCTAAAAGAACTCGACAACCCAAACACAAAACCACCAAAACAGGGCCGAAGCCGCAAAAGTGGAGGGGGACGAAAACCCATATGGGAAACTCAGCCCCGCATACTATACGCCCTTAACGATTTGATTAACACACATACCAAAGACAATCCAGACTGTATTTTGTCATGGACCAACAAAAGCCTGCGAACCATCGAGAGGAGCCTAAAAGAGCAGGGGTTTGAGGTTTGTTATCGGGTTGTGGGCATGATGCTAAAGATGCTAGGCTATGGTTTAGCGACCGATAAAAAAACCACGACAACCGCTATGTTGCCTGATCGTGACAAACAATTCGAATACATAAATAGTGAAACAGCAAAGGCCATGGTAGATAGGAATCCTGTACTCTCAATCGATGTAAAAAAGAAAGGCCGCTTAAGCAATCTCACGGACAGCAGTCAAACCTGCCAAACGATAAACACACCTCTTGAGGTGGTAGATCATGATTTTCCAATCCCTGAACTCAGCAGGGCTACCTCGTTTGGAATATATGAGATTTTTAAAAAGCAGGGGTTTACCAATGCCAGACTTAGCTCGGAACTGATCGTATTTACCGTGGAATCCCTGCGGAAATGGTGGTATGCCGAGGGCGTATTTGAGTATCCGGATGCTTTAGAACTTGTCATTGTTGCTGATTGCGGCAGGAGGAGATATCGAAATCACCTCTGGACGTATGAACTACAAAGGTTTGTAAACGAAATTGGAAAACCCATCAAAATTCTTCATCATCCACCGGGAACCAGTAAATGGAACAAAACGGCATGTCGTTTTTTTTCATTCATCCACAGAAATTGGCAGAGCATGCCCATGGTCAATGGCGCTGTCATTATCTCTTTAATTGGAGACGCAAAAACAGAAAAGCGTTTGGCGATGCGGTGTATTTTTGATGAAGCCACACACAAAACCGGCCGTAAAATATCTGATGCAGAATTTTCCTCAATCAACATATCCCCCGCAGATTTCCACGGCGAATGGAACTACACCATCGCTCCAACAACGGTTGAGATCTCACTTAATTAGTACCATCTCCTGCTGGGGAGAGTACTCCAATAAGACATCGCAAAGTTAGTTGTGAAATAAAGAAACCTATGCTTAATCGATTTTAATCCGGTTTGAAATAACGCTTAAACCAAAAAAAGATAAAAATAAAGTTGGGAGACCACCGGGTCTCACGGATCTATATTTTAGTCACGGAATTTCTGGAGTTTCTGCAACATCAGTTTGTCGCCCTCAGCATCACCAGCACAGGTTGCGATGAGGCCATCGACAAGTCCAACGCATTTTTCTGCTTTTTCTTCCACGGTTTCCATGGTTGCAGCAGTTGGCCAGCCGATGAGTTTGAGGGTTTCTACGTTCTTAGATGTGCCGACCAAGAAATATGCAAACAGTGGTTTGTTGAGTTTCTTGCATTCTGCGGAGACTGCTTTGAGTTGATCAAATGAATCATCGCATAGTCTCATAAAGTAAACGAAGTCCCATGGCTGACGGACACGTTCCAGTGTATCTTCGATTGACTGCCTTGCGCTCAGGAGACATCCGAGTTTTAGGTTTTTGGTTTTTACGTCATTGCGTATAAAGTCCCGGGCAACTTCAGAGGAAGACAATTGTTTTATGGCTTCACCAAAGTGGGGCTTGTCTCCCATAGTGACTGCTAAACCGTCGAGTCCAACGACATCTGATGCAAGGGCTAAGCCGCCGACTTCAACAGGGCCCTTATAGTGTAGTATGAAGATTGGGCAGACATACTTGTCTGGGTATTTGTTTTTAAGTAGGCAACTGACTACGACACCGCTTGGCGCTGGAAAACCGGCGGCGCTGTCAGTTACATTCCATCCGTCGACTAGATCTTTGAGTTCTTCTGCAAGCTTGAAGAATTTACGTGTTGGCACAAACTCATTTAAGATTTTCATAGAGATTCCATCTCGATTTAAGAGGGGAGGCCTTCTGGGTTAAAAAATCTTTTGCATATCCACCATTCTGGTGTTCTCTGACTTTAATCTCTATAGCTGAGTCACACTTTAGTCTGCCATTTATTTACCAAATTGTTATTTCATCTGTTGTTGTTTATCTTGGATAAAGCGTTGCTTGGTGTTATACGGCAGTTTCTATGTTACTCTTCATTGTTTTTCTCTGCGCTCCCTTTTGAGCCTGGATAGTTTAGCGATTTCCGATTTGTCAGCTACATCCATCTCGACATCTAAACCTGACGTCAGTTTTGCACCCCTATTTGAGCGTACAATCACTGTAGAATACCCAATTTTGTTGCCTGCCGAACCAACTGAAACATCTGATAATCGAGAAACAAAATCCCCACAGAAATTACATGCTTTCTCAGATGCTCTGTCAAGATCTTTTATTCCACAGCTGAGTTCTTTGCCCTCAATCCACACGATGAATTTACCCTGTTTAACCTGTGTTTTCATAGCTTTATCTAAATCAGCGCCCAACTGTATTTTTATTTCTTCTTTGAGTCTCTGGGGGTTGAAGGCCCCAAAACAGAATAATCCAATAACGGTGATTTCTATATCTCTGCTGAGGGTTTGCTGAATTTTTCTGATAGCCGTTATCTCACATGGTGTGCAAACTACCGCTATGCGTTTTTTACCCTCTGATAAGAGTTCTCGTAACTTCTTGGTTGTGCTGACTCTATGGTAGACGGTGCCTTTAGATGCCAAAATATCCTCTGCAGTTTCTGCTGCTTCCGCCTCTGCGTTGTATCCGTTCTTGCGTCGGGCAACTATGGCCACATCAAACAAACCCTCATGCATCCCCTTCAGTAGTAATGCAGTGACTACGCCACCGTCTTGCCCTTCAATTTGACTCTTTGCTGAAAATAGGTTACGATAGGTACCCAGCTCCAAATCTTTGGTTCCATCAAGGAACTGTTGTTCCATTTTTTCATCCTCTGTGTTGCAGACCGGGGCCTTCTCTGTTTGCTCAGCTGTCATCTATGTTGCACGTCTCTACTTTAGAGCTGATTTAGCCGCAAATAAAGTTAAGCCCAAACAAAGCCTCTTCTGTCTGCACGGACATGTATGCAATCAATCGGAAGGCACCAAGTCAAGATACCCCACATAAAGGTTGCTTGGCATGTCAGAAAGGTGCAAAGGACTCACGTTGCCGTTGGTCGTCGTTTTGAACGTTATATGCATTTTGAAGAGATACTGTTGTAGTGACTTGCAAAGCGTTGATATATTCTGCTCATGGGCCTTCTCAATTTTTCCTGAGATGATGGTAAATCTTAATTATTTTGGAATCATTCTTTCTTTGTTTGTGAAGGTTATGAAGATAGCTGTTGCTGGTAAGGGCGGAGTCGGTAAAACCCTCATCGCAGGCGGCATCGCCAGGGGTTTTGCTGAGCGTGGATTAAAAACAATCGGAATAGACGCTGATTCCTCCCCCAATCTCGGTTTAACTTTAGGGTTATCTGCGGAAGAAACCCGGAAAATAGTTCCCATATCAGATAATCAGCCACTTGTGGAAGCAAAGACCAGCACAGGTTACAGTGGTGTCTATAATCTTAACTTTACTGTTGATGATATTGTCAAGCAGTACTCTGTACCCACCCCGTTGGGTGTAAACCTCATCGTCATGGGTACTGTTCATACCATGGGTGCTGGTTGTATGTGTGCCCCAACTGCTGTTATACGGGCTCTTTTACGGCATCTTGTGGTTGAAGTAAACGAAGCAGTAGTCATGGACCTTGAAGCAGGTGTGGAGCACATCGGCAGAGGTACAGCACGTCAAGTCGACGATCTTCTCATAATTGCCGATTCCAACATGAAATCGCTTGAAATCGCCAAACATATCCATGATTTAGCAGTTGACGCCGGCATGAAGAGCCTGCATCTCATCGGTAATCGTGTCATGGATAATACACAACGGGAGGCCATTCAAACCTTCGCCGGCCAAAACGGCATCAACGTGGCCGCTTATGTTCCTTGGGATCAGAAAATCATAGAATCCGACATGCTGGGCATAACTCCGCTTAAAAACAAAGGCAACGAAGCGGTAAAAGCTATAGATGGCATCTGCGAGTTTCTACTAAGCAAAAAAGCCTGATTTTTGATCTATCCTTTAGTTGACAGACCTTTTTGTATTCGTGGGGCAGACAGGCTTTAAAATTTAAGGCAAAACAGATTACACTCTATTGAGGAATTATGCGTCACATAAAAATGTATAAATGGAAACATTCTTCGACACGTTTTGATCTAGTTAATTTTGGCGCAAAAGGCGACGGCGTTACAGATGACACTCAAGCTATCAATAGCGCCATTTCTGCTGCGGAAGCTTCTGGAGGCGGTATCGTCGTTTTCCCCAAAGGTATCTTCAAGTGTATGGCGGTACGCCCAAAAAGCACAGTTACACTGCAGGGACAAGGCTGGGGTGAATCTATACTCAAAGGCTTTGATGATAAAAGCAACAACGCAATCATAGACGGCACAGGATACTTCTCCCAAACTTCTCCTCTCACAGAATTCAGTATGTACGATTTAGAATTAGACGGTAAAGACATGAATCGAAATGGCTATCACTACAACCGAAAAGGAATCGGTAATCAATGGATAAAAAACGCTATTTTCCACAACATCTTTGTACATGACACTCCTGCAACCGGTATTGGAACCGACTTTACAATCAACGTCTACTTCACTGATAGCCTAGTCAAAGACTGCGGTACAGAGGGCAAAGTCGGCAATGGTATAGGTAGCAACGGCTTTGGCATCGGAGTTGGAGATGTGACAGAGGTTGTGGTTTTCTCTGGTTGCCAAGCAATCGGCATAGCCAATAATGGTTTCACACTTGAAGCACAGACGACCCAAGGCATCGGCTATGCATCGATAACTGACTGCTACACTGAACGGTGCCATGCAGGCTATTCAAACTCTGGTTCACGCGGTGTCACAATCGATGGTTGCATCGACAACTCCAGCAAACTCGGTGTGTACATAAGCTCTAATGCTTCTAAACCTGGAAACCAAACTCTTATCAGTGATTGCCAATTCATTGAGCAACAAAGCCACGGTGTATACTCCGACGACCCAGCCAACAACCACCTACAAATTAGAGGGTGCCTCTTTGAGGGTTGCGGCGGTTCTGCAATAAAAAGTTATGGAAGCTACTGTAGCTTCACCAATAATATCTTTAAGGGGTGCAGAGAACCGATCATCCTCTGTCAGCCTGGAACAAACGCAGATGGCAAAGGTTACCTAATCACCGACAACCTCATCCTAAACGGCGGTGCATCTGGTATACAGATAGACTCAACCAAGCAGGTAGTCATTGGGATGATCGTTAAAGACAACATAATTTTGGACTGTAGAGGACCCGGAATAAAAGCGATATGTAAAGATGACATGAACAGCGGTAACTATACCGCTTCAGTTATAGACGGTAATGTATGCAACAGCAATTCTTCTCCCCAAATCGATGTGCCCAGCAACTGCCATGGTTTAATTGTTAGAAACAACATCGAATAAACGTCAGTTGCCTCAATATCACAAGAAGGCAATATCTAGTAGATAGCCACCGCTCCCTACTCCCCAGTACATTCTTTTTAGTCTTAATTATCTGCACCTAATCAATAAACTCGTAAGAAACACTTCGGCAAAACATGGCATATTCATCATTCCCATCGGTGAACTCTTCTATTGGGTACTGACATAGGCCGATTTAAAATATTTTATATTAGAACACTACCAAATTTTTGTTCATCTTGGTTTATTGGATGAAGAAACTTCATCGTGTAAACCACAGACAATATATGCGGCTTTTTGGTTAAAAGAAATTGAGGTTATTTGTAGATGAAAACTCTTGTTACTATTGGACGGGGTGGAACTGGGAAATCCAGTTTCAGTGCATTGATGGCTAAAGTCTTCATTGAAGCCAAACAGTCACCTATACTTCTGGTTGATGCTGATCCGGACCAGAATTTGGGTGAAATGTTAGGCGTGGACCTCAAAGAAGCCGGTAAATACACCATAGCTGATTTGATTGTGAGCACTTTTATCGAAGGCGGTGGTACCACTATCGGTGTTGCTCCAACTCAGCGTATTGAGAGCCGTATCTGGGAAAAGGGGTTATATGAAAGTGAAAACTTTGATTTTATGGCTGTGGGTAATAAATGGGTTGAAGGTTGCTACTGTATGCCCAACAGTGCCCTCAAGGGTGCCTTAGAATCACTGGCGAAAAACTACAAATATGTAATCGTCGACTCTCCAGCGGGGTTGGAGAACCTAAATAGACGTATAACCTCTGAGGTTAATGATATCTTTGATATCTTAGATCACTCCAAAAAGTCGCAGGATCATGTCCGTCGAGCTTACAAAATCGCAAAAGAAGTTGACATGAGATTTGAAAATTTTTATCTAATCGGTGGTTACCGTTTTCCAGATGATTTAGGGAAGCGTGCTGAGGAAGAGCTGAACTTTAAGTATCTGGGTAAAATTGAGGCTGATGAGCAGTTGGACCAGTTTGTTCTTGATGGAGAATCGCTTCTGGATTTACCAAATACCAACAAGGCTTACTTGTCAGTCAAGCAAATTCTCAGAAACTTGGATTATTTGTAAGGGTATTTCCTTCACACATTTTATTAAAAACCTAACGTTTCTCTAAATCCGACCTGACTTTCGAATAAAGATTCTGGAAAGGTTTAAAAATACTGTAATTGAGTGTAGTTGGTAAACCTTTACTGAGGTTTACAATTTGACTAAAAACGTCCATGTAAAAATAGACGAAATGAAGACCAACGCCGGTCTTATCAAAAACCTCGAGTTATCCATCGGTAAAGTTGTCAATGACAACTACACTGAGCCCATGGGTCCAACTCCAATGCCCTCCGTAACTGCCCTGAGAGATTGGGACATGAAGCTTCTTACTAAGTATAAGGCCTTCTATATGCCCGATTGCGATTCATGTTGCCTTTGTACCTTTGGTAAATGTGATTTGACTGCTGGCAAACGTGGTGCATGCGGCATAGACATCGAAGCCCAATCATCTCGTATTGTCATGATTGCTTGTGCAATCGGCGCAGCCTGCCACTCAGCACACTCAAGGCACTTGGTTCATCATTTGATCGAGAAATATGGCCGCAGATTCCCACTAGATATCGGCGGTTTAAACATCAAAGTTGAAGCACCAATCACGCGTCTAGTAACCGGTATCAAGCCCGAGACACTCGGCGACCTAGATGAAGTTTTAGCATATGTCGAAGAGCAAATCACACAAATTCTTGCAGTAGCCCATACAGGTCAAGAGGCTAGTGCATTAGACTTTGAGTCTAAAGCAATGCACGTCGGTATGTGTGACCATGTTGGCATGGAAGTCGGTGATATTGCACAGATTTCCGCTTTAGGTTACCCAAAAGCTGACCCCGAAGCTCCACTTGTGAAACTGGGTATAGGTAGCGTTGAACGTTCCAAACCAGTTATCATGTGTATCGGACACAACGTCGTTCCATCAGTCGGCATCATCGACTACGCTAAAGAAACCAAAGTTGACGATAAAATCGAAGTAGTCGGTTTATGTTGTACAAGTCACGATATGACGCGATACTATAACCGTGCCAGAATCGTCGGTCCAATCAGTTGGGAACTTAGATTTATTCGCGCAGGATTAGCAGACGTCGTTGTGCTTGATGAACAATGCATCCGAACAGACGTCGCTGAGGAAGCTGCTAAAGTTAACACACCCGTCATCGCAGCTTCTGAGAAAAACTGTGTTGGTTTTAAGAACCGCACAAATGATGACACAAATACAATAGTTGAAGATCTTGTCAGCGGTAAAGTTAAAGGCGTACTTATCCTCGACCCCGAAAAAGTCGGTGAAGTAGCAGTCCGAGTAGTACAGAAAGTAGCTCCAGCACGCAAACGTATGAGCGCCTTGCCGACACCTGAAGAACTTGTCGAAATCGCAAAAACCTGTCGGCAATGCAAACAATGCCAACGCAACTGCCCTCAGGACTTCGCAATTCCCCCTGCCTTAAAAGCAGCCGCCACAGGCGACATCTCACTGCTAACAGACCTCTATGAAGTCTGTATCGGATGCGGTAGATGTGAAAGTGCCTGCCCACAGAAAATCAAGATACATAGTCTCATCGTCAAAGCAGGCGAAAAAACGATGTATGCTGAAGACAACCTCTGTCGTGTTGGCAGAGGGGCCATCCAAGACACTGAAATCCGTAACGTCGGTAGTCCCATTGTACTTGGCGAAATCCCCGGCATAGTAGCACTCGTAGGTTGTAGCAACTATCCAAAAGGCGGCAAAGACGTCTACGATATAGCCCGAGAATTCGCAAGCAGACGATACATCGTCGTCCTATCCGGATGCTCAGCCATGTCCGCAGGCAGCTACCGCAACGAAGACGGCAAAACCATATGGGAAGAATTCCCCGGCGGATTCGAAGCAGGAGGCGTCTGTAACGTCGGCTCATGTGTATCAAACAGCCACATCGCAGGTGCAGCAATCAAAGTAGCAAACATCTTTGCAAAACGTAGCCTAAGAGGAAACTATGAAGAGATCGCAGACTATATCCACAACAGACTTGGCGCCGTCGGCTTAGCTTGGGGCGCATACAGCCAAAAAGCCGCAGCCATCGCCGCAGGTTTCTGGCGCTTAGGTGTACCAGTGGTCGTTGGTCCACACGGTAGCAAATATCGTCGCACCCTTATGGGCAGAAAAGAAGACCCCAAGAACTGGGAAGTCATCGACGCACGCACCGGCGAAACAGTTAACGTCGGCCCCACACCCGAACACCTCTTCGCTATTACTGAAACCAAAGAGGAATGCATCGTAGAAATCGCTAAACTCTGCATGAGACCCAACGACACCTGGAAAGGACGAAGCATCAAACTAAGCCACTACGTTGACCTAAGCAAACGCTACTTAGGTGTCATGCCCGACGATCTACACCTCTTTGTCAGAACAATGGCTGATGTCCCATCAACTCTAAAAGATGAATTCACAAAAATCTTGGCAGAGAAAAACTGGAAAGAAACAATCATTCCAGACCCGACCATGTTACCAAGAATGGTCCGAAAAATGAAGGAGTAAACGGAGGAACAACCTATGTCCTGTGAACCATGGCAATGTGCAGAAATCGCATCAACTAAAAAAGCAAACCCAATCCAAAACCCCGAGATAGCGGTTGCAATGATGAAGAAGGCTCAACGCCCTCTCCTCATCGTAGGTAGCCAAATCGTTGATAAATATATGGAAGGCAAACAAGCAATCGAATACATCATAGACCTCGCAAATGCATCAAAAATCCCCGTCGTAGCAACAGCCCATATGGTCGGAGAATTCATCAAACGCGGCTATACCCCCGCATCTCACTTAAACGCGATGGAAATCAGTCAACGCGTCTGCGACCCCACGTGGATGGGACTAGACGGTAAAGGTCATCCAGACCTTGTAATATACGTCGGTATGCCCTACTACATGGAATCTCTGATTTTGTCCGGTCTTAAACACTTTGCACCTGACCTCAAAACCATGACTATTGATAACATGTACCACGTCCATGCAAGTTGGTCTTTCCCAAATGCAAGCCTAGAAGTCTGGGCAAACAACCTCAAAGTAATGACCTCAAAATTTAATGAAGGAGGAAATTAAAATGTCAATGTTTAAAGATATACCTGTAGAAGTTGGCGTAATCTACGAAGGTGAACGTATCCGCAGAAACGACATGCAAGTCGAACTCGGCGGACCCACGGTCAAACAAAAGTTCGAACTAGCAAAAGTAAAACCCCTTGACCAGATCGAAGATGGCAAAGTCGTCATAATCGGTCCAGATCTGAATAATCTAGCGGAAGGTGGTGCATACCCATTCGGTATTCTCATTGAAGCTGCAGGCGAAAAACTCGATGCAGGCCTTGAAGGTGTCATAGAAAGACGCATCCACGGCTACCTCAACTACATCGAAGGCTTCATGCACCTAAACCAACGTTACGATATCTGGATACGCCTCAGTAAAAAATCCTTCCAAAAAGGACTAAACAATTTTGAGGCAATCGGCAAAGTCCTCTACAAACTCTTCAAGAGCGAACTACCCATAATTGAAAAACTCCAAGTTACCTTCATAACCGATCCTGCAAAACTTGACCAGATGACCCCTGAAGCAATCCAAGACTATGAAGCACGTGATTCAAAGGCTCGCGGACTCAAAGACTCTGAAGTGGATACCTTCTATGGATGTGCACTCTGCCAATCCTTCGCACCAAGCCACGTCTGTGTTATCACACCGCAAAGGTACAGCAACTGCGGTGCCATCAGCTGGTTTGACGGCAAAGCCTCCGCAAGCATTGATCCCAAAGGGCCCGTCTTTGCAATCCCAAGAGGCGAGATGATCAACGAAGAGAAAGGCGAATTCAGTGGCATCAACGAGGCAGCAAAGAAACGAAGCATGGGTGACGTTACCAAAGTCTGGCTATACACAGCATTTGATCACCCGCATACTAGTTGCGGCTGCTTCGAAGCAGTAACCTTCTACATCCCCGAAGTCGACGGAATGGGTGTTGTCCAACGTAACTTTAAAGGCGCCGCAGTAAACGGTTTACCCTTCAGCACATTAGCTGACTCCACAGCAGGCGGACGCCAAATCGACGGTTTCCATGGGATGTCAATTGAATACATGCGAAGCACAAAATTCTTCGCGGCAGACGGCGGATGGAACCGTATAGTTTGGGTGCCCAAAGAAGTCAAAGAAAAAGTCAAAGATTTCATTCCCAAAGATATTGTCGACAAAATTGCAACTGAAGAAGACGCCAAAACCATCGACGAACTAAAAGCATTCCTCAAAGCAAAGAACCACCCAGTTGTCGCGAAATGGACCACTGAAGAAACACCCGCAGAAGCAGAGGCAGTTACCATTAACGAAGAAGCCGCAGGAACCATGATGCCAGTTGCAACTGCAGGTTCACTTCCAATCATGGCCGGGGGATTCAAAATCATACTTAAAGACGCTAAAATATACGCCAACAGAGTCATCATCCAAACAGTAAAAGACAAAGACAAACGGTGATCACTACGACTCACCATGACACAGACAAAAAAAAGGACACTGAAGGCCTGCAACTAAGCAGTGACATCTTAGCGGCACTTGCCAAATTCCAACAGATAGAACTCGAAGACTTCCACTTGGACGCTAAAGAACTCGAAATCCTCTTCACGCCCGGCATGGCCGCACAAATCCTGCCTAAACTCAAACTTCCAGGCGTAGCAGGTAGCAAACCCTCTAGTTTGCTATCCACAACCTTCATGCCCCCAATCGAGACTTACCCCAACAAAATCAGTACCGTTAAACTAGGCGCAACTAAAAGCGAAGGCGGCACACGCGGCAAAACATTTACAATCGGCGGAGAACTCTCTCCTGCCTTCTATACATTTGAAAATGTAATTCCACACAAACCCATCGTTACCTTAGATGTCTTTGATATGGAAGTACCCCTATCCAAAGCAGTCAAAATGCACGTTAAAGACGTAGTCGGCGATCCCGCCGCATGGGCCAAACTTGCAGTCGAAAAATTCGGTGCAGATATGGTCACAATGCACCTTATCAGCGTCGACCCGCTCCTAAAAGATGCCTCACCCAAAGAAGCATGCAAAACAGTTGAAAAAGTCCTTCAAGCCGTAGATGTACCACTCATCATCGGTGGATGCGGTGACCCAGTCAAAGATACTGCCCTCTTCGAAGAAGTATGTACCCAGTTCTCCGGCGAACGCTTCCTAATGAGTTCTGTCACACTCGACATGGACGTAGAGAAATGCGCTAAATTCATCAAAAAGGCAGGCAACGCAGTTCTTGCATTCACACCCATGGATCTTAACTTTGCACGTGAACTCAACAGACGCCTCTACGACCACCTTGCACGCGAAGACATTGTCATGGACCTAACAACCGCAGCGCTCGGCTATGGGTTAGACTACGCATTCACCAACATGGAACGTGCTCGTATCGGTGGATTAATGGGAGACCAAGAACTTGCACACCCTATGAGTAGCGGGACAACCAACGCATGGGCAGCTCGTGAAGCATGGTTAAAGATGTCAGCTGATTGGGAACCACGTGAACTCAGAGGCCCACTCTGGGAAGTCACCACAGCTCTAACCTTGTTGCTCGCAGGTGTCGACCTGTTCATGATGATGCACCCAGCAGCCGTAAAAACCCTCAAAGACGTAACTAACTACCTAACAAGCGGCAAAAAAGTCGACCCAGCCAATTTTGCTGATTGGGTCAAAGTGAGAGCTTAAGGAGACATGAAGTGTATGGCAGAAAAGAAAAAAGGTGGATTAAAAGAACTCAGCCCCATCACAATTTACAAGAGTTTACCTAAAACCAACTGTAAAGAATGCGGCCAAGACAACTGTATGGCATTTGCCACAAAAATTGTCAACCGTGAAGTTGACCTAGAAGCATGCAAACCCCTGCTAAAACCCGAAAACGCAAAACATTATGCTCTATTAAAAGAATTACTCAAACCCGCAGTTAAAGAAGTCACAATCGGTATTGGTGATAAAGCCAAAAAAATCGGCGGCAAACTCGTCATGTACCGCCATGAATTTACCTACAAAAATCCCACAGCCCTCGCAATAGACGTTACCGATGAAATGTCCGAGAGCGAAGTTGTTAGCCGCGTACAGAAAACAGAGAACTTTAGTTACGAATACATCGGTAACACACTAAAACTCGATTTAATCGCCGTTCGAAGTACCAGCGAAGATTCAGACAAATTCAAAGCATGCGTTAAAAAAGTCTTTGAAACCACCCAGTTGCCCCTTATCCTTGTTACCCTCAACCCCGCCATAGCCGAGGCGGGTTTAATGGCTGCACCTAAAGCCAGACCGCTCATCTACGCTGCAACCACCACTAACTGGAAAGAAATGGCCGAACTAGCCATCATGTATGATGCCCCACTCGTTGCATCTGCACCAAACGATCTAAGCGCACTTATCTCACTGGCAAAGACTCTGCAGGAATACGGCGTCAAAGACATCGTCCTAGACCCTGGAACCTTCGCAAACGAGGGCTTAGCAGACACCATCAACAACTTTACCATGTTGCGACGTGCAGCCACTAAAGGCGGCGAAGAACTCGCAGGTTTACCCCTTCTAGGGATCCCCATGGTTACTTGGGTAAACAAGGGTGAACTTGCAGATGATCTCGTCAAATGGCGCGAATCCTATCTGGCATCGATGATGATTACCCGATTCGCAGACGCACTCATACTCCACGGTAATGATGGATGGAGTTTGTTGCCAATAGTCGTGCTAAGACAAAACATCTACACCGACCCCAGAAAACCAGTCGCGGTTGAACCCGGCCTCAAAGTCTTCGGTACTCCAGACGAAAACAGTCCCGTTATGTTCACAAGCAACTTCGCATTAACCTACTACACCGTTGCCTCAGACATCGAGAGTAGCAAAACAAACGCCTACCTCATCGTAGTCGACGCAGAAGGTGCCGCTATCGACAGCGGAGTTGCAGGACGCAAACTTACAGCTGAAAAAATCGCAGAAGCAATCAAAACTAGTGGTATCGAAAACAAAGTCAAACACCGAAAAATCATAAGCCCAGGCAAAGCATCTCGCATCAGCGGCGAAATTGAAGAATTGTCCGGTTGGAAAGTTTTGGTTGGACCACGCGACAGCAGTGAGATCCCCAAATACATTATCGACAAGTGGCAACCATAAACTATCCCCTTACTTTCTTTTTTAACAATCATCTATTTTGCTACAAAAATCTACCTGACACCCTGTCGATTTTTATTTATAACCACTCTTGGAATTTAGGTAAAGATTTATCCGAAAGAATGTTGAGAATAAAGGGGAAGAGGGTATAGTTATGGATATAGACCTGCCCAGTGATGAGTTTATCAAAACAAGCTTCCAAGATGCCTGCAAAACACTGGGAATAGAAAACTTTGAGCAAAGCCTCAAACAGACCGTCATCTACGATATGACTGACGGTATGCGTACTTCAACTCAGTTAAAAGGATCTAATGCTTATTATGATGGCGGTATTTTTGTTGTGCGTTTAATGAACATCATGCGGGTACTGGGTATGCCCGCATGTTACGTCAATGTCATCGAAGAAAAGCACCGCCAAAGAGAAAACTACTCCGATATCTATGACGGCCTTAAGCGTCTCTACACTGATTATGCGGAATACGCCCAAAAATATGGTGTTAGACTTAATTTCGTCGGCGATTTGGAAACCGCTCTTGAACCCGAAGGTTCATCAGGAGGGTTTGGTAAAGAACTAAAGAGGCTCTGTCAAAAAACTGCGGGTAACACCCAGTTTACGGCTAACTTTTTAATCAACTACTCCTTGGATTGGGCAATGAAACACGAATCTTACTTCACAGGATTTCCAAAGATAGATGTGACTATCCGTCACACTAAGCTCCAGTTCCCAACAGGTATGATGCTCCCACCTGCGATTTCTGATTTTAGCAGTCTTATGTATGTCCAACAGGGCTCTGCAAGCAGTACTTGGAACGATACTCAACTCATCTATTTGGTTGCTGTGGCACTGAGAAGCAAGATCCTGAACGAATCCACCCAATACTTCAAACAATACGCCGAAGGCGAACGCGATTTCGTGCGTTCCCAGCGGGAAACTGAACTCTACCTAGTTCATAGGCGTCCTTTCGTAGAAAAACTCATCGGCGATATCATGTATGCAAAAATTAAAACCTCATCTATTCCCATGGCAGAGAATACACCTCAAACTAAGCGGATGATGATAACAGGGAACCTTGGACCGGAAATATATGAATTCTAGCGAAGCAGGCAAAGAAAAAGTGCCCTTCCGTAGTATTTTGCATATCGGACGTCCTTTCACTTCTTTGCTTGTGGGCTTGGGGGTTTTAGCTGCCTGTGTTGCCGGCGCCGGTTTAACTGTTGCTGATTTGTGGTTGCCAGTAACCTTGGCAACTCTTGTGGGCTTCTTGTTTGGATTGGCCAGCAACTCTATAAACGATTATCTTGACATCGAAATAGACAAAGTTGCCCATCCCGAACGCCCGTTACCCTCTGGTATACTCAAACCTAAGCTATATCTTGTTTTTTCAGTTGTAATGTTTGGGGCTTGTTTTGCCTTAACTTACCTCTTGAGCACAATATCGGGTATAGCCGCTTTTGTAATGGTGATGTTTGCTGCGGTCCTCCAAATCGGTTATGAACTGGGTATAAAAAAGAAAAAAGCCGCCGGTAACATACTTATGGGCTTCCAGGCGGCATTGGGTTTCATATTCGGTGGCGTAATTGTGAATGGTTTGGAAGCTACAGCGGTTATGGCCGTATCTTCCTTTTTGGCTATCTTTGGCCGTGAAATCATCAAAGATATCGAAGATATCAAAGGTGATGTAGACCGTAGCACATTGCCAAAGATAATTGGGCCAAAAAACGCCGGCATCTTCGCCGCGTCTCTGGTGGTTGTAGCAGTGGTCATCAGTATTTTATCGTATTATCCCTTTCAAATCTTTGGCTTAGGCTATCTGGTACTTGTCATAGTTGCGGATTGTATCTTCATTGGTTCTATTCCATTAATATTTCAAAACCCCAACAAGGCAAGGAAGCTACTTAAAATCGCTATGCTGATCGCCATTATCGCATTCATATCAGGCCGTATCCTGCCCTGACTTGGCTCTTTATCCCTTCTGCATCTAGAACAAGTGTTTTTGTGCAGTCTGCTATTGGAATTGTATGTGTAAGTTTAATGCGATTTTAGGTTTTTATCGTTGTGTTATTATGCTTAGGTGGATGTTACTTTTTTTACTCTGCCGTTAGGTTCAAACTGGTAGATGTCAAAAAACTAATGAGATTCTGTTAGATTTGTACTAAAAATTGATAAACCCCCGCTGTCACTACATGCATACTCAACGAGAGAAGGGAACAACAACGGGCTGCGGTATCTTTGGCGTAATAAACTATGAAAATCAACATGTCTTCCCATATGTTTACTGGGGACTGAGGGCGCAAAATCACAGAGGCCACCAGTCACATGGTTTTCTTACATACAGTAACGGAGAATTCTATGCATACAAAAGCCTTGACTTGGTACCAAAAGTCAAGAGCGATGCTATACATGAGTGGTTTAGCCGTCTGCCGGGCTCGATTGGTATCGCAAATGTCCGCTATACCACCTCGGGCAAATGCGACGAAGTTTCCATTGTACAGGGCACCCAGCCCTTCATAGCTGCTATAGACGGTCTAAAAGTTGCTTTGTCTTTTAACGGTAATATTGTGAATACCCAACCTCTCAGAAAAGAGATGGCTGAGAATTTCTCCAACTTTATCTACAACTGCGATTCTGACTTGGTTTGCCATAAGATGCTCCTTGGACTCAAACAAACAAACGATTTGGTGCTGGCCGCCAAAGGCGTCATGGAAAGTCTAGATGGTGCATTTAGCGTCACTGGTATAACCGGTGATGGCACGTTTTTTGCTTTCAAAGATCCCCATGGAATAAAACCACTCTGCGCTGGGCATGATCCCAACAGCAAAACATATGCGTTTTCATCTGAAACCGTCAGCCTTGATATGAACAGTTTTGTTCGAGATTTCGAATTAAACCCCGGTGAACTCGTTATTGTCTCCAAAGACGGTTTTAAACGTATCCAAGTCATCCCAAATCCACGACACGCATTTTGCGCTTTTGAGTACGCCTATTTTGCGCGGCCCGACTCGATTTTTAACCACAAATATGTTTATGAAATCCGCGAAGATTTTGGACGCAATATCGTAAAAGAATACCCTCAAATCGCTAAAGACGGTGATATTATCATATCAGTGCCTGAAACCGGGGATGACTCTGCAATGGGTGTTCATGAGGCGTCTGGTTTGCGCTGGGAACGCGCCTCACGCCGCCACCGATATGTCACCGAACGCGCTTTCATTCTACTAAATGCCGAACGTTATTCCACTATAGACAAAAAAATAAATATTTTGGACGCAAAAGTCAAAGACAAAAACGTCATTATTACCGAGGACAGCATTGTCCGCGGAGACACAACTAGTATTATTATCGAGAAAATGCGAAAAGCAGGCGCAAAAAAAGTCTACGTCTTTGTCACTTTTCCCCGCATCATTGGTCCCTGCTTCTATGGTATCGATATGTCTAGTTACGGCCAACTTATCGGTAGTCGTCATAGCTCTGAGGAAATTGCCAAAATCATCGGAGCTGACGGTGTCTGCTACCAATCTCTTGAGGGCTTAATCAAGGCAATAGGTACAAAAGAAGACGAACTCTGTTTAGCCTGTGTCACCGGCAAGTATCCCACACCGTGTGCACAGAAAATCGCTGATATAATGAAGAATCGCTTTCAGGAAGGCTGTGAGGAAAAGGGCAGAATCTATGAGAACGACGATGTTCAGCCGTAACTGCTATTAAGTGTCTCCTCACAAAGTAGAACATAACGGTGGTATCTGAGTGGAAAAAATAGGTGTCCTGCTGGTTTCATATGGTGCAAGAGAAGTCGCCATGGCAGATGCGCTTCTAAGAAGCCCAAACCACAAAGTCGAACTCTATATCGCCGACAAACAATGCAATCCCTTCAACGCTAAACATGCCACTAAACACATGATTATTCCCAGTCTCGATATCGCGGACATCTGCCATTTTGCCCTAGAAAACAAGGATCATCTAGATTTTGTTTTAGTAGGTTCGGAAAATCCAATCATCAAAGGTATCCGTGATTTAATCGAGCAGAAAACGGGTATCCCCGTTATCTGCCCAAAAAAGGCATATGCGATTGAAGAAAGCAAAGTAGCACAGCGTATTCTCTTTGAGGAGATTGCGCCCCAAGCTAACCCCCGCTTCAAAGTTTTCAACCCCGCCGAATACCAAACCCAAGCAGATGTAAAAGTTGCTGTCTACAAGTGGCTCGACGAACTCGGCAACAACGCCGTCGTTAAACCAGACAAACCCGCCTTGGGTAAAGGTGTCGGTGTCTGGGGTGATCATTTCACCAACCGCGAGCAACTCTTTGAACATTTCCTCTCAAGCTTCAAATCCAACTCTGTTATCATCGAAGAGAAAGTTCCCGGCGAAGAATCCAGTTGTATGGGATTTTGCGATGGTAAACATTTCATTTTGCTTCCCGATACCCGTGACTACAAACGTGCATTTGACAATGACCAAGGACCAAACACAGGCGGCATGGGCTCATATAAAGACCAAAAAGACTACCTGCCTTTTCTCACATCTGCTGACCGTGAAGCTGAACTAGCGTTGGCACAGAGAGTCTTTGAAGGCTGGAAGAAAAAAATCCCCGATGATACCGCACTCCGTGGTGTACCCCTCTACCTTGCATTCATGCATACCGGCCGGGGTATAAAGATTCTAGAAATCAATAGTCGTCCCGGCGACCCCGAAATCATAAACTTGCTCCCTATCATAAAAGACGACTTTGTTGATATCTGTCTTCGCATGGTTGATGGCACTCTTAGAGACGTTGCCATAGAGAAAGCTGCAACAGTTCTAACCTACAAAGTTCCACCCGATTATGGTGGATACTCCGAAGTGCACGCATACAGGCTCAACAAAACCGATATCGGTACACCCATAGACTTAACAAAAGCCCAAGCCCTAAAACAAAAGTACGGCGACAACATCCGCATCTACCCCGGATCTATGGAAATCCGCAACGGCAAAATCTACACCCTCAAATCCCGAACTGTGGGTATTTTAGGTATCGGTTCATCCATAGAAGAAGCCCGTCAAATCAGCCAAGAAGGCGCAAAAACCATCACCGGCGGCGCACTATGGAACCGCACCGATATAGCCACCAAAGAACACATCACAAAAAGTACCCAAAACTTGGAGAAACTACGAAGATGAAACCAAAGCTTCCAAAACATATAGTGGTTTCTGATTGTGAGGGCCCCATCTCAATAAATGATAATGCATACGAATTAGCCGCACATTTTATCCCAAACGGTGAAACCCTTTTTTCTAACCTAAGTTGCTATGACGATGTGCTAGCCGACATTGTTCACAAATCCGGCTACTCCGTGGGCAGTACACTGCGTTTGATTCTGCCCTTCTTTAAAGCATACAACCTCACAGACCAACAACTCGAAGAATTCTGCACCCAAAACATCGCCCTTCTACCCCACATCACCGATACATTGAACTACATCAACGGCATCGCAGAAGTCTTCATCGTTAGCACCAGTTATGAACACTACATCAAAGCACTATGCAAAACCCTAAACTTCCCCTACAAAAACACCTACTGCACAAAAGTAAGTCTCGACAAATACCCCCTCAATCCCCAAGAGCAAACCCGTCTAAAAGAACTAGCCCAAGAAATTGTACAAATGCCCAAGATTACAATCCCACCCAACGCGAGATCACTTGATGATTTTCCAGCAACAGACCAAGCAACAATCCAGCGGCTCGATGAAATCTTTTGGGTCGAACTTCCAAAAACCTCTGCCGGCAAACTTCTCACCGAGGTGGTCACAATTGGTGGCCAACAGAAAGCCGAAGCTATCTGTGATGCCGCCAAACGCACAGGCACACAACTTTCAAACGTAATGTATGTAGGTGATAGCATAACCGATGTGGAAGCCTTCAAACTGGTTCGTGAATCCGGAGGGTTAGCGGTCTCCTTTAACGGCAACGCTTATGCAGTAAGAAATGCCGGGGTCTCAGTGCTCTCAGAGAGCACCCTTGCAACTGCGGCACTTGCTGAATTGTTCTGCAGAGTAGATAACAAAAAATTGCTTCTGTTAGTTAGGGTTTGGTGTAGAGAGGTGCTCACCAAAAACAGTCTTAGTTCAATGTCGATGATACGTCCGTTCACAGTTTATCCTAGCACATTGCCTGAAGTCCAAGTGATAACACCTAAAAACATGGAAAAAATCGTGCAAAAAAGTTGTGCGTTTAGAGAAAAAATACGTGGAGAAAACATTGGGAGATTAGGATAGATGAATAAAAAAATAGATGATACATTTATAGAAGCTTTTTCCGGCATCTATTGCCGCATAATCATAACCGCAGATGATGTAGAAACCCTTTGCAAAGCGGCCTCCGACGCTACCGCGACCCCCTCGGTGGTAATTGGCCGAACAGAGGGCGGCGTAGAGCGCTACCTCGGCCCAGAACAAACCCCTGATGGTAGAATCGGCGCTATACTGCAACTCTGGGGAGAAATTAACGCCAAAAAAGACTTCACCCAATCCGTAGAAAAATTCGAAAAAGAGCTCAGTTACCGTATCCGCCAAGACATACTCGTCAAACCCTTCACCGCTGTCTATGACGCTATGCCAAACGCTGAGGGAAAGATGGATATGATGGAACGAGTAGGACACTGCGGGGACGGCTATGAATGGATCGAAAAACGCCACAACCGTGACGTCATTGTGGTTCCATTGATGGTGCCCGACTTTGTTATCGAACGCTACCTCGGCTACGCGCGAGGCGTGATGGGCGGTAACATTTGGTTTATGTGCACAACCAAAGAAGCCCTTAAACAAGCCGGTGCCAAAGCCCTCGAGGCTATCCACCACATCGATGGGGTTGTTACAACCTTTGACATCTGCTCAGCGGGTAGCAAACCCGAAACAAATTTCCCCCAAATCGGCCCCACAACAAATCACTACTTCTGCCCCTCCCTCAAAGCCAAGTTAGGCGACAAATCCAAGGTACCCGATGGTGTGGGATACATAGCTGAAGTTGTCTACGACGGTATCTCTGTGGAGGCACTTAAAGCTGCAACCAAAGCAGGTATCGAGGCCATTTTAGACCTCGAAGGCGTAGTGCGTATTTCAGCTGGTAACTATGATGGCAAACTAGGACAGTACAAAATCCCCCTGCGGGAGATTTTCCAATGACCAGTTTTAACGTTATTGGCTTTGGAGCGCTAAACGTCGATACACTGCTAAAAGTGGACAAAATTGCAGGGGCCGAAGATGAGAGCTTTATTCATGATTATGGCGAAGCCTGCGGCGGTTCAGCAGCCAATACTATCGTCGGCTTGGCACGACTGGGCTGCAAGGTAGGATTTATCGGTAAAGTTGCCGATGACCCTCAAGGTAATCTCCAAGTGGACTGCTTCAAAGCCGAAGGTGTTAACACCGACGGCATTATACACGCTCCCAAAGGTAAAAGCGGCGTCTGCTTTGGATTTATAGACAAAAAAGGTGCCCGTGCACTCTACATAAACCCCGGCGTTAACGATAACATCGAATTCCGCGAGTTACAAGCAAACTATATCACTGATACCCAATTCCTACACATATCCTCATTTGTCGGTGAAAAATCCTTCCGAACACAAAAAAAACTCATGAGTTTTCTACCTGATACTGTCAAAGTCAGCTTTGACCCAGGGGCGCTCTATGCCCAAAAGGGTCTAGCGGCAATAGAACCCCTAATTCAAAACAGCTATATTATGATGCCTAACTTGGCAGAGCTTGAACTCCTCACAGGCGAGACCGACATCCCCAAAGGTGCTGCACTGCTCCTGCAAATGGGCGCTAAAATCGTCGTCGTTAAACTTGGCGCCAAAGGTTGCTATGTAACAAACGGAACCGAAAAACGCACAATCGAACCTTTCAAAGTCTCCGTTGTTGACACAACAGGTGCAGGTGACGCATTTAACGCAGGATTTCTCTATGGTTTACTCCACAACAAACCACTCTTTGAATGCGGCAGACTGGGTAATTTTGTCGCCTCAAGAAGTGTGACAAAAATGGGTGCACGAGATGGTCTAATATACGAAAAAGATTTAGCGATGACCTAAACCTCAGTAGATGCCAAACAGAGAACATGTTCTCTTTTGGTTTGTTGTCTATTTGTCGCCGCACCGCTGTCTATATTGTAGTGGCCTTCAATAGCATACTTTGTATGCTAGATGATGACTCAAAAAGGGTTGGATGGGGAGTTTAGGTTTTGACTTTTTGGGCTATTTGCACGCCATAGTCAAAGCATTTTTTGAGTTCTTCTTCAGTGGGAACCCATTTTAGCTCGACGCTGGGGGCCATCACTTCAAAACCTGCTTCTTTTACCATCTTTACCATGTTTTGTACGGCGCCGCCGCCCCAGCCATATGAGCCAAAAAAGCCCCAGAGTTTACCCTTAGGTTTTAATCCGGTGATGTAGGTGAGAAACATGCTAACTGAGGGGAACATACCGTTGTTGAGTGTGGGTGACCCTACCAAGACTATTTTGGAATCGGTGATTTCGGTGACTATATCAGTGTTTTCGGTGCATCGTAGTTTAAACAGTTTGGCTTCGATGCCCTGGCTTGCGATCCCATCACCGATCGCTCGAGCCATCTTGTTGGTGCTGTCCCACATGGTGTCAAAGACTATGGCTACTTTTGGCTTCACGGTTTTGCCGGTTGCCCAGTCCATATAGGCATTGATGATTTTCATAGGATCTTTGCGCCAAATGACACCGTGGCTGGGTGCGATGATGTCGATGGGTAGCTTCATATCGATAACTTCTTGGATTTTCTTAACTATGAGTGGCGCGAATGGGGTGAGAATATTACTGTAGTAGGTGATAGCCTCCTCCATCAGAACTACTTGGTCAACTTCATCGTCAAAACGGCCTGAGCTGGCAAGATGTTGTCCAAAAGCATCGTTTGGCATCAGAACTTTGTCTTCAACTACGTAGGTGAACATACTATCAGGCCAGTGTAGCATCGGGGCCTCAAGGAACGTGAGCGTTTTTTTACCTAAACTGATTTTATCTCCGGATTTTACGATTTCAACCCGTTCGAATTCAGCTCCGTAGTGTTTGATGAGTTCTTCCTTACCCCGAGTGGTGGCATAGATTTTGGCGTTTTTAGCGAGTTTAGCGATGATGGGCAGACCACTTGAATGATCCATCTCCACATGATTGACTATTATGTAGTCGATTTTTTCAAGGCTGGTTAATTCTGAGATATGGGTGATCAATTCATTGCAGAACGTCGCTTTCACGGTGTCTATCAATGCGGTTTTTTCGTCTTGAATCAAATAAGCGTTATAGCTGGTACCACAGGATGTTACGTAATCATGGAAGTCACGGATGTTCCAGTCGACCACGCCAACCCAGGTGATTCCATCTTTGAGGATAACTTTACTCATTTCAGTTTACGCTCCAAAATTAGCTAACTAGTTGAATTTAATTACGAGCGCCTTATATGACTTTCGTAAGCGTATGTCTGGAACTCATGAATATATGTTACAACGACATAGGGTGTAAGATATTGCGGGTGTCGTATGGCTATAAACGTCAACTTTCATCGAGGCCATGATCACCGTCTCTAGGGCTACAACAGATCTCTCAGAGAAAACCAAAACTTGCTAAAAACCCTCACAGCGCACGTCGATATCAAGGTCTTTGTTACATTGATCGTCCATTCCCCGCCACAGTTGTTGCCTTCACGTATAAACTCGTCGTCGAATGTGACCTATCGCCATTTTTTTGCTTATTTAAGTCTGTCTCAAGTAACCAGTGAACTCAAATAAGGGTGAAAAGAAAAACCGCTTGTTATTACTCTATGCGTTTAATGATGTGGTATCCAAAAGTGGTCTTTACAGGGTTTGAAACCTGTCCTTTCTGCAACTCAAATGCGGCTTTCTCAAATTCTTTAACCATCTTGCCTCTTGTGAAGGTGCCGAGGTCTCCACCTTTTTTGCCTGATGGGCACAGCGAAACTTGTTTGGCGACATCGCTGAATTTCTCGCCCTTGTCAAGACGAGTTTTCACTGTGGTGGCTTCTGTTAAGGTCTTGACCAGTATGTGGCAACAGTGAACTTTGGTTGACATAGGTTCATCTTAGGGTGGATGGAGATATAACTTTTACTTGTGTTTTGTGTGTTTTCCATGATGAATTACATATATTGCATTTTTAACGTCAACATATATGGAACAGATATAATTGCCAACTTGTTGAATTTACACAAAATTGTTAAATTTGCCCTTTCCAAACAGCTGTTACTTCGAACTTCGAAGTAACAGGGCAGATAGTGTTAATACAAAAGCGGCTTATACCACTACTATGCAAACCGACAATCTCCTCCTAAACATCGACGAAGAACAAGTTCTTGACCATGCTACAGCCAAACAACTGGGCCGAATCATAGCGTTTCTCCTAAATATCGAAGAAGATTAGTCAAACAATTATCTCTGCAAAATCAATCAGTAACCATTCTTCCTATTTTAAGTAATATGACGGCTTTTAGGCCATCGTCGGTTTTTTTGGGTGACTCGCTTAGGTGCCACCGGTCGTTAATTTTGACTTTGAAGATAATATTCAAACGAGCTAAAACGTCAGCACCCGAAAACTTAGCCCTTGATGCGTAGAAAATCATAGATTTGATACAGCACAGTTTACCTGCCGGAAAAGCATTTGATGATTTCCATCTATATTGGAAAAAATAACGCGACTGAACAGTATAATTTTGTTAATAAAAGGGAAGTTCTATAGGTAGTGCGAGAATCTCTTTTTGTTTACTCGATTACCTGAATGGCACCTTCAGGACATTGTGCTTCACAGGCTCTGCAAACTAAGCATTCACTTTCTTTGCTGGCCACACACTTGCCATCTTTGAGTTCGTAGACGCCGACGGGACATGTGTTCGCACAAGTTTCGCATCCAGTGCATTTGGGATCGACAACGATTTTCACCATTTTGTCTTACCTCACTGATAATTGCTCAAAAATCGTTGAGTAAAATAAAAGGCTTTAGGTGGCTCAGCGGGTTTTTTCACGTAGTTTTAGCAGTATTCCTTTGATTGCGGCTTCTGCCTTATCGTGAATTTTCTGATAGTCACCGATAGTTTGCTTATAACTTTCACGTGCAATCTCACCTTTACCATAGAGTATTTCGAGATTTTCCATATTTTTATCAGATTCAGCAAGGTCGGCTTCAGCTAACTCTATTTGTATAATCAAATCGGGATAGATGCCGCTAGCGCCCCGAAATAGTCCTTTTTTGCGTTCTATGTTGCGTGTTAAGCCTTCGATGCGGGTCTCTATAGTTTTCTTCTGCACTTTGTATTGCTGTCTTTGTATCTTGCCTTTCTGTGCCTTTGCATCCAGAGATCTTAACTCTGCTTTTAGCTGTCTCTTTGCTTCATAGGTATCCACAAAATCTTTTATGCTCTCTGCGGTCATCTGTTGGTCTGGGTTTGCTTCATAGCCCGGTTGCGAAACTGCTGCAATTCTCTCAGCTCTATTCTCATAGGTTTCCTCTCTAGATTTATGAATCCGATAAACCGCTATGCCTATGCAACCAATTAAAGAGGCAAATGTTGCCCAAAATGTGGGCCTAAACGAAATCCATACTGGATTATAGTTATACGCTAACTCACCGGTGCTTTGTTGGTGTGCAAGATAATCAATATAACTCATATTCTCTGCTTCGATGGTAAGTATGTCTTGAAAGGTGTTGCGTGTTAAAGTGGCTGAAACATCCAGCGAGGTTACCGCAGGCAAAATAAATGTTGCACCCTCAGGAAAACTAAAAACAGCTGTTGCCTGCTCAACAAGGTACAGCAAATCTGGAAAAATCTTGAAATTTCCCAGTACATAATCGGCGTTTTGTAATACTGCACCTGGCAGATTGTACTGAATTGTCAAGCTCGTTGTCTGCCCCTGACCTATAAAAGAACCAAAAACCACGCTGGCCGCGAGTATGCCCGAGTTTTCCGTTAGTTTAGCCGACAGTGGTTCTCCGGATTGATCCTTAACAGCCACACCTGTTGCTTCAGGTGGTAAGCTCAGAACAAATGCACTTAGCGACGTGGCAGAGTTGCTTGTTATATGGTAGGTATCCTCTGCGGTTACTATGCCTGTGGCATCGATGGTTATCTGATGATTTAAACTATTTATAGTCGCTATCTGCAGAGTTCCAAACGGTAATATGGTGCTAGCTTGTGCTGTTAAATAACTGTAAGCTGGCAAGTCAGTTTTGACATAGCTTACGCCTGTCTCTGTTCCGTCAGCCTTGTTTATGGTGATGGCTGTGGGACTGTTAGGAAATATTATGTCGACGTTGCAGGTTTTAACGTTCTGGGTTAGGCTTGGGTAAGCTGGAAAATCTATGATATAACTACCGCTTTCAGTCTCGGTAACTAATCGATTGGTCAACATAAATGTCACAGTAAAAACTGCCGGAGTTTTTCCTTCAAAGTTGACTTCTACTCCATAGAACCCGTTGTGGTCATCTAGTGGTACCCCTAGTTTAATGTTATATGCATGCTTTTCATCGTATGCTAAGACTTTGAGGACATCAGCACTGTATTGATAGGGCAATCCAATCCTGAAGCCATCTGGTATCTGTCCTGAAACATGGATGGTATCAAGGATAGCTACATTACCCGAATTCATAACCTGTACTTTATGATCAACCTGTGTGATATTGTAGCTGCCGATCTGCGCAGAAACTTCCCTGAGGACCGATCCCGTTGAGAGAACGATTAAGAGAATGAAAACTGCAGTCAACAGATATCCTGCGGCTTGCTTCAAGAGATTCACCAAACTGGTTGTTCTATGTTATCTTAACCGGTTTATTTATTTTTATCATAATGAGTAACCATTGCGGCATGGACTAAGAGCCAGATTCTGTTATTATATGCTTTTCTTGGATTTGTTTCGCGCCTGATCCTGAGCATATAAAAAGTGTTGTTGACCCAATTTTTGGTAGCGGGGAGTAGATTTGAACTACTGATCTCTGGGTTATGAGCCCAGCGGGTTGATCCTGGCTACCCCACCCCGCTATGTTTCTGTGTTCCAAAACGGCTTGGTGTAACTATAGTTGATGTGTCAGATATTAATAGTTTCTTTTTCTCTTTCAGCAAAAGGATTTTAGAGGCGACGTCTTTCCCTAAGGCTGGATGTATATAATGGACAAGCCGTATTTACGTAAACTCTCAAATCCTCCGCTTGACAACCCTATATTTGTACAGGGGTTGCCAGGTTTTGGAAACGTAGGCAGAATCGCGGCTCATTTTCTCATAAAATTCTGTGATGCCAAACCCTTTGCCGAGTTATACTCACCATCTTTTCCAGATTATATCTCCATAACCTCTAAGGGTCTCGCGTGTTTACCTCGATATGAATTCTATTATGCGCCAATGGAAAAAAACACTTTAATCATCATGACTGGGGAAATTCAGCCCAGTTTTGATGATGTTGTTGCACACTATGAAGTATGCGATTATGTGGTTGATTTTGCGGAGAAACTTGGTTGCCGATTCATAGTTACCATGGGCGGTGTTCCCATAACTGAGGACAAAGCACAGGTCTATATCGCCGCAACTTCGCCTCGGCTGGCAACAGAATTCATGGAGAAGGGCGCCGTTATCTATAGCAAGGGCCGAATCGTCGGCGGCACAGGCTTAACATTGGCTTTGGCAAAGGAGCATAAAATCGACGGAGTCAGTCTGCTTGGGACAACATTAGGTTTTAAGGCTGATAAAGGGGCTGGCTTTTTGGTTTTCAAATTTTTAATGAAAGCTTTAGGAAAAGAGATAAAAGAAGGTTTAGCTGAGAACAATCAAACTGAAGAGTCATAAGTTGGGTGCATCCATGTCTGAACGTAGAGAAGAAATTCAAGTTAGTGGTATGGAATCCAAATTCACCAAAGTAGCCTTAACCATAATTGCAATGTTATTGATCTTTGTTGGTTCAACCTACATACCATACCTAATGTATGATGTGCTAAGCATAGATTACTTTGCATCAATAGGTGTCGGCGTAGTTCTTTTCATTTTGGGTATAGTGTTGCTGATTTACCTTATCCGCAAAAAAGTCATAACCTAACCCACTATCAAAATTTTTGCCTCAGATACCCTAGAGTGCATCATCAATCAGCTTTTTAGATTCTTCATCGGCACCAAAGAAAATAAAACCTGTTTTATTAATGATTCTTTTACGGTTTCGGTAATGACGAATAAAATGTACAAAGTCGTATCCCTTTTACCACAAATTCCATTCCAACGTCTTTATAATCGCCTCACAGTTTTATTTGGATCTTCTGTTGGGAAGACAATCACCAGTACACAGTAATCTGCCGAAAAGTTGCCGGAAAAGTTATGGAATGTAGTGTTGATGATTTTTTATGTTGTCCCATCAGAAAAGATGCCTGAATAGCTTGTGACTATAGCATTTGCTCACATTATCAGAAATTTCGATTTTTACCTACCGTAAAAGAAAAAACAAGGCATAAAACCGTTCAATTGCATATTTAGCGTACAATCGACAATTACGACAGCCCAACATACAGTCGGTATTACCTACCATATAATTACACCATAATTTTTAAAAAAACACCCAAAGTTTGTCAACACACCAAAACACGGAGGTAATTATTCGGGCATTTCAGATTATGGCTTGAAATCTAAAAAACACCAAATATTGCCCAATATTGTGGTTTTTGTGACTGGATGTTACGATTAGAGTATGAAGGGTAATACGATAGTTGCAAGGATCAGCGTTGCGCAGATGGCGGTTAGGCCAAAAGTTATTCGACGGATTGTTTTCTCGCTTAATCGATTGCCGGTAAATCGTTTGAGAGTTACGTCCACGATTCTGCCGCCGTCCATAGGGTAGATGGGTAGGGCATTAAATATGGCGAGATTGAGGTTGACAAACCACAGCCAAAACAGTGTGTTTGCAACAATTACCCATGCAGATCCCAAGCTATGTGTATAGAAGGGCGCCAAAAAATCCGAGTATGGTACCAACCCCGAAGCAAGCGTCGGAGGTATCATGTACATTGCAAGCCTATCTATAGAAAATGTCCGGTAGTTTTCCAGTCGTAACTCCGTTTGTAAGTCATAGGTGGTTATTCCCATGATGGTCCGATTGTCTGAAATTGTGAGGGTAACATTTGTTGAATACTGTTGTTGCCAGTTGTCACCGCGTATAACCTCTACCCATACTGTATCTCCTGACATTTTGTTGTTCATTATCGTTTGCAGGTCTGAGGTGTTGTTAACTGGCATGTTGTCGATTGAGATCAAGACGTCTTTGGGTATAAGTCCTGCTTCCTGTGCCGGCATCCCATCCACAACACTGTTGATATATACCCCATTTACAGCTGGGCTTAGACCGCCTACCAAGATCAAGAGCAACAATAGGCAGACTGCGCCGAAAATGATGTTTCCACCGACTCCAGCTGACAACATTTTGAGCGAAGGACGGGCTTTGGCTTTCTTTATTTGTTCTTCATCAACATCGACAAATGCGCCTATGGGAATAAACAGAAAGAACAGTATACCGCTTGATTTAACGTTAAAGCCTACGTTGCGGGCGATGATACCATGGCCGCCCTCATGAATCACAATAGCAACTGCTATGGCAATCCAACCGTAAACAATGGGTAACATAGGATTAATTCCAGGCAACATCAGAATCGATTGGGGGCCCATTTCGCGTGTAACTTCACCGACTGCGGGGTTGTTTAGTAGAGCAATAAGACTGTTTACTATAAGATAGAGTGCTATAGCTGCTACAAATGGCACAAGAATCAGTAGAACCCATGAAATGTAGTGTGAAGCCCTAAGCGCCCCCAGCCAGTCGAAAATTTTTGAGAAGCGTTTAGTTCGGATGATGATTAGGGGGAACCTTATGTCGACCCTTTTTTCTTCTGCTTGCTCAGGGGTTTGGTTTTCTTTTTCTGGTTCGAGGGCAGTCAATATGGAACGCTCATCAAACAAACGTGTCTACTGTAGATAAACTTTGTTTAGGTTTGAGGAGAATTTGAAAATCAACCAAAATATGGTAAGTTGCTTCTACCTCTATAAATCTCACCAAGACAAAAAAGGATTTTATAGTTATTATGGTTTGCCAAGGTTGAATTCTTCGTGGATCGTTTGTACAACTGCAATTCCGTCTTTTTCTTTGACGACAAAGCTTATGTTAAGTTCTGAGCTACCTTGTGCTATCATGCGAATGTTTATGCCTTTTTTGGCGACGGCGCTAAAGATTTTTGAGGCGACGCCCAAGGCTCCTTTCATGTTGGCGCCGATGGTTGCGATGACGGCGACGTCGTCTTCTGCGGTGACTTCACTGATTATGCCTCCGTGTTCCTGTAGAGCAATTTCGAGGTTGCTGATGGCTCTGCCCAGCAGTTCTCGTTTGATTACCATGGATATGTTGGCTTCGGATGCGGCTACTGATATCATCATGACGTTAATACCGTTTTTGCCCAATACATCAAAGACTTTGGCATAGCTGTCCGGTGCTCCTACCATAGTAGCTCCGTACACGTTTAGCATGGCAACATCTTTTATCATGGCAACTGCCTTGGCGGCCTCTTTTACATCTGCTTGGGATTCTTTAGTGATGAGTGTGCCTGGGTTTTTGGGATTGTTGGTGTTGCGGATTCTTATCGGTATGTCTGCTCTGCTTACGGGACCAAGTGCTCGGGGATGCATGGCTTTGGCTCCAAAAATTGCCATCTCGGTGGCTTCTTGATAGCTAAGCTGGGGTAGCATCCGGGCGGATGGTACAATTTTGGGGTCGGTAGTCATTATGCCGTCGACATCTGTCCATATCCAGACTTCGTCAGTTTGCAGTGCGACGCCCAATATGGTTGCCGTGTAGTCTGAACCGCCGCGCCCGACGGTTGTGACGATACCGTCCTGATTGGCGGCTATGAAACCGGTAACGACTGGGATTATATTTTTCTCAAGCAGAGGTTCGAGGCGTTCTTGGACAAGATGCGTTGTGTAGTTCATAAGTGGGTCAGCGTCACCGAAGTTGCTGTCGGTGACTATTCCAGCGTCTTTGCCTGTGAACCACTGTGTTTGTGCATTATGGTCTTTTATGGCTCCCCAAACAATGGGTGCAGACAATCGCTCTCCAAATGACATAACGTAGTCTTTAGATTTGGCGGTCAACTCCCCGATGTAGCAGATGCCTGTTAGAATCTTTTCGAGTTCTGCGACGCTTTTTTCGGTAATTTCTGTAACTTCTTTTTGAATTGCCTCGCTTGTGATAGCCCCTTTTATGGCGTCTGTGTGCTTTGCTAACAGGGTTTTGGTGAATGCTTGAATGTGTTTCTCGTTGCTTCTTTGTGCATGATAGCTTGCTTCAATGAGGCTATTAGTGACACCTGATAATGCTGAGACAACCGCGATTGTTTTGTTATTTTTAGCGTACTCTGTGACTAAACCGGCTACATGTCGGATGTTTGCGCCTGAACCGACGCTTGTGCCGCCAAACTTCATGACCAACTTCATTTATAGGACTCCGAGTTGCTATTTAGCATTCTATTAGCTAACTTATGTTTTATGTCTAGGAGGTCTCTTAAAACTGCCCCTGCGGTCTCAATACTGCCTGCCCCTCTACCCACTAGGGTTTGTTCGCCGGCGTATTCGGTAGAGAAGGTAACGGCATTGAGGACTCCGCTGACACAGAGAGGATGGGTTTTGGAGATTTCGGTGGGTTTCACGGTAGGTTTGTTGTTATCTATGGAGCCGATAAGTTTGATGGTATTACCCCGTTCAGCGGCTTGATCGAGAGTTTGTAATGTTACGTCACGGATACCTGTGCGATCAACGTCTTTGAGTGTGATTTTTTTGCCCATAATCCAGTTCGAGAGGATAACCACTTTGCAGGCGGTGTCGAATCCGTCAATGTCCATGGAGGGTTCACGTTCGGCATAACCCAGTTTCTGTGCGTTTGTCAAAGCCTCTTGGAAGCCTACTTGGTTTTGGCTCATCTCAGTAAGTATGTAATTTGTTGTACCGTTAAAGATGCCCCGTATGGCTTTAATTTTGTCGCCGGCGAGACATCGTTTGGCAAATTCCAGCATGGGCGTTCCGCCGCCGACTGTGCCGCTGAAACGCAGATATACATTGTTATATTCAGCAAGTTCGGTGAGTGCTGGCATCGCTAAGGCCAGCGGTCCCTTGTTGGTGGTGACGACATGTTTGCCTGTTTTGAAGGCCTTGGTAATATGGGAGAGTGCAGGTTCGGCGGTCTGGATGTTTACGGGGGTAACTTCAACAACAACTTCTGCTTCAACCGATTCGATGACTTCAAGTGCATTCATACCGGGGTTGCCAAATTCGGGATCAGCTGACACCGGATAACCCCTTTGCTTAATGGCTTCGAGTTTCTCAGGGCTTAAGCCGCGGGGATTTATAACTGCACCATCAATATCTGAGATGGCTACGATTTTGGGGTTAAACCCGTAGTCTTTTACTTTCTCAGCGTATTTTTGCGCCAGAATCGTAGTTACACCCTTACCAACGACGCCGTAACCAATTAAAATAATTCTCATCTATTCTCTCACCTTGCTAGGATTGCTTTTTTTAAACCTAATGCTGCCTCTATAGCGCCTATATCTGCATCAACTTCAATGGGTTCATCACTCTGTTTGATGGCGGTATCGGGATCCTTTAAGCCATGTCCAGTAGTTATGCAGACTACTTTTTCATCATTTGCTACAACACCTTTTTTGATCAGTTTCTTGAGGCCAGCGATGGAGGAAGCTGATGCAGGCTCCACAAAGATGCCCTCGATGCGCGCCAGCGTTTTTTGTGCATCAAGTATTTCGTCATCGGTAACGATTTCAGCGGTGCCGTGAGATTCGCGGATGGCATTGATGGCTTTCTTCCAGCTCACTGGTGCACCGATGCGTATGGCGGTGGCTATGGTTTCTGGGTTTTGAACTGGGATAATTTGGTCGCTGTCTGTTTGGATGGCTTGTGCGATGGGCGCCGATCCTTGGGCTTGTATACCAGTCATTTTGGGCAGTTTTTTGATTAAACCGAGTTGGTAGAATTCTGTGAGGCCCTTCCAGACGGCGCTGATGTTGCCTGCATTTCCCACTGGGATGATGATACGATCTGGTGCCTCATAGTTTAGTTGATCACAGATTTCATACCCCAGAGATTTTTGTCCTTCAACCCGGAAGGGGTTGATAGAGTTAAGCAGGTAGATGTCTCTGTGTTTCTCTGAGAGTTTAAAAACAAATTCTAGGGCTTCGTCAAAGTTTCCTCTAACTTGGAGGACTTTGGCGCCATGAATCATGGCTTGACTAAGTTTACCGTAGGCGATTTTACCTGAGGGTATAAGTACGGTGCATCGGATGCCTGCGCGGGCGGCGTATGCGGCTAGGCTTGCTGAAGTGTTGCCTGTGGAGGCGCAGATTACGTGGCGCGCGCCTAGTTCGACGGCTTTGGTTACTCCAACGGTCATGCCGCGATCTTTGAAGCTGCCGGTAGGGTTTTCGCCCTCGTTTTTAATGTAGAGGTTTTGGATGCCTAACTCGGCACCTAACCGCTCGGAACGATGTAGACCTGTGCCGCCTTCACCCAGCGTAACTAGCCGGGTGGATTCATGAATGGGCATAAAGGGGCGGTAACGCCACACAGAAAGTGGTATAGTTTTCCACTCGATTGCCTTTGCGTTTTCTGCTAATTCGTTTGGGTCGAATTTGATTTCGAGGATGTCTCCGCATTTTTTGCAGAAATAGACAACTTCATCTATACCGTAGGTAGTTTTGCAGTTTATGCAGTCCTGATGGGCCATATCTTTCTATCTTCTTAATTTTTCTTGACAGTAAAAATTAGGCAGGCTAGCATATTAATAATTTTGGTGCACAAAGGTTTCTTAGCCTATCAAGTTTGATAAAACCTCGTAGGTCTTGAGGCTGTCTTTCTTATCAACCACTAAAATAGTCTCCGTCCAGCAGGAAATGAATTCTACGATGTTAACATTCTGTTCTGCAAGCAACGTTGCCAAAAACGCCACGACTCCCGGTGTTGCTTCTAGTTCCTCAGGTGAATGCACAACGATCATCGTGCAGTTTTCATGCTTAACCAAGGCGTTTATGCGTTCAGGTAAATCACTTCGGTCTAGGAGGTAGACGAATTTATCGAGTAGGTCTACTTTCATGCCAGGTTCAGAACTGAGTTCTTTGGATGTTATTATGACTGATTTACAGTCATAAACTGCTATGCCGCTACGCTTGAGAAGCTGGAGAACTTTTTCTTCTCTTTTCTGTCTATGCTTTTGCAGGTCTTCACTGTAACGGCGAAGGGCCGCTTTTATGGCGCTGGTATCACTGGTTTTAAGGTCTGCTTGTAACTGACGTGAGAGTTCACTGAGATTTACAATGCCCTTTTCGAGAGCTTCTAGTAAGTAGGGTTTGTTTCGCAGGTGATTCCGGACTTCTTGGGCGGTTGTCATTGTCTTTTGCTGTATCAAATGGGACATTTAAAGCTTGTTTAGCAACCAGATTGACCTATTATATTGCTGGACCGCCTCTTAGGCGTTTGTGCTCTTATGTAAAATCTCACGGTGCAAGCGGTTTTATGTCGCCGAAATGAAACATCTACAATGAGACTTGTGTTGTGAGATTAGTTTGGTTTCTATGAGCGTTTCTAAATAAAAATGGGTGATGCTTGTGCAAAGCTTTATATTAATAAGCTAATGTAAAAATTTTTATTTGAAGGGAAAGTAACATGACACAACGAAAAATTATTATAATTGGTGCGGCTGGACGAGACTTTCATAATTTCAACACCTTTTTCCGAAATAACCCTGCCTATAAGGTAGTAGCGTTCACCGCTGCACAAATCCCCGACATTGCAAACCGTAAATATCCCGCGGAGCTCGCTGGAAATCTCTACCCTGATGGTATTCCTATTTATGCTCAAGATGATCTTCAGGTGCTCATCAAAAAACTTGATGCTGATGAATGCGTCTTTTCATACAGCGATGTTCCCTACTCTGTGGTCATGAGTATCGGCGCTCAAGTGAATGCCGCGGGTGCAGATTTTTCTATGATGGGCCCCAAACACACCATGATTAAAAGCACCAAACCCGTTATCGCGGTAGGTGCGGTTCGTACCGGTTGCGGCAAAAGTCAAACTTCTCGGCGTATCACAGAAGTTTTGATGTCTCATGGCTTAAAAGTAATCGCTGTCCGCCATCCTATGCCTTATGGTGATCTGGTTGCACAGAAGGTACAGCGTTTTGCCACAATTGATGACTTAAAAAAACACAACTGCACCATCGAAGAGATGGAAGAATATGAACCTCACATCTCCCGTGGAAATGTAATTTATGCAGGTGTAGATTATGAGGCTATTCTGCGAGCTGCCGAAAATGATCCAAACGGTTGTGACGTTATTCTATGGGATGGCGGCAACAACGACTTTCCATTCTACTGCCCTGATTTGATGATTGCGGTGGTAGATCCCCTCCGGCCTGGTCATGAACTTTCTTACTATCCAGGCGAAGTAACCTTGCGCTTAGCCGATGTGGTAGTAATCAACAAAATAGACAGTGCCGATTTTGATAGTATCCTCACAGTCCGAAGTAATATTGAGCGCGTGAACCCCAAAGCCACCGTAGTGGATGCTGCATCAACTATCAGTGTGGATAAACCAGAAGTCATCCGAGGCAAACGTGTATTAGTAATCGAAGACGGTCCAACCCTGACTCATGGTGAGATGAAAATCGGCGCCGGTATTGTGGCCGCCCGCCGCTTTGGTGCTGCTGAAATCATTGACCCCCGACCCTACGCAGTGGGTAGGTTGGCTGAAACATATCGTATCTACCCCAATATTGGAAAATTGTTGCCTGCCATGGGTTATGGCGAACAACAGATGAAAGACTTAGCTGCAACCATCGAGCGAACTGAATGCGACTCCGTAGTCATTGCCACACCAATCGACTTAGCACGAATCATCCAGATCACCAAACCAAACGCACGCGTAGCATATAACCTGCAAGAAATCGGTCACCCAAACATGGAAGACGTCTTGGAAAGTTTTATAAAAAAAATCAAAGGATAATCTCCAAATCTCGCTTCACACAGATTGTATAAACATACAATTTGTGTGAAGTAAGATTAATTTTAACCATGATTTCCAGGTTAAGCACAATTTATTCCGTCTACGTTTTATTTTGACGCTTCTAATATCACATATTGTTTATACGCATTACAAATACGCTATTGGAAAAAATAAACTATATAGAAAAATTATTACTGAAATATTGCTTAATTTATGGCGTCTAATTTTAAGCAAATTTCAGTCTTTTTGGTTACCATTTTTATTTGGATTAATCTTTCCGCTAGTTTCCCTTATACCGGTGGTAATGGTCGGTTGGTTGTGGGTTTGATGTTTAACCAACTGCACCTTCTCTTAAATGTCTCAATTGGAACAGCTAAACCTTATGAAGTTACAGAAATGTCACAAACTTTAAAAACGCAGTCCTGGAGTAAGGGGAGGTTTCAAACTAAATGGGGGAACAAATAAATAACTGAAAAACTCGTGTTGGCATACTCGGGTGGATTGGACACATCAGTGTTAATCAAGTATGTCCAAGAAAAATATGACGCGCAAGTTATCACGATCACTATCGATGTAGGTCAAGGTGAAGACCTAAAAGGCGCCGAAGAGAAAGCCAAAAAACTCGGAGCTCTCAAACACTACAACATCGACGCCAAAGAAGAGTTCGCCAAAGAATACATCTTCCCCGCCATCAAAGCTAACGCCCTATATGAAGGCAAATACCCACTCAGCACCAGCCTCAGTCGTCCATTGATTGCCAAAAAGATGGTCGAAGTCGCAGAGAAGGAAGGCGCCACAGGCTTAGTGCATGGCTGCACAGGACGAGGCAACGACCAAGTCCGCTTCGACATAACCCTTAGTGCATTGGCGCCTGAAAAGAAAGTTCTTGCTCCTGTTCGTGAGTGGGGTTTAACTCGCGAAGAGGAAATCACCTACGCAAAAAACAACGGCATCCCCGTTAGTGAAAACGCCAAAAAATACAGCATTGACGCTAGCATTTGGGGTCGAGCAATCGAATGTGGGCTCTTAGAGGATGCTAACAACGAACCTCCAGAAGATGTCTACGAATGGACCACCTCAGCAGAAAACGCTCCCAACACCCCTGAAATCATCACTATCAGATTTGAGCAGGGTGTGCCTGTTTCTGTAAACGGTAAGGTCATGGCGCCGCTTGAACTCATAGGAGCAGTTAACGAAATCGCAGGCAAACACGGTGTTGGACGTATAGATCACATAGAAGACCGTATTATCGGTTTAAAATCTCGAGAAATCTACGAATGCCCCGCAGTATTGGTCATCCTAGAAGCGCACAAAGATCTTGAAAAATTGGTCATGACCCGTCACCAAGTTCTTTTCAAACAACAAATTGACTCACAGTGGGTATATCTGGCTTACTCCGGTTTATGGGTTGATCCGCTAAAAGACGACTTGGATGCCTACATCAATCGTTCACAGGAAAACGTCACCGGCGAAGTCAAACTCAAACTCTACAAGGGTAGCATACAAGTCATCGGACGAAACTCACCCAACAGTCTATATGACAAAAACTTGGCAAACTATAACATCAAAACAAGCTTTGATCAGTCCTACAGTAAAGGCTTCATCGAACTCTGGGGATTACAGACGCGGATGTACAATTCGCTTAAAGCCTGTAAAACCTCCCAAAAACCCTAAATAATTCATAGCTAACGAAAAGGGATGGTACGACGTGTCAAAAATGTTGCATGGTGGTCGGCTTGGTGATGTACGAGCTGACATAGTCCGTTTTACTTCGTCACGTAAGAGTGATGCGCGCTTAGCTGACGCCGTTTTAGCCATCAACAAAGCGCATGTGATCATGCTTATCGAGCAGGAAATTCTCAAGGCCCAAGATGGCACAAAAATCCTTAGTGTCCTCAAAAAACAGACTGGTTTGTTGCTTGACCCCGCTGCCGAAGATATACATATGGCCGTTGAAGAAGCGGTGCTGTCAGAAACCGGTTCGGAAGTTGGTGGTAATCTCCACATAGCTAAGAGCCGGAATGACCAAACTGCCACCGCCATTCGTATGGCCCTTCGTGCTGAAATCCTCACTGTTTTGGGGCAAATTACCGATATACAACAGGTGCTTTTGGAAACCGCCAAACAGCACGTCCAAACTATCATTCTCCAATACACTCATTTGCAGGCCGCTCAACCTGTCACGTTTGCTCATTATTTGCTTATGCATGCCGATATTTTGGGACGTGATTTCGAGCGTTTAGTAAGTGCATATGAGCGTGTAAACTTATGTCCGCTGGGCGGAGGTGCATTGGCAACCAGCAGTTTTCCCATTAACCGCCAAAGGACCGCTGAACTCTTAGGGTTTAACGGAGTTTTGGAGAATTCGTTAGATGCTGTGGGCAGTCGGGATTTTATCATCGAAACACAGGCTGCTTTGGTGTTGCTCGCAGTAAATTTGAGCCGTTTTGCCGAAGATCTTATCGTGTGGAGCTCAGCAGAATTTGGTACTATAGAGTTACCCGACGAATTTACCTCCACAAGTAGCATCATGCCCCAGAAAAAGAACCCTGAAGTTCTCGAGGTCATCCGAGCACACGCCAGTTACGCCTTAGGCGATTTTGTAGCGGCAACGGCAACTCTGAAAAGTCTGCCCACAACCTACAACTTGGATTTTCAAGAAATGACCCCCAAGCTGTGGGCGGTGACCGATAACTTGATGGCCTCTCTTAGTGTCGTTGAAGCACTTGTGCCAAACATCAAAGTTAAAACAGACGACATCGAAACAAAAGCTGCCTCAGGGTTTGTTGCCGCCACAGAAGTTGCCAATATGCTAGTCAGCAAATATAACGTGGCTTTCCGCACCTCTCACAAGATTGTAGGTGCCCTTGTGAAGGCATTGATTGAGCAAAACAAGACGCTAAATGATGCTACACCTGAGTTGCTATCGGAAATAGCTTTGTCTGTAGCAAAAATCAAACTAACGGTTAAAAGCTCAGATATAGTTGCATGCACAAATCTACACAATTTAATAGAAACATATAAAGTACAAGGCGGGCCTTCCCCCGCGGAAGTTAAAAGAGCACTCAATGCGCGAATCAAAATTACCACTGAAAACAAAAACGCAGTCGAAAAACTCAAAGACGCTCTAACGGCTGCTACAAACACGCTAAACAGTGCCGTCAAGAACTACTCTATTTACTCTCAATAAACCGTAAGACTTAAAAATTTAAACTGAATGGTGAAATAGGGCTTTGGCTCCACAACATAGTACGCTCAACAAAATAAAAAGCAAAAAAGCGATTCTGCTTCTCGAAGACGGTACGTTATTCACCGGTAAAGGTTTTGGTGCAACAGCAAAAGTCTCAGGCGAAGTGGTTTTCTCTACTCAGATGGTGGGGTACCCTGAAGCTTTAACAGATCCGTCGTATAAGGGACAAATTTTAACCTTTACATATCCCATGGTTGGTAACTATGGTGTTCCCAATCAACAAATGGATCTGGGATTGCCACTCTATTTTGAATCCGACCGCATTCAAACCCCGGGTTTAGTCATTCATGAACTCTGCCATGAACCCTTCCACTGGGCATCCACACGCACCCTCGATCAATGGCTCGCAGACGAGGGCGTACCGGGTATCTATGGTGTAGACACAAGGCGTCTCACCAAAAAACTGCGCACCCACGGAGTCATGCTGGGTATTGTGCAGGTATTCGAAGAAGGCCAAGAGCCCGACCTAAGTAGCCTCAAAATGAACGCTCAAAACATCTCCGACCCTAATCTAACCGACCTTGTCAAAGAGGTTTCAATCAAAAAACCCCTCACCTACTCCGTTGAGGGCAAAAAAACCGTGGTGCTTATTGACTGTGGTGTCAAATACAGCATCATAAGATGCTTGCTCAAACGCGGCATAACCGTCATTCGTGTCCCCTACGACACATCAGCTGAACAAATCCTTAGTTACCACCCTGATGGTGCATTCATAAGCAACGGTCCAGGCGACCCCAAGAAATGTGTCAAAACCATCGAAACTGTTGAGAAACTCAGCGAAAAAATCCCACTTATGGGAATCTGTCTTGGCGCACAAATCCTAGGCTTAGCACTGGGCGGCGATACATACAAACTCAAATTTGGTCACCGTGCCCAAAACCAGCCCGTATGCGACCAAACCAACAGCCGATGCTATATCACCACACAAAACCACGGTTATGCAATAAACCCCGACTCACTCAAAAACACCTCCATAGAACCCTGGTTTATCAACCCCAACGACAAAACCATCGAGGGCATACGCCACAAAACTAAACCCGTATTTGCGGTCCAGTGGCATCCTGAAGCTTCACCAGGTCCATATGACACCGAACATTTGTTTGACAAATTCGCAAAAACTCTGGAGAAACCCTAAATGCCCAAGTTTGACTGGATAAAAAAAGTTATGGTGCTGGGTAGCGGCGCCATCAAAATAGGTGAAGCCGCAGAATTCGATTACAGCGGTAGCCAATGCATAAAAGCATTGCAAGAAGAAGGCATCCAAACCATTCTCATCAACCCCAACATCGCCACTATCCAAACCGATCCTCACCTAAGTGGTAAAGTATATCTTCTCCCCGTCACACCCTGTTACGTCGAAAAAGTCATTGCTAAAGAACGCCCCGACGGTATCCTTCTAGGATTTGGCGGTCAAACTGCCCTTAACTGCGGCTTAGAACTCGAAAAAACCGGTATCCTCCAAAAATATAACGTTAAAGTTTTAGGTACCCCAGTCCAAGCTATCGAAGACACCGGGGACCGCGAAAGGTTCCGACGAGCTATGCAAAAAGCCGGAGTACCCTACCTCAAAAGTAGCGCTGCTACAAGTGTTAAACAGGCCTTAGAGATTGCCGATGAAATAGGTTACCCAGTCATGGTTCGTGTTGCATACACCCTAGGTGGCAAAGGTGCAGGAGTTGCCCACAACCAAACAGAACTCAAAGAAATCGCCACCATCGGCATTGCACAAAGTCGCATAAATCAAGTTCTTATCGAAGAATACGTGGGTCATTGGAAAGAAGTTGAATATGAAGTCATGCGTGACTACGCTGATAACTGCCTAACGGTTTGCAACATGGAAAACTTTGATCCCATGGGCACCCACACCGGCGATAGCATCGTTGTAGCCCCCTCACAAACCATGACCAACCGTGAATATCACAACATCCGTTCCATATCCATAAATGCCATCCGTGCCTTGGGCATCGTAGGTGAGTGCAACATACAATGGGCACTCAACACCAAATCGGAGGAGTGTCGCGTCATAGAAGTCAACAGTCGCATGTCCCGTAGTAGTGCTCTTGCCAGCAAAGTTACCGGCTACCCACTCGCATACATCGCAACTAAACTCACCCTAGGCTACACTCTCACCGAATTAATCAACAAAGTTACCGAGGTCACAACCGCTTGCTTTGAACCAGCCCTCGACTACATTACCATCAAAATCCCCCGTTGGGATCTCCAAAAATTCAAAAACGCCGACCGCCACATCGGACCTCAAATGCGTAGCGTCGGCGAAGTCATGGCCATCGGCAGATGCTTTGAGGAGGCCCTCCAAAAAGCAGTTCGCATGTTAGACACTGGAAAAATCGGCCTAGTCTGCAACCCCGAAGACGAAGAACCGGAAACAGAAGCACACCTCCGCGACGAAGTTGCCAATCCCACCGATGAACGCCTCTACAAACTGGTTAAGGCCCTCAAAATCGGCATCCCCGTCATGGAAATCTACCGGCTAAGCGGTTTAGATCCCTTCTTCCTCCACAAAATCCAAAACATCATCAACATGGAAACCCAACTCAAAAACCTCAACCTATCCGAAAATCACGCCGTCGAAATCATCCGCGAAGCCAAACGCCTCGGCTTTAGCGACCAACAGATCGCGGTGTGTCAAAAAACTGACGAAGCAACCATCCGCACTTATCGTAAAAACGCCGGCATCATTCCTGTCGTAAAACAGATCGATACCCTAGCCGCAGAGTGGCCAGCTAAAACCAACTATCTCTACCTCACCTACGGCGGAGACCAAGATGACATAGAATTCACCCAAACCCACAACAAAGTTATCGTCTTGGGAGCAGGAGTCTTCCGTATCGGTAGCAGTGTGGAATTTGACTGGTGTGGTGTCAACACTGTTTGGGCTCTCAAAAAAAATGGTATCCAAGAAGCCATCATGGTCAACTACAACCCTGAGACCGTCAGTACCGACTACGACGTATCAGACAAACTCTACTTTGAAGAACTCACAACTGAGCGTATCCTTGACATCTATGAAAAAGAAAACCCCATAGGCGTCATCACAAGCGTCGGTGGACAAATTCCCAACAACCTCTCTTTGCCCCTCTCTGAAGCAGGCGTCAAACTACTTGGAACCTCCGCACAAAACGTTGATTTAGCCGAGGACCGAAGCAAATTCAGCGAACTACTCGACAAACTCGGTATTCAGCAACCCGGCTGGAGCAAACTCCAAAGCATCCAAGAAGCCAAACACTTCGCAACAAAAATCGGCTATCCAGTGCTGGTACGCCCAAGCTATGTGTTATCCGGCTCAGCTATGCGCGTCGCCCACAACGAAGAGGCCCTAGAAAACTTTCTTAAATTAGCTGCAAAAGTTTCCCGTGACCACCCCGTGGTCATTAGCAAATTCATCAATCACGCAAAAGAAGTCGAAGTCGATGGAGTCTCAGATGGCGAAAACGTTTTCATTGGCGCCATCATGGAACACGTCGAAAACGCCGGTGTACACAGCGGAGATGCAACCATGACCATACCCCCACAAGCACTAAAGCCAGAAGTGCAAAAAGACATCGAAGCCGCAACCATAAGCATCGTTAAAGCACTCAACATCCACGGTCCCTACAACATCCAATACCTCGTCAAAGACGACGTCGTCAACGTCATCGAATGCAACCTACGCGCCAGCCGCTCAATGCCTTTTGTAAGCAAAACCCGTGGTGTAAATCTCATCGAACTCGCCACCCTAGCGATGCTGGGCAAAAAAATTAACTTCAAACTATCTCCCATGCAAACCGCCCCTCACGTTGGCGTAAAAGTTCCCCAGTTCAGTTTCATGCGCCTCAGCGGTGCCGATCCCGTGCTGGGAGTTGAAATGCTAAGCACAGGTGAAGTGGCTTGCCTGGGAGAAAACTTTTCCGACGCATTCTTTAAGGCCTTACAATCCGCAGAGTTCATGGTTCCACCCAAAGGCGGTTCAGTACTTATCAGCGTAGGCGGTGATGAAAAACGCAAAACCAGGGTGGTTCCCATCGCAAAATCCCTTCTTGACATGGGTTTCAGAATCTATGCGACCGCTAACACAGCCAAAGTCCTCAACCAAAACGGCGTAAACACCACGGTGTTGCATAAAGTCAAAGATCCCGAAGTCACCCCAAATATCCTTGACTACCTCCAAGAACGCAAAATCGACCTCGTCATTAATGTACCAATCGCAAACCAACGCTCAAGCATAACCGATATCATAACCGACGGTTACACTATCCGCCGCCAAGCAGTAGAATTCAACGTTCCCGTCATCACAAACCTCCAACTAGCAGAAGCACTCGTTGAAGTACTCAAACAAAAAGACAACAACGGCAACAGTATTCACAGCCTCAACGAATATATGAACAAGCTACCTTGGAAACAATGGTAACAACACAACACTTTATGTGCCTCCTAAAAATGGCCAATATGAAGTTATGTCAGCTACTAAACATCTGTAGTTATCTATAACTTAAAAATCAAGAAATTAAGAAAGAAGCAGAATTGCTTTGGCTAAATCACCGTCGGCTTCTTTGAGTGCTTCTCTTGCTTTGTCGAGGCTTTTACCGGTTTGGTCTGCGACAAGTTGCACATCCTCCTCGCTAAACATAGGTTTGGCCGGTGCCGTTGTGCCTCGTGCTGAGGGTGCCTGTTCGCTGACTTGGCCGCCGATAACCTGATACATCTTTTGTCCCTGAACCTGCAGAATCGCCACCTCCGGCTCATCGATAACTATGTCTTTGTCAGCTGTCCGGATGATAACCTGCTCTACATCAGGCACGCTGTCCATATTCATGCCCATGCGTTGCATCATACGTTTCTGCTCTCTGGGATTCATACGTCTATGCATAACTATTCCCTACCACAGATATCCACGCTAGAACTTGATAAATTTAACTGGCTATCCCTTTCCCTTTCAAGAGGTAAACTGTTCTTTGGGTATCTGCTAATAGTGGGTGACCAGCGCGTTAAGGCTCAAACATTTACTTAGGAGTTAGGATCGACGCTGAGTTGTTTAGTTTTATTTGTTTGTGCCGTGTCGGGTTTTGACGGCGACGCCGGTTTTAAACGCTTGGATTTCGTTGCTAGAGAGTAGGGTGCGTCCGACTGCAAGGACTTGGCGTTTTTCATCTATGATGACGACTTCGTCTTTGGCGCCTACTTCTGCATCAACTGCTATAACATGGACGGCAAATACGTCTCCGCCTTTGGCGATGTAGGGGGCTACGGCGTTTTGTACAGTTACAAAGCATTTGGCTTCTGGGATGTGTTCTGCCATGGTTTGGGCGGCTTTAATACTCACAGATAGCCGACCGTCGGTGGGGCGCAGGGTTGCTAGTCGTTGGTTGTCTAGGTTGATGTAGCGTATTCTACCAGTGCGGGGCGAATACTGGATTTCTATGTTTTCGGGGAATAGTTTGGTGCCTGTTCCTTTGCCGAATTGGTAGTCTGCGATGCATCGAACTTTTTGTTTTGCGTTTTCCATGAGTTTATCATCCGTGTGGTGAGTTGATTCGACAAGTATAAACATAGCAACGTAATAAAACTCTCTGAAAGGTGATTATTTTACATGCGATGTGAAGTCTGTGGACGTAAAATCCACACGGATCCCGTGCGTGCAGTAATCGAGGGCGCCAAGCTGACCGTGTGTGTTGAGTGTTCCAAACACGGTAAAGTCGTAGTGCACGAAGAGGTATCTATTTCACAACCCAGCCCAACTAAATCCTATGCCCATATCCCTGTTATCATGAAAAAACCCCCGGTTGCACAGGTGCAGATAACCACAGAGATCGTCGATGACTATGCCGTCAAAATCCGCTCGGCCCGAGAAAAATTGGGTTTATCTCATGAAGATTTAGGTAAAAAAATCAACGAAAAAACCTCTGTGTTACGCCACATTGAAACTGGTAAGATCGCGCCAACCAACCAGCTTGCAAACAAACTGGAGCACGCCCTAAAAATCAAGTTGATGGTTCCAATTGCAGATGAAAAGGTCACAGCGGCAACACCCAAAAAACTAGCTAGTGAAGGCTTGACTCTGGGGGACCTCATCGAGATGACCAAACCAGATGAGGAGGCACCCAGCAGACGAAAGCCCTCTTAGTCCAACGTCGATTGAACCGAGAAGAATCCACCTTAGAAGAACTCAAAAGTTTAGCCCAAACCGCCGGCTACATCATAGTTGGCACCATGGAGCAGACTCGTCGACCCGATGCCCGCTACCAGATCGGCGCAGGCAAAGTCGAGGAACTTGTCAAACTCGTTGAGGACACCGGGGCTCAAAAAATAATCTTTGACAACCATCTTCGAACATTACAGAACTATAACTTGGCCAAAGCTACCCGTATCGAAGTTATGGATCGCTTCCAGCTCATCTTGGAACTCTTCCGCAGACGAGCCACCACAACTGAGGCACAACTGCAGATCCAGCTTGCCACACTTCAAAACGAGCTCAAACATGCCCGAGAAAAAGTCCGTCTCTCCAAGGGTAGCGAACAACCTGGTTTTATGGGATTGGGCGTCTACGAAGCAGATGTTTATCGCGATGCCATCAAGTTGCAGATGCAGACATTACGCAAAAAACTCAGCCGTATCCGCGAAAAACGTATCCTGCAGCGGGAAAGACGGGTGGAATTAGGCTTTTTGACTATTTCACTTGCAGGATATACCAGCGCAGGCAAAAGTACCCTCTTCAACGCCCTAACACAAGAAACGGCATTGGTCGACAAAAGCCTCTTCACCACCCTCTCAACCCAGACGCGGCTGATAGAGTTTAGTGGACGCCGTTTCCTCCTGACTGATACAGTGGGCTTCATCGATCGCCTTCCCATCTCACTCATCGAAGCGTTCCACTCAACGCTTGAAGAAACCATATTCGCCGACCTCATTGTTTTGGTTGTGGACTTAAACGAACCCCTAAATGTCATTGAGAAAAAAAACAACGTTTGTCTCCAAACCATTGAACACCTTGGTGCCTCGGACATCCCAACGATAACAGTTCTCAACAAAATCGACCGTCTTAAACCCCAAGAACAAGAAGAAAAACTCGCCGCCCTCAAAGACAAAATCAAAAACCCCCTTATGCTCTCAGCAAAATGCCAAACCAACCTCGACGAACTCAAAAAACACATCCTCCGTGTGCTCGAGCACTATGTGGCAGCCGAATTTAATGTCCCCCTAAGCGGCAATGTGATGCCTTTTATCTCGTGGGTACACCAAAAAGCCGATATTCACAAAGAAGAATTCACAAACGACTCTGTCCAAGTTATCCTTGAGGCCGATCCCTCAGTTATGGAGCAGATAAAAAAGAAGGTCCAAAACTTAAATGGAAAATTCCAACTCATCCCTCAACACAACCAACAGTTGTAGTCTCCCCAAAATCGTGGTTCTGCGCTGGGGCCACCGGGTTCAGCGGGACGTACGCCTCACAACGCATGTCGCTTTGACCGCCCGCGCTTTGGGCGCTTGTAGCTTTATTTTAGCCGACACAGCTGATAGACACATTGAAGAAACCGTTACTAAAATCACCCAGGCATGGGGTGGTAACTTCAAATTCGACATGGCTGTTCCTTGGAAGCGGGCCGTTCAGGAATGGAAAAAACATGGCGGTATTATTGTACACCTCACCGCTTATGGTGAGAACATCCAAACAAGTGATGTCTTAAGCCGTATCAAAGCCCAGAACAAAGAGGTGATGCTTCTGGTGGGGAGTCAAAAGGTACCTGGTGAATTCTATTCCGAGGAAATTTCTGATTTTAATGTGGCCGTGGGTAATCAACCACATTCGGAGTGTTCTGCACTTGCCCTTTTTTTGGACCGCTATTTTGAAGGCCAAGAGCTAGATCAACGATTCGAAAAAGCCAAAATTAGTATCGTCCCAAAAGAACGCGGTAAGGAGATCAAAACAAACAATGTTGAATTCTAAAACCTTGTGAGAAGAGTTTTATTGTAGCACAATGTAGTATTAAAGGTATCAAAAGGAACTTCGAGCATGTTATCAACTATTGACGATACAACCCTAAACAAAGTAGCATTGGCGCTTGGAGACCAAGATGCCGTAAACCTTATCGACCACCTAAAAGGCGTAGAAGAAATCACCGACGATGAAATCGCCAATAAAACCGGCATACGCCTAAACAGCGTACGCAAAATCCTCTACAAACTATATGACCACTCACTGGTTAGTCTCCGTCGTACCCGCGACCCCAAAACCGGCTGGTTTATCTTCCACTGGAAACTCCAGCCCGACCAACTCGAAGGATTCATACTTAGCCAAAAAAGACGGGTCCTTGAAAAACTCAACGTACGCCTAGAATACGAAAAAAACCATGATTTCTACTACTGCGGCAACCAAGAATGTAAACGTGTCCCATTCGAAGAAGCAGTCGAACTGGTCTTTCACTGCTCCGGTTGCGGCAAACCTTTGGTACATTTCGCCAACGAAGATATGATCGACCAGCTCTCAATCAAAGTTGAGATCCTGCGCAGAGAACTAGGCGAATAGGCGACCATGCAGCTTCCAAACAGGGAGCAAGCAATCAGGCTTCTCAAAGAAAACAGCTGTCCTCCCCAAGTCATCACCCACTGTATAGCCGTCGCAGACTATGCTCTAACAGTAGCTCACAAACTCCAAGACAAAGACATAAAAACCGACTTGCCTCTCATAGAAGCCGGCGCTTTATTGCATGATATCGGGCGCTCCAAAACCCATGGCGTTGATCACTCCTTAGTCGGAGCACAAATCATCCAAAGTCTCAGATTCCCCCAATCAATAGTAAACATCATCAAACGACACGTAGGTGCAGGTATCACCCCCGCTGAAGCCCAACAGCTAGGCTGGCCCAAAGATGACTACATCCCACAATCAATAGAAGAAAAAATCGTTTGCTATGCAGATAAACGCATCGACAACGGCTGTGTTGTACCCATAGAAACCGAAATCAGCCGTCTACAAAAGGCAGGGTTGAGCGACGCGGCAGAAAGAGTTAGAAGACTCCACATAGAAATAACAAACCTGATAGGCGAAAACCCATGACTAATATAGCCTTACTCATAAAAACATGGAACGGTAGTCAGCTACGACAGATAGACGAACTCCTCCATAACCAATTCGCAGATCTCGACGTAGATTTAAAAATTATAGGTAACCCCATTAACCGCTGGGTGCAAGCCTCTATTGAAGGTGAAGACCAAACTATCGCAATGGCCTACATACGCAAAGAAATCGGTACCTGTCCTGTCAGTTTTGACGCAGTAGACGTCGGCATGGTACTCAAGGGATTTGTTTCTAAAATCGATGTGGAAAAGCAGAGATTGCTGGTGGATGTGGGGGTTTTTGAACCCAAACCCACCCAAGCCGCTGTATATCTGCCAAACCTACAACTCCAGCTCACTAACAACAGGGACGTTACACTCAAACAACTCACTACAGCCTATGCCATCACCGAGGGCTTACCCTTAAGCCTCAAAATCGTCTCAAAAGACCCCGACACTTTAACAGCTGAACTATCCGATGAGCAGACGCTAAAACTACAGGGTTGGCAACAATCCCTCCTTGATAGACTCATCGTGATGAGGACATCTAAGGAGCTGGTTTCTGAGGTGATTGAACGGACACGATTAGATCGTGATGTCATTGACATAGAACATTTGGGTCTGTTTGAGTTTGCTTTAGTTTGTAAGTTGGGAACAGATGCCGCGGGTTTGATTCCCCGGATGGGTAGGTACATGCGTAATGCAGTGTTTGTGGTTTTTGACGCTAAAAAGGTGCGTTTTGAACGTGAACTGGGATTAACCTTATAAGTAGAACATAATTAATTATCCATTTTAGTATAATAAAAAATTAAAAAACGAAAGGGAGAGGGTAAAAAATAAACCAAATAGAAGAGAGAGGAGACGGTAGAAAAAAATACCGCATCGATATCGGCGCCTATGGTAGCATAGGCATAGAAGCACCAACCAAAGAAGAATGCCTTGAGCTATTCAAAGAAGTCACTAAAACCAAACGTGACCAAAGAATAGATGAAGCCATCCGATAAACTATTAACAATCCAACCAAACCGTTCAAGCATAAACAAGTCGTTTTTGTAGCTTGCAGATTCTACAACAAACAGGGTTATCTCAATATGTATATCGCAATTTCCTCTATTTAGCAGTCCCAACAGCCGCCTAAAAAGAACTGTCTATGGAGGCCTACTTTTAGACCTTGGACAAAAATGTTGCCGTTTGCAAAGTCAGACTGCGCAACAACGAACACTTCACACAACCCTGCCATATCTCTTCATCAATAGTGATTGTATTGGTGCGAAAATTGTGAAAAATTGAAATGAATATTTTGAAATTAGCGATAAAGTGAATGGTGGCTTTTGAAGGCGCGTGTTTTTGCGCGGTCTGAGTTCACTTTTGTTAAAGCTAATGAAGCAGTGAAGGCAGAGAAACATAAAGATGCAGGGAGACGTAAAGGTGGTAAAGTAAAAGCTGGTTTACTCGAATCTTCGGGTAAAGCAGTTATAGAGTAGAATCAAGTGATATAGTAGCTGACTTAGTGCACTGTAACAGAACAGAAGAAACAATGGATAAACGCAGTGCATTACTCAAAGAGATAGGTGAGGGGTATACTCGGTTATGTTTGTGAATCCTGTTTATATCTTGCAGTTTTCCTTTTCTCATACATATACAAAAGCACAATAATCAGCACCGCTATTACCGGACATAGAAGGAACACAAAGAGTAACTCAGTCAAGGGAATCTGTGTTATTGTCAGGTCAGTTTGAATCTCGTTTTGGTCTGTGGCAGAGGTGGAGTTGGGTGTTGCCTCGGTTAGATTGGGCACTTCATTGCTATCTCGAGTGATAGTCACAGTTTTACTGTTGCTCCAGCCGCTTAGTTCACCTGTAAACTCGTACCGATATAGATTGTTCATAAAAAAATGTCCATACTTTACTTGGACTTGTACATCAACTTTGCCGCCAGTGGGATACGTCCCTGCAGGAAGGAGTATTTGGGTATACGAACCATCCGACTGAGGCATACTTCCGTACTTATAAAGCGGATTCAATAGACTAGGGTCACCTTGTCCATACCAGACGTCTTCATCTTGGTCATAATAACCTTTAGTGCGAACATCATAATACAATTCATTATCCACCGACTTGTCGGGACGGTTTTGGTTTTTAATCTCTACTTTTATTACTTCAACCTTTTCACTGAAGCCGGGTGTATTCACAGTTTCTCCAGTGTAGGGGTCTACATATTGCAGGGGAGGAGCCGTCACTCTATCGATAACACCCAAGGTTGCTGTAAATTCTGGAACAGACAGCTTAGACACAGCCTGAACCTCACCCATACAGAGTACCCCTGTGAAAAGTAATGTGCAGACTAATAGGGCCCATATGAAAGCGGTAAAGATCTTTTTCATACCCAGCCACCGTACAGATATGATTCTGGTTGGATATGTAGTTTATTCCAAAATCAGACCGCGCAACAACGTTTAGTTTTGAGAGATAGCACAAATTTTCTTGTATTTTAGATGTACTGTGGAATTATTTTGTAATTTTTCCATCCACATTAGAAATGCATATAAAATTCACAGACGCGTTGTGCAGAAAGTTTGTTTTTGCGCAGTCTGAAGTTAAAAAAGAAAAAAGATGGTGTTGGTATTTAGATGCCTAGTGCGCCTATGCCTATGCCTATGCCTATGCCTATGAGCGCCAGCAGTGCTACTATGACGACAAAGACAATTACCGTGATGACAGCGATGGCGAATGCTTTAATCCAGCCGCAGTCAAAGAAGTGCTTAATGAGTCCCAGCCATACAAAAAGCATGATGACCGCTGAGAGAAAACCGCCAACTAAACCGCCAATTAAGGCTCCCACGATTGTGCCGATGACTGTGCCAAGTACGACTATCCATATGGCATCGGTGAATTTGGCGTTATGTTTTCCTGCTAATGCTCTGCCAACAAGCCATAGTATGGGTGAAATGACAATTACGGAAATGACTATCTGTATCAAAAGTTGTATGATGTCCATAGTGTTTCTCCAATAGTATATTTGACACTGGGTTTTTAAACAATCGCTTAAGTTAAGAGTGCATATTTGATTAAGTGGATCTGCTTGGAAGTTAGGCAGGCTTGTTTTAGGTTGATTTGTGTGTGTTAGAAAGGCTAGGTGAGATAATTATAGAAACAAAAACGGAAGACTTAACTCTATAACTGGATTTAAAGTTTTGAGAACAGAGGCGCTGAAGTATATATGAGAAAATACATAATTGAAGATGCAAATAGATGTTTACAATGCAAAAACCCTCTGTGTAGCAAGGGGTGTCCGATCAACACACCCATCAAAGAAGCAATTGCATTGCTTCTTGAAAGCAGATTGTTGGAAGCGGGTAAATTACTTTTTGAGAACAATCCCCTCTCTTTGGTATGTAGCTATGTGTGTCCTCAGGAGAACCAATGCGAGGGACACTGCGTAATGGGCAAAAGGGGTGCTCCTGTTTTTATAAGCGCAATTGAGCAATACATATCGGACTATTATCTTTACAATTACAAACCCAAGCGTTCCCTTCGAAACCGTGGGAAAGTAGCAATCCTTGGGTCGGGCCCAGCTGGGATGACCATCGCATTTTTGCTTGCAAAAAAGAATTATGATGTAACGATTTTTGAAAGGCATGACCAAGTTGGCGGAATTTTGCGTTACGGTATACCAGAATTCCGTCTGCCAAAAAGAATCGTAGACCAATTGATGGAAACTTTGATCGACAGCGGCATAAAAATCCGACCCAACACTACTATCGGATCAAACCTAACAGTAGATGATCTATTTCGTGATGGCTTTCTCGCCATCTTTATGGGCACAGGGGTATGGCAGCCACGCAAGCTAAATATTAAGGGTGAAAGTTTGGGGCATGTCCATTTCGCTATTGAGTACCTAAAAAACCCCTCTGTTTATCGTTTGGGAAAATCACTTATCATCGTTGGCGCGGGTAACGTAGCAATGGACGTTGCACGCACCGCATTTAGGCGTGGCTGCGAAGAAGTACTGATCGCTTATCATAAGGATGAATCTGGCTTAACAGCATGTGCGCATGAGCTTCAGTATGCTAAAATTGATGGTGCACGGCTTGAATTAAAAAAGTTACCCGTAGAGATTGTGGATGAAGGTGTGATATTTGCCGATTCTGAGGTATATACCGATGAAAATGGGCACACGCAGGCGAGGGCAATCCCTGGCACACAAAAGCTCTACCCAGCCGATTCGGTTATTGTTGCGGTAAGCCAGGGCCCCCGTACGGTTGTTGTTTCATCTACCACAGGAATTAACCTAGGCGAGAACGGGTTGGTAGTAGTTGACACCTTAGGTCATACGAGTCGCGAGGGCGTTTTCGCCGGCGGGGATGTTGTGACAGGGGCAAGGACGGTGGTTGAAGCGGTTGTTGCTTCTCGTAAAATTGCCGAAACCATCGATGAATATATTATCAAAAAATCCGTCTCTAATGATGGAATGTTAAAAATTGTTGATCAAACTTATCAAAATTCCATTTAACGGCCATTTTTAGGCTATTTTTAGGTTGATGACTGCATTTTATAACAGGAGCTCTACAAAATTACCCATAGCTCGACTGTTTGCCGCTTGATTTATGCGATTTTTAGAATTTAACCACAAAAATACGCGTTCTCAGATATTATTTGTGTTTTGAAGTCTAATTCTACGCACTTGTTGTTTGAGAAATTTGTGCAGATTAACTGCACCTTGGGGGGGGGTTATGATCAGTGATTATGCTGTTCGCACTGCCAGCGTGTGACTAGTGTAAAAATCGAAGGCTACATAAATCGAATCTAAACTAGGGCGTTTATCTTGGAAAGGACGAGAGGTTCACTTGTGCGCACTATTTTCCTGGACTTGGCAAATATATAAAAGCACTTTCCTTTCGTATTTTCCCTTTAAAAACAGGAGAGTAAACTTTGAATTGGAGCTATTAAAAATTAAATTAAAAAAATCCGCATCTGCAATGCTTTTGATGTTAACTATCTTTATTTCGTTATTCAGTGTTATGTGCGTTGCCAATGCACATACGCCGCCATACCTTGATGTTCCCACCCACTGCTATGCCGCAGTTTCATCCGAAACTATAGGCATAAGCCAAGAAGTGCTTTTTGTTTTCTGGCTCGACTGGGTTCCTCCCACCTCTACAGGCGCTATGGGTGACCGCTGGAACTTCTATCTTGATCTCACAACCCCCAATGGCAAAAACGAAACCTTAGGACCATACAAATCTGACTCCGTAGGCGGAAGCTACATTGCCTACACGCCAGACCAACTTGGTACCTATTCATTCGTGGCTAGATTTCCCGGTCAAAAACTCACAGGCATTCCAGGTGCAGAAAATAACATCAACGTCAATGACACTTATGCACCCAGCACAAGCGCGCCTGTCTACCTCTATGTACAGGAAGAACCAATCTATAGGTATAAGGAATCACCCCTTCCAGACAGTTACTGGACCCGCCCAATCTATGATACCAACCGCAACTGGGGCGCCTATGCAATGGGCCAATGGCTAGGCGGAGCATATTATGAAAGCCTCAGAGAAAAGGGGATCAAAAACCAAGCTGGCCCTGAGAGTAGTCACATACTTTGGACACGATCATACACTACCGGTGGAGTCATGGGTGGTCCAACTGAAGATCAAGGGTACTACACAGGTATCGCATACGAAGGCTTCAGCAGTCCAATGTTGGTCTTAGACGGCAAAGCATACTACAGCATACGTTACCCTCCATGGTATGGTTGGTATTGTATTGACCTCTACACAGGCGAGACCATCTACTACGAAAACAACACCATAGGTAACACAGGTATGCCCGCTTTTGGTGAAGTGCTAAACTATAATTCACCCAACCAACATGGCGGCTTCTCCTACCTCTGGCGAACCAGCGGCGTAACCCTGCCTACAGGCACAACAACAAATACAGGTACCCAAGTCTGGGAAATGCTCAACAGCTTCACAGGTGATTCCATATGCAAAATAGCCAACGTATCCACATCTGGCACGCAATTCATCGATAGTATGGGCGGCATATGCTACCTTAACTTTGCCAACCTAGGGACAGCTTCGTCACCAAACTACTACATGCAAATCTGGAACTCAACCGAAGCTGTCTGGTGGAGGCCCTCCTATGGTGTTGTGCCACCTAAGACTCTGCTCAACGGTACAACTAATCTGCCTGTAACCACAACAAGCAACGACTACTGGATGTGGAGACCCGGCGCAACAGCAGTTAGTATGTCCACAACTCAAGCTGGTGCAATCTATGATGGTCAAAACGGCTACTCTATGAACGTCTCTGTTACAAGCATCCTTGGTCCATCTAACTCTGTTCTTAACCAAACAGGTACCATCCAAGAACTTATTCCCGATCAACATGTAATCGTTGGGGCAGGCGGAAGAAACGACGAACGCGGCGTAGTCCCGGGTTTTCTGAGAGCCTACAGCCTAAAACAAGGTGAGTGGGGCAAAATTTTGTGGGACCTTTCCTTTACACCGCCCAAAGCAACGGATGCATACCTCAACAGCACTTACAGCGGCGACAGCGGTGGGCCTGTTCTATCTAGGGTTTCATCTGAAGACGGCATCTTTACCTATCGCGAGAAAGTGAGTGGGGCCATCTTTGCCTACAGCCTAACAACTGCAAAGCAAATTTGGGCTATCACTGAGGATATACAATGGTACTACTATGGTCTGAGTGCCTCAATTCACAACGGCCGTGTCTACACCTACGGTCCAGGTACAGCGCTAACAGCATACAACGCCACAACCGGTGCTTTTCTCTGGAACTGGTCTGCCCCATCCATGGGTTACCTTGAATCCGCAACCACTTATCCACCCCTCACCTTAGCTTTCTTTGTTGACGAGACAGGACGTGAAAAAGTATACTTCTACTCAACCGAAGGCACAGGACTAGTCTCACCCGTTAGACGTGACGGCTCAATTTTTTGCCTCGATACAAACAGCGGCGACCTACTCTGGCGACTAACTTGCTGGCCAGCATATGGCAACCAGCGCCTAGGCTTGCCTGTTATTTCTGACAGTCGCATCTTAGTTCTAGATGTGCACGACAACCAAATTTATTGCATAGGCAAAGGCCTAAGCGCAACCACTGTCTCTGCACCCCAAACAGTCCCTGCCCTTGGTAACAGCATCACTATCACCGGAACAGTCACAGACCAATCACCCTCCGGCAGGCATGACATCAACGGCAACCTAGATCTCGCTCTCAAAGGTACCCCCGCGATATCTGATCAAGACATGGATGCATGGATGGAATACATGTTCCACCAAAGGCCCAAACCAACAAACGCCAAAGGTGTCGAAGTATTCTTAAACGCAATCGACCCCAATGGTAACTACATCACCATCGGTAACACAACAAGTGACTCATATGGCAACTACGGTCTCGCATTCACACCAGACATTCCAGGTACCTACCAGATAATCGCAATGTTCAAAGGTTCAGCTGCATATGGGCCCTCAGATGCAACCGCTTATCTCACAATAGGTGATGAAGCGCCCACTCAACCACCCACACAAATCCAGCAGACATCAATAGCTGATACATACTTTATCCCTGGGATCATTGCTGTAATCTTAACCGTCATTATAGTCGGCATAGCACTCGCATTGATGCTCAAAAAGCGGCCCTAAAAAACTAACAAACATTCCCCTTCTTTTTTATACATATTAATAATTCCAGCCTTAGGCGGGAAAAGGTTAGAAACATCCTTCGGAGTTACTTTTTGCAATACTGCGCTATGCACTGTTTAACATAATACCTTTGTACCACTCGTTTTATGTAGTACTGGGTTCTAAAGTTCACTGAAGCCCACGCGCATTTTCTGCACAGAACGTCGCCGTCTATTTTGAGCCGGTTTGCACATACTTTTTGGTACTCAGGTGATCTGATAATTTCAAGCCATGATTGAGACGCTAAATTGCCAATTATGTGTTTTAATCCAAAATCCATACAGCACAAGGTCACATCGCAGTTGGGAAGCATTACAAACTGAGGCGCCGAGAGCTTCTCACAAAAAAACCAGCCGCGCAAGTGTCTTCCTTTGGTGTCCGTACAGGAACCTGCTCGCTCGTTTGAAATAAAGTGCTCATTCATCACATAAAAGGTAGTGATGCGGAGCCGTCTCATAACGGCTGTTAGGGTGTCTTTGTATGTTTGTGTGAGTGGAATTTTTGCGTTTCCCAAATTATCGGGCAGATGCAGAGTCACCTCAGGGTCACAGCGCTTGAGTCGTTCTACATCTGTGTTTCTGAGTCCGACAAGTGTTGAAAATAAACTAATCCTATGGCCTTTTGAATGGGCATACTCCATCATGTCTATGCATTGGGGGTTCAAGAAGGGTTCGGCAAAACCCGAAAAATGGATGCCTACATACCTTGGCACACTGACCAGTGCTGACTTAAAGTCACTGAGGGTTAACATTTTGCAACCGTGATAATGTTTTTGAAAAATACGTTGTGGACAATAGCTACAGTCAATGGTGCAATTGCTCACAGTCGTTACTTCTAGCCAAGGCTGAAACAGAGATATCATCTCATCTGACAATGCTAATCCAAGTTTTTAGTTATTTGTCTTTCTTTACCTCTGTTGTAGAACAATAATTTAACCACTGTGAACCATCAAAAAATATATGCTAAACAATATCAAAAACATCTTTCCAACTACAGGTCATATGCTGGCGCTGACTTATGTCCTATGGGCAGTGGTGGGATGTGTTTTGGTTATCGCTTCAAAAAATCTATTGGCTCAAATTATATGATGAACGCGTACTCGCTTGATTTGTTTCTTTTTATTCGTGTTTTTTGTCACTCTTTAGGGAGAGTTGGCAAAACCTAAATATCAAAGAACCGTATATTTTGGCAGACACGGGCCGGTAGTTCAGCTGGTATGAACGCTTGATTTGCAATCAAGAGGTCGGGGGTTCAAATCCCCCCCGGTCCACTTTTCAATCTACCGACGGCTTCTTTATTCGTTTGGTCATTGAATAATTTGGTGATGGTCATGTGGTATGTTTATTGTTTGTGGATGATTGCTTGATAGGGATCTAATCGATATGTAGGCGGGATGGTTGCGCTATATCCGCTAACATGTTGTGATGCGTTAGTGCTGTGTTGTTTCCCAACTATGTTGGATCAAATTTTTGGATGTGAACTGAGTTTTTGGGGATGGTTATCCAAATTGGTAATAAATCGATTGTTTCCCTGCTGGTTTGAAATGAACACCACAAATAATCTTTCTGTGTTTATTTCAACAGTTATATATTAATACAATAGTTTATTAGGGAGACAACTGTTGTGGTGTCCTTTAGTGACGTATGATGAGGGATTGCGTTCATACAAGGCGATTGCCTTCATTGAAAGCGTAAAATCGATTTGTTATTGTAAATTAGACACAATCCCAAAACAGGACGTTCTTGCAAAGCAAAAAACCCTTAGATATAACTCTAAATGTTTAGGTGAAAATTTATGGATAAACTAAAATTTGCCATCCCCAAAGGTTCCCTAGAAAAAGCAACCGCAGAATTCTTCTCTAAATCCGGATTCAAACTCGGCGGAACCGATCGCACATACCGCCCAACTATAAACGACCCCCAGATCGAGATGAAAGTACTACGACCCCAAGAAATCCCCGTGTTTGTCAGCGAAGGTTTGCAGGACATAGGTATCACAGGCGAGGACTGGGTAAAAGAAAACCGTGCCGATGTAGAGATCCTTCAAAATCTCGAGTACGGCAAAATCCGTCTAGTCATTGCAGTGCCAAAAAATGTTCCCGCAGGTACCACACTGGGTCAGTTCATGGAGTCTATTTGGAGTCAAGATAAAAACTTCCGCGTCAGTACCGAATACCTAAACATCGCCTCCGAATACCTTAAAAGCACCCCCGAATACAAAGCCCGCTTCGGCGATGTTGACCCTGTGTTGGTTACACCGTGGTGGCGAAAAGGCGATAACCCCAAGGCTAAAATCTTTCTCTCCTTTGGCGCCACAGAAGCTAAACCACCCGAAAATAGTGACTGTATCATGGACGTAACCGAAACCGGAACCACCATAGAAGCCAACGGTCTGCGCATAATCGACACAGTCCTTACATCCTCAGCTATTCTCATCGCCAATAAAAAAGCGCTCCAAGACCCACAGAAACGCGAAAAAATCTACGATATCGTAGCCCTACTAAAAGGCGTCGTAGACGGCTCAAAACGTATACACATATTTGTCAACGTCAAAAAAGAAAACCTCCAAACACTGCTAACTGAACTGCCCGCCCTCAAAAATCCCACGATCTCCCCGCTAACAGACGAGGGATGGGTAGGAGTCAACACAGTCATCGAAAAGGACTGCTTCATAGGCATACTTCCCAAAATCCGTCGACTCGCCCAGGGCTTAGTGGTATTTGAGCCGCGACAGGTGTTAGCACTCGACGAAATCGCCCGGAGAACAGACTGCCAATGCAAAACCAACCAACCCTAAAATTCTGGAACTCAAACCAACTGCCCCCAGATTGGTTCCGCCGACAGCAAACCAACCAAAACCAAGCGGAACTCGAAGCTGACATAAAAACTATCATAAACCGCGTTCGAATTGAAGGCGACCAGGCTCTTCTTGACTTCACCCAAAAATTCGACAAAGCCATCCTCACACCCACCACCATCAAAATTAGCCCATCAGAAATCAAAGAAGCCTACCAACAAGTAACAAAAGAGCAAGTGGTTGCCATCGAATTCATGAAACAGCGCGTCAGCATCTTCCAACAACAACTGCTCACACAAACCAATGTTTGTGCCTTCAACGAGGGTATCATGGTTCAAACTATGTTGCAGCCCCTCGAAAGTGTCGGTTGCTATGTCCCCGGCGGCCAAGCCGCCTACCCAAGCACCGTTGTTATGACCGCACTGGTCGCCAAAATCGCCGGCGTCAAAAGAATCGTGATATGTTCCCCTTCCAATGCAGAGGGCAAAGTTAACCCACTAGTGCTTGTCGCCGCCGATATATGTGGAATAAGCGAAATCTATCGGGTCGGAGGCGCCCAAGCCATCGCAGCGCTAGCCTACGGCACCCAAACCATAGTACCCGTACACAAAATCGTCGGACCCGGTAGCAAATATGTCACAGCCGCCAAAGTGATAGTCTCCCAAGATATTGCCATAGACATGCCCGCTGGACCCAGCGAAGTCCTCATCATAGCCGACCAATACGCAGACGCCCGTCTAATAGCCTACGACATGATCTCCCAAGCAGAACATGGCACCGATAGTGTCTCAGGCCTGATAACTCCCTCCCAAAAGCTGGCACAAGATGTACAGGCCTGGCTTACCAAACTAGTTGCCATGACACCGCGTGCCGAAAAAATCCTCGGATCCCTAACTAAATATGGGTTTATCATCGTCTGCACAAACATGGAAGAAGCCATCAACCTAACCAACCAATTTGCCGCCGAACACCTAGAAGTCATGACAAACGACGCCAAAAAACTCTCCCAACGCCTTACTGCAGGTTTAATTCTGGTCGGTCCTTATAGTTCTGTACCGTTAAGCGACTATGCCAGCGGAACCAATCACGTATTACCCACAAGCGGCTTTGCCCAGTCATTTTCCGGACTCTCAGCTATGGACTTTATGCGCCGGGTCAGCATCGTAGAATGCTCAAAGGAAGGCTTAGAAAAAGTCCGTACACACGTTAAAGTTTTAACTGACACTGAAAACCTTCCCAATCACTCCAAAGCCATAGATGCGAGATTTCAGCCATGAACACGTCCTACCAAGCCTGGTTCGACGAAAAATTGGCAAAGCTTCAAAACATTGATTGCTACAACGCTGGTATCACACCCGAAGGATTAGCTAAACAGCTCGGGGTTGAACAGTCAGAAATTATTAAACTCAACTTTAACGAAAACCTCTTCATCGATCGCACCAAACAGACCGCTCTCATAAAGCAACTAAGTGAAGAAATCGATCTTCGGTTATACCCCGAAGACGAAGAAGTCAAACTACGCAAAAAACTAAGCCACTACCTAAATGTCCCCCAAGACTTTTTAGTGGTAGGCAATGCAGGCGATGAATTAATAGACCGCATAGTAAGGCTCTTTATCGAACCACGCGATGTGGCAGTATCCTTTACACCTTCATTTGCTATCCCAAGACTCTGTGTCAAGCGACAAGGCGGCCAATACATAGAGATACCCCTAAGAGCCAACTTCCAGCTCGACACAAACACCATGCTTAACACCTTTTCAGATAAAACACGCCTGCTCTATTTGTGCTCACCCAACAACCCTACTACAAACCAGCTAAACCCCCAAGACATCGAAAAACTAGTCCAAGCATTCCCCGGCATAGTGATCCTAGACGAAGCCTATGGTGAATTTGCTGATTATAGCTTTATTTCTCGTATACAAGAATTCCCCAACATGATCATACTGCGCACATTCTCCAAAGCCTTTGGTCTAGCCATGTTACGGATAGGCTATGTCGTGGCCAACCCCGAATTAGCCGCGGTACTACGCGATAAAGTACCCCTACCCTACCCTGTAAGCGGCTTCTCTATTCGCATGGGTATAAAAATGCTCGAAAACATTGCTATAGCCCAAAATGCAGTCTCAGCACTTATAGCTGAGCGAGCAAACCTTATAGCACAACTCAACCAAATAGACGGCGTAGAAGCCTTTCCCTCACAGACCGACTTTGTGCTCATAAACACCAAAGCCCCCGCTGATCAAGTCTACACTAAACTGCTCAGACGGGGCATCATACTCAAAAAATGGGGCAAACTCCTACAGTATGAAAACTGCTTCCGCATAACCGTGGGTCTGCCCGAGATGAATGCTAAACTACTTGAGGCACTAAAACAAATTCAAGGTGACAAAAAATATGATGAGGACACAAGAGGTTTATCGTAAAACCAAAGAAACCGAAGTTAGAGTTAGTGTCAACTTGGATGGGGAGGGTAAAGTCGCCATCGCTACAGGTGTGCCCTTTCTTGACCACATGCTAACTTCACTGGCCACCCACAGCTTAATTGACATATCTGCCTCAGTTAGAGGCGACTTGGTTCATCACTGCGTAGAAGACCTCGCTTTGGGCCTAGGCGAAGCCCTAAACAAGGCCTTAAGCACACGCGAGGGCATCACCCGATTCGGAAACGCTACCACACCCATGGACTGCTCGCTGGCATCGGTCGCCGTCGACTTAGTCAAGCGGCCCTACTGCAAAATTGACCTCAAACTCAAAGGCAAAAAAATAGAAGACATGCCAACCGAAGACATTGTACACTTCTTTGAATCCCTAATTCAAACCCTGCAAGCCAACATTCACATCTTCATCCTCTATGGTAGCAACGACCACCACAAAACCGAAGCGGCAGTTAAAGCTCTTGCACTCTCACTTCGCCAAGCAGTTGCACTTGATCCCCGACGCAAAGGCGTACCCAGTAGCAAAGGAGTCATCTAAGTGGCTACTACAGCCATATTCGACTATGGCGCAGGAAACCTCCTCAGCCTCAAAACTGCCCTAGAAAAAACCAGCCTAACCACCTCCATCGCAACCAAAAAAGAGGACTTAATCAATGCAGACGCCATCGCCCTACCCGGTGTAGGAAATTTTTCAGCCTCACTTGAAAAGCTCAGCGCAGTCAAAGAGATCCTGCAGACAAAAGTCTTGGAGGGTACCCCTATATTGGGCATATGCTTGGGGCTACAATTGTTCTTTGAAACAAGCCAAGAAGGCCCCGGAAATGGACTAGCACTCTTCAAAGGCGAAGTTAAACAACTGCCCCAAACAGTAAAAGTGCCCCACATGGGTTGGAACACTCTAAACCTCAAAAAACCAGGTGCTCTCTTTGACGGTATTGTTGAGGACACCTACGTTTACTTCGTCCACTCACTATACCCTGACCCAGAGGACCCAAACATAGTGGCCACACAAACCCAATACGGAACAACTTTCACCTCTGCTATCGCCCAAAAAAACATTTATGGCACCCAATTTCACCCTGAAAAATCCGGTGTGGCAGGTCTTCAAATACTTAAAAACTTTGCAAAAATAGTTGTACGGTGACAAATATGCAGTTAATTCCCGCAATAGATCTCATGGGCGGCAAAATCGTCCGCCTAACCCAAGGCGCCGCCGAAACCGCCAAAACCTATGAAGCCCAATTCGGCACACCCCTTCAAGCAGCTCAGCGCTGGCAAATCGAGGGCGCAGGCAAACTCCACATAATCGACCTCGACGCAGCCTTTAGTATCGGCGACAACCGAGATGTCATCGCAGATATCGCAAAAAACATTACGTTACCCCTCCAAGTCGGCGGCGGCATACGTAGCTACGAAGTCGCAGAAAGTCTCCTAAAAGTCGGTGTCACCCAAGTCATACTAGGCTCTTTAGCTTTTAGCGACCCTTCAGCCATAACAAAAATCCAAAAATCATTCGGTTCTGACACCGTCATAGTGGCCTTAGATAACTGCAACGGGCACATCATGATCGATGGCTGGCAAACCGAAACCCCAATGACCGTAGATGAAGCCCTCAACAAATACACTCAGCTAGGCGTCCACACCTTCCTTATAACCTCAATCGCACAAGATGGCATGCTAAACGGCCCCGACCTCCAAACCCTCTCAGCCGCCATTCACTCTTCAAACACCAAAATCATCGCCGCAGGCGGCATAGGAACCATCAGCGACCTATGCGCACTCAAAGAAATCAATTGCCAAGGCGCCGTCATCGGCAAAGCCCTATATGAGGGGCGCTTCACACTAAAAGAAGCACTAACCCAGATAGGAACCTAACATGACGCTAGCAAAACGAATCATACCCTGCCTCGATGTCGACCACGGACAAGTCGTCAAATGCATAAACTTCCAAAACCCTAAATCCACAGGAGATCCAACCGAAATGGCTCAACGCTACAGCGACCAAGGCGCCGACGAACTCGTTTTTTTGGACATCACCGCATCAAGTGAAAAACGCAACATCATGCAAAAATACGTCGAAAACGTTGCCAAAACCATAAACATCCCATTCACCGTCGGAGGCGGCATCCGAAGTGTACCAGATGCAAGACTGATCCTCTGTAGTGGCGCCGATAAAGTGTCAGTTAACACAGCCGCAGTCGAAAACCCCAACCTAATCACCGAACTATCCGATGTTTTCGGACGGCAATGTATCGTATGTGCCATAGACGCCAAACGCAACTCCACTCCAACCAACGGAAAAACCATAGTAGACACACCCAAGGGCCCAGTTTGGTTTGAAGTCGTTACCTATGGTGGCAGAAAACACACAGGCATCGACGCATTAACATGGGCCACTGACGCCGAAAAACGAGGTGCCGGTGAATTCTTAATAACTTCCATGGATAGAGATGGAACCAAAGACGGTTATGATATCGAGTTAACCCGCAATATAAGCGAACGCGTCAACGTTCCCATAATCGCAAGCGGCGGAGCCGGAGAACCTAAACACCTCTACGACGTATTCACCGAAGGCAAAGCCGATGCTGCACTGGCCGCATCAATTTTCCACTACAACAATTATCCTATTCCAAAAGTCAAAGACTACCTGCGTAAAATGGAGGTGACCATACGACAATAACACCCGACGAATTGCTAGCAAAGCTGGATTTCAAAAAAAGTAATGGGCTCATTCCAGTTATAACCCAAGACGCCAAAACCAAAACCGTTCTAATGCAGGCCTATGCCAACAAAGAAGCCGTGGAACTGACACTTAAAACCAAAAAAGCAACCTACTGGAGCCGTAGCCGAAATGAACTCTGGATAAAAGGCGAAACCAGTGGAAACACACAAAAAATAATCTCAGTAACTACAGACTGCGACTGTGACTCACTACTATACATAGTCGAACAAACCGGCCCCGCATGTCACACCGGCGAATATAGTTGCTTCTACAATAAACTACTCTAACAAGATCTTTCCAAACCCGTTTTCACTATTTTTGAAAACACCTGTTTTTGCTCTCTTCTTTGCCATAGATAACAAAAAATTAAACATAAACATAAACAAAAATAGCGCCTATCTGCATATATGGTTGTTGATGTGCGAACAGAACGATAAGTCAACGTGTGAGTTTGCTCGGATAGCACGATTTAGACGCCGAAATCGACTACAAAACTGTACAGCTAAAAGCCTTTTTAGCGTTGATTTCAAAACGGCAATAGTGTCGGGATAACTGTGTTTAAGTGATGTCAAAAGCTGTTTAAGCCCTTGAGTTAACACTTTTAAACATATTTGCCCTTTTTCTCTGTGGAATATTATGTCTCTGCATGAAGCTCTGCTCTACACTCGCCAATCTGACGGCAAAGTTAAATGTTGCCTCTGTGCACGTCGTTGCCTCATTAGTATGGGTGCGCCCGGATTCTGTTTGGTCCGAAAAAATGAAGACGGCGTTCTCTATAGTCTAAACTATGGTAAAGCCGTCTCTGTAGGCGTTGACCCTATCAGTAAAAAACCCTTGTATCACTTCAATCCTGGTGCTTTAGTGATGTCGATTGCGGCGGCTGGATGTAACTTCCGGTGTCAATTCTGTGATAACTGGATGATCAGCCAAGATCATGAAGCTCCCGGTAATCCATTCCCGCCAGAGGAAGCGGTTAGGGCGGCGCAGAACGCGGGTTGTCAAGGTTTAAGCTACACCTATACCGAACCCACGATCTTTTTGGAATATGTCCATGACATTGCCAAGTTGGCTAAGCAGGCAGGGCTGTTTAACACCTTTGTAACCAATGGCTATATGACCCCCGAAGCGGTCCAAACCATTGCGCCCTATCTTGATGCGGTTACGGTGGATTTTAAGGGCGGTGCTGACCCCGACTTTTACCGTACAAACATGAGTGTCCCAAATGTCGAGCCTATCTATGATACGCTAAAAGAATTCAAACTCCACAACGTTCACATTGAACTTACAAACCTCGTTGTCCCCAAAATCGGAGATTCCCCAGAACGCATCAGCATCCTATCTAAATGGATAAACGATTACTTGGGGCCTGATACCCCTCTTCATTTGTTGCGATTCCATCCAGAATACAAGATGGCCAGTATCCCTGCTACCAGTGTACAGGAAATGGAACATGCTTACCTAACCGCCAAAAACCAAGGTCTCAACTATGTCTACATCGGTAACATCACTGATCACCCCGCCGAAAACACGATATGTCCCAACTGCGACACAGCCGGCATCAAACGTTGCGGTTTTGAAGTCACACAGTGGGACCTCACTGATAACATGCGTTGCCCCGTCTGTGGACACCCTATCCCCATAAAAGGTAAACTCTGGCAAAACAACCAACGATTTCCCTACGCGCTCTTCTAACTATTGTTAAATGACTATAATTGACTGTAATCGTATTATGGAAATGGAATCTTGGATTAGTCTTATTAGTGCAAAGTTAGTTTGCTTTGTATAGCGTTTCTCTATGCCTAGATATTCGGCGTTGGCGGTTGCGACCAGTTACTGGAAACCCAATGAAAACTATCTTTGCAAAATAACTGGGGCTTTGGAGGGTAAGCTTTTGGATGGGGATTTTGTGGTTGTTTCTGAGAAGGCGATAGCGATCGCTACAGGTTGTATAGTCAATGAAGCACTGATTGTGCCTAGCAGAAATGCAAAATTCATTGCTAAGTTTTGGATGCGTGTAGTCTGGGGGTATGGTCTTGGGGTTTTGTGTGGGTTTGGGATGCGTCTGCTTAGACGTTTGCGGGAATATCCCATTGAGTCGGGGAGTCGCCATAAGCAGGTTGCACTGGAGTACACGGGGCTTTTGGATGCGTTGATGTTTGGCTCAGAGGGTGGTATCGATGGCTCTAATTTGGCTTATTCTTATGTTAGTTTGCCTCTATACAACGCTGATATTTTTGCCCAGAAAATCCATCGGCACATCCAAGAAGAGTTGGGTAAAGATGTTTGCGTAATTCTCGCTGATACTGATAAGACTTTTCGGTTTTGTAGTTTTTATTTTACGCCCCGTCCTAATCCAATGCATGGTATTCATTCTTTGGGTGGGGTGATTGGTTATGTTTTGGGGAGGGTTTTGGATTTGAAACGGGGTTCTACACCTTTGGCGGTTGCGGGTGGCTTTCTTTTGGCTAGGGAAGCTTTAACCATCACAAACATCGCGGATCGGGTGCGGGGGCCGGGTTCAGGGGCAACGGTGTGGGATATGGCTTCACGTTTTCATGTCGAGGTGGACGGAGTGAGTTGGGAGATGCTCGATTCAATTTCTCACAAGCCGCTAGTTGTCGTCAGAAAGAAATCTCATTAAGGTTAATATTGCAGAAACAAACCAAAAACTGTGTTTTTGAAGAGTAAGACATAAAAATCGGCTTGTGAGCATATGCGCATTACGATGGGATAGCTAATGGAAGAATCACTACAAAAGCTGGATGCATTCTTTAATCCAAAAACCGTTGCAGTTATCGGCGCCACAAAAAAACCTGGCAAAGCCGGCTGCGTCATATTTGAGAACTTGGCAACTAACAAAAAAGAAGGCGTTTACACGGGCGAACTCTACCCTGTGAACCCGAGCGAAGAATCCCTCTTGGGCTTTAAATGCTTCAAAACGCTAAGTGAGGTTCCCGCAGATCAGGTTGACTTGATAGTTATCATCGTTCCTTCCAAAGCGGTAGCCGGTGTCATGGAGGAAGCGGTCGCTAAAAAAGTTAAAGCCGCAGTCATCATAACTGCCGGCTTTAAAGAAGTTGGAAACAAGGAGCTAGAAGACCAAGTCATCGCAATAGCCCAAAAAGGCGGTATCCGAATTTTAGGCCCCAACTGTTTGGGTATTTTTTACCGTAAAAGCGGTATTGACACCCTGTTTCTACCTGAGATGAAAACGCTTAGCACCGGCCAAAAATTCATTGCTACGCCCCGTCCCTTATCGGGAAGCATTGCAATGATCACCCAAAGCGGCGCCTTTGGTTCAGCGGCACTTGACTATCTAACCGGTCGCGGTATGGGCGTTTCTAAATTCGTCAGTTTTGGCAACAAAAGTGATGTCTCCGAATCTGACATCCTAAACTATCTCATCCAAGATGACGAAACAACAGTTATCCTTGTCTATCTCGAAGATGTTAAAAATGGACGCGACTTTATCGACATCGCCAAAAAAGTCACCCTTAAAAAACCGGTTGTTGTTATTAAATCCGGACGTAGTTCTGCAGGAGCACTGGCTGCCGCATCCCATACTGGTGCCATAGCAGGAAGTGACAAAGTCTACGATGCTGCCTTTGAGCAATGCGGAGTCATCCGCGCCCGTAGCATGGACGAATTCTTCGATTACGGCAAAGCACTTGCCCTGCAACCCCCAGCAACCGGCAAAAACATGGGTGTTCTCACTGATGCAGGCGGGCCAGGAGTCATGACCGTTGACGAACTTGAAACCCAAGGCCTAACCGCAGACCGTTTCGAAAAAGAAACCGACGAAAAATTCGATCAACTCAAAAAAGAAGGTAAAATCCTGGAAATAGCCGCTACCCACAACCCAGTCGACCTCACAGGCTCTGTTGTCGACGACCAATTCATCATATCTGCTGACATCATGTTCAACGATTCTAACACCCACGGCATCATCCTGCTCGGTCTCCACCACATGCCTGGTCTGCAAGAAAAATACATTGCAGGCACTGTTGCAGTTGCCAGTAAATACGACAAACCCATAGTCGCAGTCGACATCGGCGAAACCGATCTAGCCATCTACACCCGAAGCCATTTCGACCGATTGGGCGTTCCAAGCTTTGGTAGCCCCGAAGCCGCCGCACGCGCCATGAGAGCTTTGGTCTGGTACGGTGAATACCTCAAGAAAAACGGTGCTCTAGAAACCTACATCGCTAACTTTAAAAAAACAGTTACAACTAAACCGTAACTGTTACAACAACAACGTCCCCATCTCCCTTCCCTAGTTTCCCACGCAGATAAAGAGGCGCCACAACCTCCAAAACATCCACTGGATAACTTGGTACAAGGGGAATCACAACTGCCGCCTCCACGTCCAAAACTATCGCTCTAAAAAACACACCAAAAAAATAACCCACCTCGGGTTTAACCCATATACCGCAGGGGGGATCTAATATTCTTCTTTTTACTGTTTCAGCTTTTGTTAAACGCAAATTTAGGGTCCCCGGATAAGGCGTAAACCCTAGCTTCTGCTCTATTTGAGCCCTAACCCAGGGCAATTCAACAAAATCCTTACCTGTCCCACTGCCAGAAAAAACGGTGCCCCTAAAATCTAGTTGTCCCAAACCTCTACCTTCACATCAGGGTACGGGCCTAACCCCTGAGTAACCAACCTGGGGCCCCTGTCCTGTGGGGCAACATCCCTCCGCCTGAAGTTGTTGCTTTAACCATTGCGCAACCGACTTAAGGATAGAATCAGAGGATATATCCACAACAGGTACAATCATCTTCTCTTTAGTCTCAATTATCTGCATATAACGAGGCATAGCCGCATACCCAACATAAGTCCAATAAACACGCCGCCTCTCCAAAAGCTCCCTAGCAACCGCAACATTAGACGCTGAAAGCGGGAAATAAAGAAACACAATTCCATCAACCCAATACAATCCCGCTAACTTACCCCCAGCAATCACACTAGTAAACCGCGCAAGCTCCTCCGGGCTATTGAAATGCGTTTTCTCCATAATCACAATTTCTTTAAAAGGCTCATAAGAAACAGAAACTTCATTACTCATAAATCATTCACCACTAAGTAACCCATACAGTATAAGCGGTAACTTATTTAATTTATTATTATATCTGAACATGTGGGCAAATGTTTTAGTGTGGAAAATCAGGGTTGAGAATTAGTCTATGTCTGTGGGAACGTTTCTGGATGTGACCGACAAACTTCTTCCATGATGCGTAGCATTGAAGGTATCGCAAAAACTATGTCCCTAGCAGTAACAATCCCGACCAATTCGCTGTTGTTAACAACAGGTAAATGTTTGATGCGTTTTCTACGCATGGTATCTGCCGCTTCTTCTAAGCTGGCCTCTTGATTGATTGTTATAACAGGTGCCGAAGCTATCATCCCTGCCTTTATTTCACGTGCTGGCAACCCTTGTTCAAAACCTCTTATCAAGGCATCTCTAGACGTTATAATGCCTACCGGACGTTTTCCCTGTACAACAATAATGGAGTTAATGTCAAAACTGTTCAAAGTTGCGATAACCTCTTGAAGATTTGTGTCCTCTCTTACAACCTTGACCGGTTTTGTCATAATTTCTCGAACTAAGACGTTGTCAGACAAAAAAAAATCACCACTAAAGGATAGAGTTTGTTGTTAATCAATATTTTTAGGAGCAAAACCTTGGTCTGGAACCAAATCCGAAAAAGCCTCCTTGCCGGCCTGCTAAAGGAGAGTTTAATTCATGATGAAAAGTTTTAACTGATTATTTTGAAAGAAACTTTTTCTTATGTCTTATCTTCATGGACAACACAAGATTATTTAGTTTCTTTTTGGTTGAATATGATGTTATTGTTGTATCGGTGACCGATTGAGTGTCCTTTGAAATTCAAGAATTGCCTGATGTCATTCGGGTTATTGTCCTTTTAAACCTCACTAAGGGTGCTAAGCTGAAACGATCTACACTTAAGCGCCGTATTGATCGGGTTTATGTGAGTTATACCTGCATTGATCTCGATGAGCTCGATAAGGCACTTAGGGAAATGGTAGCTGAGAATCTCATCGAAGAAGGGGGTGAGTATGTTTGGTTAACCCCGCAGGGGCAACGGCTGGGCAAGGAGTGGGAGAGTCTTCTGCTAAAAAATGAGCCCATCATGGAGGTTGTCGCCGGTTTAGTCGATGGCTCCATCACAAGCCTTGTTGTAATTCTCTCCGCCTTTATCGGTACGCTCACTTCAAATGTCATATTTAGCAACCCCGACCTCGTTATTTTCTCTGCATTTCTAACTCTGAGCGCGGTTGCTATCACCAATTTTTCCAGTTTTCTGTTAGGCGGCATCACCGAGGACCTAAACAATATCATGACCCTGCAAAACCTAATGAACTACAGCCTAAGTGATATTCCTGACAAAAAAGAACGTGACAAATCCCTTCTGTTAGTCCAAAAGCTCTTTCTATTGCTGGGTCGCCAGATTCACCGCGCAAATCTATATGCTGCCATAGTCTGCGGAGTCACAACCTTCATAGCCGGCATAATTCCCATAGCCGCATACCTTCTTCTGCCTCCATACTATAACCTTATGATCTCACTTGGGCTGGTCAGTGCCATAGCCGGTGTCTTTTTGGTTCGTTACCGCTCCAAAAAAACCCGCGTCAGCTGGAAAATAACCCTCGCCGAAACCCTAACTATTGTCATAATCGCCACCATAGTCTCGCTAATCCTAGGTGCGGCCTAACTACGGCACAGATGTAGATGATCCTCCATTATACATCGATCCATAATCACCTTCAAACCTGTTTGCTGTGCTGTTTTTGCGGCATCTATGTTGATGATGCCCCGCTGCATCCAGATCACACATGGCCTGCCAAACTGGTTTCTGAGTTTGATTGCTTGCTCCACAACAGGTGGTACATCTTCGCTTTTTCGAAAGATATCTATGATATCTATGGTTTTCTGTATCTCGGGTGGGATGTCTAGGAGATTTTTGTAACTTTTTTCACCCACAGCCTCATCAACAAGGGGGTTAACGGGAATTATGTGGTAGCCATGCTTTTTGAGATATGCCGCAACACGATGGCTGGGCCTGCCCAGGGTGTTTGATAAGCCGACAACGGCAACAACACGATACTTGCTTAGCATTTCTTTAATTTCTTCAGGATCCATTCATATCCTCTCTATTTTTAGGATGTTTAGCTGAGTTTTAACTCAAAGAGCTGTCTTTTACCATTACGAACCGCACACATCTGTACTGTATCACCGATGTTATGTTTGTGGATTTCTGTGACTAAATCCTCAATCCGCCTGATTTCAACGTTGCCGACTTGAAGGATGATATCCTCCTGTACCATACCCGACAACTCCGCAGGACTGCCAAAGGCCACTTTGGTTACCAACACCCCATAATCCACCGGTAGACCATAATAGCGCGCTATCTGAGTGGTCAACGTTAAACCAACGATACCCAGCCAAGGTTGGCGCTTAACATCTTTTGTGACCGTTTCCTCAGTATAGCTCTTAGCAGAATTTATTGGGATTGCAAATCCGATGCCTTGAGCATATGGAATGATGGCAGTGTTTATAGCAACCACCCTACCAGATAAGTCAATGAGAGGACCCCCACTATTACCCGGATTTATGGCCGCATCGGTCTGTACAAGGTTCTCAATTAGCCCCCGCTCAGATTCAACTGTTCGATTTATGGCACTCACAACACCACTAGTTACGCTAGGACCTCCAGCTAAACCAAACGGATTGCCAATTGCATAAACCCGTTGGCCCACCCTGAGTTTATCTGAGTCCCCCAGCTGAGCGGGATAAAGATCTTCACCGCCATGGATCTCTATGACCGCGATATCCCGGATTGCACAGGAACCGACAATGACACCCTCCAGCACCTGATTATTCCACAGCGTAACATTGATTTTTTGTGCCCCGCCAACAACATGATTATTTGTCAAGATTAACCCCTCATTATCAATGATTGTGCCTGAACCCATGCCGCTCACCGGTACCGCATGATAGAAAACGTTGTGCACCAACTTGACTGTAGAAATGTTCACAACACTCTTGCTTGCTTTCTCGATGATATCTAGTACTGCGCTTTCATCATAGGACACGCCAAATTCCTCAAAAAAGGAGAGGAAACCTTTTTAATAAAATTTAGTGTATACATTTAACTCATTGAACGATTCATAAACAATAATATGCTGGCTTTGCAACATTATTATGCTATTAACTATTAACCATGCGTAGAATTAAATACACCCAATTAAACACCCATATGCAATGGCTGAATTGCTTCAAGTTATGACTGGCAATCACTACACGTATGATATAATCAATCCATAAACTGGATGATACTGTTGATGTGAAATTAGTTCAGATATCCATCTAGCGTTTCTCTAATATCCACCTTTACTTGATCTAAAATGGATTATAATGTTTCAATGAAGGTAAAAGAAATTTCGAACATATTATGCCTAAACCTGCTAACAGAAACGTATGTTGCTGTGTTTCTCGTTCTCAAACTTTCGCAGTTTGTATGTTAAGCATTTTTGTCCATTATCTGCTTTATTTTTTCGGCAAGTAATTTGTTGTCTTTGGCTGAACGCACCGTCACGCGTATGTGTTTGTTATCCATACCCATAAAAGTGTAGCAGTCCCGGATTAGAATGTGCTCTTTTGCGAGTTGTTCCTTGAGGGCAGTGGATGTGAGGTTTGAGTTGGTTATTTTTATGAGCAAAAAGTTGGTTGTGGACGGGTAGATCTGTAGGCCTTGGATTTGCTTTAGATCGTTTGTGAGTTGCTCTTTGTTTTTGTTGATGGTTTCTTTGGTTGCTTTTATGAATTCTCTATCGTTAAATGCCGCTTTGGTGACTTGGCATGCTAAGCCATTTATACTCCAGGGTTGACGCATAGTTTCGAGCCTCTCGATGAGACTGTCTGCACCAAGGGCGTAACCAAAGCGTAGTCCGGCCATACCATAGAATTTGGTAACTGAACGGATGACAAAAAGATTCTCATATTGGCGCACCATGCCTGCGACTGTGTCTTGCTCAGGTTCTTGAGCGAATTCAATATAATTCTCATCGACGCTAAAGATGATGTCTTTTTTATGGCAAAATGACACTAGATCCATGATACTTTCTTTTTTGTAGAGTTTACCCGAGGGACTGTGGGGGTTGCAAAGACACATAATTTTTGTGTTCTCGCTGACTGCTTCTTTGATTTTTGGGGTTTCCAGCGAAAAATCTGCTGGCAGTTGGACAAAGGTGATTTTGCCGCCGGCGCGCAGGGTTGCTTTTTCGTATTCTGAGAAAGAGGGCACCGGAATCAGTGCATCAAAGTTATGCGGTAAGATCTCTGCTATCATGTAGATGAGCTCAATGGAGCCATTGCCTAGTAACACGTTTTCCGCCCCAACTCCATGACCCACATAATCGGCGATGGTTTCTTTGAATTCAACTGGATTTGGGTCTGGATAGAACTTGATTAGGCGAGCGTGCTCTTTAACAGCCTCGATTGCTTTGGGAGGTGGCCCCATGAAGTTGATGGGACCGCTAAATTCGAGTACTTCCTCGACGGGTATATCGTGTTTTCGGCTAAACCCCCAAATATCCCCACCATGGCTCACAAAACGCCGTTCCTTAGTTACCTGCACTACTTTGTTCCTCCATAAGCCGGTTTAGCTCTTTATCAACTGCTAAATGTGCTTTGTAGTGAGCGTTATATAGGTTTACAGTCTTATACAGCCAATACACGGCCCCAACCCCCAAAGTAGCTATGGTAAGCAAGACATATGTGGTTAACGGTACAGTTTGGGGCATAAATACCCGTTCAGGCAGAACCGCAACAAGATAGGCATCCTGTTGTTGCTCATGAACTGCCAAGTCCTTAGATAGCAAATAGATGATGATAAAGGCAGGGATAATAAGTATGATACTTGCCGCCCACAACCTAGCATTACGTTGCCTCACAGGCTCCATTGGCGGCGGTGGTTGTTTGCCTTTATTTCTGAGGTACTGTGCGACGCGCTGTTCAAATTTGGCTTCATTTTGAAAGTGACGATTTCGACCCTCCACCAAACGATAGAACATAGGGAAAAACGCCGCACCAAACGTCACCACTGCACCTAAAAACCACATAGAAAACCACACTTTCTGATCTGCATAGTTGTTTGTGTTGGAGGCGGTTTGCATTTTGCTTCAACTATAGGCGTTGCTTACAAGGTTGGGGAGCCAAACTTTATAAGGTCTCCTATTTGTGTAAACGTAATGAGCCAATGTCAAATGTTGCTCTCTATTATAATTCCCGTCTACAACGAGGAGTTAACGATAGGCAACATCATCGATCGCACAAAAGAAGCCGCCCGTCAGCTTAGATTAGAAACTGAAATCATCGTGGTCGATGACCGTTCTCACGACAAATCGCTTCTGATAGCCTGTCAACGTAACGTTAAAGTTTATGCTCTAAAAGAGCACCTAGGCAAGGGTTATGCATTGCGGGCAGGGTTTGCCCAAGCTAGGGGTGACCTAATTGTTACTATTGATTCGGATGGCTCGCATTGGCCTGAGGAACTTCATGAGGTGGTTGCGCCTGTGTTTTGCAACCAAGCCGATTTAGTTATCGGGTCACGTTACATGAACCGCAAACGAGTTGAGGCGCGTAAGCTCAACAAGTTTGGGGTCCGCATCTTTAATTCGCTCATTGAGTTGTTTACTGGTGTTGCCATTACCGATAGTCAATCTGGTTATCGAGCTATGAAGCGCGACGTATTATTAGCGCAAAAGTTGACCTCGGGGGAGTACGAGATTGAATCTGAGATGCTGGTTAAAGCTGTTAAGGCAGGATTTAGAGTAACAGAGGTGCCTATAACCTTTGAGCAACGCACATATGGCCGCTCGGGGGTGGATCCGATGATGGATGGCTCCAAGATCCTTTTCTCCATCATAAGAGCATACCTAAAGGGATAACAAAACGATGACTCAGAATAGTTATCCCAAGGTTTCTATCATCGTGGCCTCCTATAACAGCGCTGACACTATCAAGGAGTGCCTCCAATCACTTTTAGCACTGGATTACCCGCGAGATCATGTAGAGGTTCTTGTTATGGATGGGCTCAGCAAAGATAACACAGTCAAAATCGCTGAGCAACTCGGTGTCAAAGTCCTCTCCATAAACCTTAGTGCACCTGCCGCCTACAATTATGCCCAAAAAATTGTGAGCCACCCCATTTTAGGGTTTGTGGATTCTGATGCTAAGGTTGAGCCAGAGTGGCTAAAAAAACTGGTGGGGCATCTGGATGAGACGATGGTGGCGGGTGTGAGTGGCGCAATAGAGACCTGGAATCAAGCTAACCCTTGGGCCAAAAGCATCGGCTACGAACTCAAAAGTCGCTACCAGCGCATCGGCAAATACACCAGCCGTATAGCCACCATGAATTTGTTACTCAAAAAATCTGTCATCGAAGAAGCCGGCGGTTGGGATGAAAATCTGCCCAGCCAATACGACACCGACTTTGGCCACCGCATAGCTAAACGAGGATACAAAATCGCCTATGAACCCTCAGCGGTCTGCTATCACTACAACCGTCCCACACTAAAAGCGTTTTATCGCCAACAACTCCAATATGGAAAGAACACCCTCAGACTCTACCTAAAACACGGTAAACTAGCTAAAGGCGATGAAATCACCGATATAGGCATGAACCTCCAACCCCTGTTGTTACTATCTGCTGTAGTGTTATTTTGTTTGGGGTTTGTGCCATCATTACGGTTACTCTGGATCGGCCCACCTGCCATACTTATGGGTATGCTTCTCTACTTTACCTACTTAGCCCTAAAAATCTCCCACAGATTCCACGACTGGTCAGCTATGCGATTGGTGGTGCTCTACTTTGTCCGCTCAATTGCATGGTTCAACGGCGCCGTCACAATCACCATAGCCCATCTATCAAAAAGAGGGAAAAAGCCCTGATGTCGCCCAAAGTCTGCTTCATATCCCCCGAATACTGGCCCCTAACAGGCGGTACTGGCAGCTATATCTACTATCTAAGCAACGAACTCCAAAAAAACGGTTACCCCATCTACATCGTCACAGGTGCAAACCAAACAAAAGACCTCCACGTTAACCCCAAACTCGATGTATCGTTCCTTAAAATTCCCAAAACACCAATAGTCAAGTCTTTCCTACTAGCCGCCCAAAGTAGTCAAAAACTCCAAATCAACCAAAAAGCCGTCCAAGTAGACATTACCCACCCCCAACTCCCACTTACCCCCAGCTTCGCTGTCCCCCCAAATTTTGGTAAAACCATAGTCTGCACAGTGCATTCCACCTGGAAAGGCGAAGCCCACGCTATCGCTGGCGAACCCTACATGCGGCTAAATGCAAACGAAAAATTTCTCATAATAGCCAACCGTTTTTTGCGCTTCTTTGAAGAAGGTATGTTACACCGTGCCCAAAAAATAATCGCTGTGAGCCACTTCACCAAATGGGAACTCATAACCTACTACAACATTCCCCCCCACAAAATCCAAGTCATCCACAACGGTGTCAACATCAAAAAATTTCAACCCCCAACAAACAAACATAAAATCAAAAAAGAACTAGGTCTAAACCCAAACGATATAGCTATTGTCTCAGTAGGCCGACTATATGCACGCAAAGGTCTCTTCAACCTCATCGAAGCAATGCCTGCAGTGATAAAACAGTTTCCAAACGCCAAGTTCATTATATCCGGCAAAGGCCAGAGTAGTGAAATGATAAAACTCCACGCCCACGCTGAAAGCATAGGTGTAAAGAACAACATCAAATTCACTGGTTACACCCCCGATAGAGAGTTGCCTAAACTCTACCAAGCCGCCGACATCTTTGCGTTTAGCACCTTATATGAACATCACCCCTTTGCCATCCTAGAAGCCCTTTCTACAGGTCTGCCTGTTGTCACAACTACCGTAGGCGGTATCCCTGAAACTATACAAACCGGAAAAAATGGTCTGCTAGTCCCTCCCTTTAACTCTGAACAATTCTCAAAGGCCCTTCTCTACCTGCTAGAGCATCCAACGGAGGCCGCAGAGATGGGTGCAAAAGCACGTCAAACCGTGGTAGAGCAACTGGATTGGAAAATAGTCGTTAAAGACGCCATGAAAGTCTACGATGAAGCACTACGATGATTGTTATCCATAATCGGCGGTACAATTTTTTCTGTACAAATCTACAATAAATGCAGTAGTGTGGATGCATGGCAAGGAAACACTGCCTATTACCGTAACAGTTCGAAATAAATATCCATGTTGCTCTTTGCCAGCAACTAATTCCAACAGGGTTTAGTGGTCAATTCACTTTCTCTCTGCATCAAGCTAAAATTCTCCATAACGGCTTCTTCTCTGAGAAGATGTGTGACGCCAGTGGATAGTGCGCTGTTTTTGTGATGCTTGTTTATCTGTTATTATCTGTATTCTGTATTTTGTTTTTTGTACCCATTACACATCCGGGATCACCATTTAGTGTATCGCCGTTATGGTATGCGGCTGACCGTGCTCTGCATCCACCGCAGATAAATTTGTATTGGCAGACTCCGCAAGTGCCTTTGAGGTTGGCTCGGTTGCGAAAGGCATTAAACAACGGTGCGTTGAGCCAGAGTTTTTTGAATTGCTGTGTTTTGAGGTTTCCCACGTTTAGGGGCAAAAATACACAGGGATGTACATCCCCTTGAGGTGAAATCGAGCAGTAGAGCCGTCCTGCGCCGCATCCGCCGATGAACTCCCCTAACGGTACTGCTTTTTTTGTAACCTTAACTGTCTGCATGTGTGCCAAGGCCATGGTAACTTCGCCTGTTCCGCTTGAACCCTGACACTGCAATGCAACCCGCGCCAGTTGCGGTGCGGTCGCTAAAATTGTGGTTTTGCACCCCGCTGACATACGATTAAGCAAATAACGCATGACATCCTCACGTTGTTGCGCGGTGAGGTCTTGGTCGCGATGATCTGCGCCGCGTCCGGTAGGTATAAAGTTAAAGTAGGTAAACCGTTCAGCTCCTAGTTGCTCTGCTAGATCGATAATCGCTGGTAACTCTGAGAGGTTATTTTTGCCCACCGTGGTAGCGATACAAGCACAGATATCTGCGTCGATACAGTTTTTGAGCCCGGCTATGGCTTTATCAAATGCACCAAGAACCCCCCGGAAATCATCATGGGTCTTGGCCGAGGCACCATCGATACTTATATCGATATAGTTAACTTGGGCCTGCTTGATTTTTGCCGTATTCTCTTTGGTAAGAAGAGTACCGTTGGATGCCAGTGAGACATATAGACCCCGATCTGAGGCATGTTTGGCAACCTCAAAGAAATCTTTACGGGTAAGCGGTTCACCTCCACTAAAAGCCAGCGCCGTAACATGTGCGTCAGCCAACTGATCCACTACATCAAGCGCCTGTGCTGTGGTTAACTCTTCTTCTTGTACTGTACCGCTGTTGCTATAGCAGTGTTTGCAACGCAAGTTGCATCTATGTGTGAAGTCCCAAACCACCAAAAACGGTGCACAAAGTGCTATGGGTTTTTTAATACCAAAATATACAAACGATTCCACCAAATTAAGAACGGCATTCCGCGCATATCGATCCGTTAAAAGCTTAGCGGCCTTTTCACGCTTAAACCCCAAAGCCCGACGAAGAAACTCTACCCAAAACCCAATCACCTGCGAATAAAAACCATTACACCCACTACACTTTTTGTCGAGCTTGCCTGCATAATCATCCAAGGCGGCCTCCAGTACCGTTCTACCACATATCCCACATTTTTTAAGCGAAAGCTCAAGCATTTGTCTAGTCATAGGCATAGATATAACTGCATTCCAAAACGTATCATGGGATAGGATGCTCACAGCAAGGCGCCTCCAACAGATTTAACCCTTAATTGGACATATGCGGGATGTAAACATTTTGCTGATTGTTGCTTTAGTATTTTTTTAGGTTTTTATTTATTTCTTCATGATTTGTTCTGCAATTTCTAAGTCTTTGGTAGTGTTTATGTTTAGTGTAACTTCGATTTCTTGGGTGATTATGGCGGATGTTTCGGTTTTGCCTTCACCTAGAATTTTGGTGCCGTTTATGATGTTGATGCCTGATACGGCATACCAGTTACCTTGGTATTCGTCGGTGGAGGATATGGAAAGTCCCAACCTTTTTCGTTTTTCGATGGGTACAAACACTGCCAAAAAATCTTTGCCACATTCTTCAAATTCCATAATCACCCTATCTAGTATCTTCCCTGTTATAGCTGGAACATCTGAGGGCATAGTCAGCACCGGTCCCCTCCAACCCAGCTTGTTTACTGCCTGTTTTAGATCGTCATGGTATCCTTCGGCGTTGGTATGTAGAATCTTCCATCCCATGCTTAGGCAGTGTGCCTCAGTTTTAGGTGTGTTGGTGCTTGTGATAACATAGAATTCAGATATCTTTTGGGAGGATAAGACGGCACCGACCACCCAGTCAATCAGAGGCTTACCTAGAAACGGCAACATCGGTTTCTCTATGGGTAGTCCCATACGGCTTCCTCTGCCACCTGCCATAATCAACGTTGGAACCATTACCCAGTCACTCCCGTCAGTAGTAGCGCAAACAGGATCAGTGTTATGGCTCTTGTGGTTTCGTTGGTTGCCCCAATCATGTCTCCGCTGACGCCGCCAAACACATGATTTGATACCCTGCTCATAACAAGCGCCACAGGAACGCTGATAATCATTAAGCTCGTTGCAGCCAATCCTAGCATGGCATATCCTGTGAAGTAGAAAACGGGGTAGACTATGAGTGCTGAGAGCAGATATGCTATGATGTTTTGGGGTTTTTTGGCTTTGGCAAGAAAAATCGAGCCCAGACCCTTGTGGGAGGGTTTTCCTATCCAGACGATGGTAACCATGGCGAGTTTGGCTGAAACCTCGGCCAAGATGACAGCTGTGAAAGCAAACAAAGGACTGACCAAGATCAAGCCTGCAACCGCTATGAACTCTATTGATAGAGCCAAGACTGCGCCGGCATATGTTACCGTCCAAGCATGGGCCTTCATTTTGCGGTCGTGGAGGTTACGTAGCCCTAAAGCATTGCCAAGGTCGATTAATCCATCAAAGTGTTGTAATCCTGTGAGGACTAAAAGAAAGGCTATGGTCATGGCGGCTGGTATGGCGGACCCTAAGAACGCCATAGGCAAGGCAACGTAGATATTGGCTATATTTAGTAGAAAAGTGGTGATGGTGCTTGCGAGTATGTAATATAGTCCACCTAAAAGCCCGATGAAGCCGCCGACTACGGGGAAAAGCCACATGTTGGATGCTGTAGTGAATATGAAATCTTCTTTTCCTCCTAATGGGATGATGGTGAGAAAAGACAGCAGATCCTTGAAAACTTTTCCAGCCCTCAGAGGTGACATGTACTTACAACTTATTTAAATAGAATATAGACTTTATTGTTGGGTTTAGAGGGGTTAATGTGGAAGAGCAAAAGGTACTAGTTACTGGTGGAGCAGGCTTTATAGGCTATCACCTGTGCAAAAAACTCTCAACAATAACCAGCAATCTAACCATATACGATGATCTATCCAGTGGCAAAATAGAAAATGTCACCGATGTTCCCTTAGCAACGTTTGTGCAAGGAAATATCTTAGACCTAAAAACCCTCTGTGGATTGCCTAAGCAGGATTTGATCTATCATCTGGCTGCACAGGTTGTGGTGCCCTACTCCATGGAAAACCCGCTCATTGACTTTGAAACTAACGCCAAAGGCACCGTTTGTGTGTTGGAGAAAGCTCGGCAAGACGACGCTAAAGTCGTGTTCGCATCAAGTGCCGCAGTCTATGGTAACCCTTCGGTGTTTCCAACACCTGAAAGCTATGGTTTTCATCCCTTTTCATGCTATGGCTTATCTAAAATAGTTGGCGAACAATACTGCCAGATGTATCGCGAACAATACGGGCTTGATATTGTCATCACCCGCTTTGCAAATGTGTATGGATTGCGTTGTCATGGCGTCATCCATGATTTTCTCGATAAACTGGCCAAAAACCCCGACAAACTCGAAATCATCGGCACAGGCCAACAATCACGCGACTTTGTACACGTCTCAGATTTGGTAGAGGCTCTAATAACCGTTGGTGCCAGTGACAGATTTAACGGTGAAACCTTCAATTTAGGCATCGGCAAAACCACAAGCATCCTCGAACTCGCCGATCTCATCTTAAGTATCCTTGAACTTAAGGATCGAACTGTCATCACCACTACCAACCAATCTTGGCAGGGTGATGTGACTAAGATTTGGTTTGATATAGGCAAAGCCAAACAAGAACTCAATTGGATCCCCAAGGTTACCTTGGAGGATAGCATACGTGAAGTCATTGCAGACAGGAAAATCAGCCTATGACCAACTCGCCGCTTAAGGGCTTAATCGCACTTCTCCGGCTTCCCTACTGGCTCATGACAGGCGGTCTCTCGCTTCTAACAGCGTTTGCGCTCCTAAAAGATCCCCTAAACATGAGTCTGCAGACAGCCCTTTTAATTTTCTTCTCTATGGCCTTTATAACCTCCGCGGGATTTGCCATAAACGATTACTTTGACCGAGAAAGTGACGCAATCATAAAACCCAAACGTCCCCTCCCCGCCGGTGCGTTGACGCTAAAACAGGTGGTGGCAATTTCAAGCATCCTGTTTGCAATCGGTTTAAGTCTCACATACTGGCTACCGCCGCTTAGCTTCGCCATACTTGCAGTCGATTCTTTAGTTTTGATACTCTACTCATATTTGGTAAAGAAAAAATCAGGGTTCCTTGCAAACATTGTGGTGGGTATTCTAACGGGCACAGCGTTTCTGTACGGCCAAGCCGCCATCTCAGGCACCATAACACTGATCTCACTAAGCCTCTACCCTATCGCGTTTGGCACCATAGGCGGCAACGTTCTTCGCGACGTATTAAGCGTTGAGGGCGACACCAAAGTCGGCTACCCCACCCTGCCCCAAAAAATCGGCAACTATAACGCCGCCAAAGTCGGGGCTTTCTTTTTCCTTCTAACAGGTTTACTGGCACCTCTGCCTGCATTACCCCTGCTCCCAAATCACTTTACCATCTACTATCTGCCGCTTATCCTCACTTGGAGTGTATTGTTAATCTACTCCTCAGTACGTCTCTTTCTCTCTGGCTCCACCGTGCAAAACGTGCGCAAGTACGAACGCATTGTCACAATGTCCATGATGCTGTTGCCACTTGCGCTTATAGTTGAAGCCATAGCAGGATGGATAATATGAGCCAAACCAAAAGCATATGCCCTGAATGTCAAAAAAAAATCGACGCCCAACTCAGCAATCAAAACGGCAAAATACAAATCAAAAAACACTGCCCCGCCCATGGTAACTTCCAAGCTACCCACTGGCAAAGCCACCCCATATTTAACCACATGAAAAAATACGACCAATTCCAATATCTAGGCGACCTAAACGCCCCCAAAAACCCTGAGGGATGCCCCTACGTCTGTGAAACCTGCAAAAACCACGCCTCAGGAACAGTCATAGGCGTCATCGACGTAACCAAACGATGCAACTTTAGATGTGCTGTTTGTTTCTCAACTTTTCCAGGACAAGAAACAACCGACTATGAACCCACAAAAGAAGCCCTCATTGATATGCTCAAATTCGCCGCCAAAGCCAGTCCCAAACCCCCTGCCATACTGTTTAGCGGAGGCGAACCCCTCGAACGAGAAGACATGCCCGACATCATCGAGGCTGCCCACAAATTAAAATTCATGACGATCCTAGCAACCAACGGTACACATCTTGTCACCGATCAAGGCCTAGCTAAACGGCTAAAAGACAGCGGCCTAAACATAGTCTATCTCTCTTTTGACAGCTTCCACGAAGAATTCAACAAAAAAATCCGTGGTCTACCCCTTGTAGACCTAAAACTCAAAGCAATCGAGGTCTGCCGCAAATATGACATAGAAATCATTCTAGTCAACACGCTCATGAAGAGCCTAAACGACAAAGAAGTTGGTGACATGATCCGCTTTGCCGCTAAACACACCGACATCATTCGTGGCCTAATCTTCCAACCCATCGCATTTACCGGCAGAGCAACCGAAAACCCCTTCAGAGAAAACTTCCGCGAATGGAGCTTTGCTGAAGACGTAGAAAAACAAACCCATGGCGAAATTAAAACCACCGATCTATACCCCATGTCGGTTATGACCTCGCCCATCAAAATCATGCGCAAGTTTATGCAAAAACCCTGGCCCCTATTTAGTTGTAGCCCCCAATGCGGTATCGTCAACTGGATCTACGTATCTCCCAGTACAGGAAAAATGTACCCCATAAACCGCTTTGTCAACTTTGACCGCTTCTTTAATACCATACGTAAAACTGCCGAGAACGCCGAAACCAAAAACCGCTTACAACTCCTCACCTCATTGTTCATGGGTGCTATGATATCAATGAACATGTTGCTAGTCACCCAAGAAGTCGGAACTTTCACACTTATCAAAAGCATACTACAAATGCACATCTCTCCCTCCTACCAAGCGCTGGGCAAAATCCGTCGACGTATCTTCCTACTGGGTTGCATGGCCTTTATGGACAGCTACAACTTCGACGTCAACCGTGTCCGCCGATGTGTCGTTCACTACATCACACCCGACAAAAAAATCATACCCTTCTGCGCCTACAATAACGTCCATCGCGTCGCCATCGAAAACGAATATGCTGACAGACAAAAACCACCCACACCCCAACAAATACCAATCAACGAACCCAAAAAACTTGAACTCACTATTCCCCAACAGTAACCCACAAAGCGGTAGCATGCAGAGTATGAGTTAACTCAAATCTGCTTTTTCTGTTCTTCATAGGGCTGGCGTGACGCTAACCAGTTGTTTGGTTGTTAACTCGCTATTTGACATGTATGTTTAGGACGCAGTAGTTTTGAGTAAACACATAAACTCCTGAGCCTGAATCGCGCCACAGTTCGAAAACTACCGCATAGTTACCGGGTATGTCCTGCATAGCGGTCACTAGGTTCTGGTGGGTTTCTCCTGTTGCTAAACTGAACCTATAGGTGTTGATGGGATCAACTTCAAGACCGTTTGGCAAGCTAGCGGGTAGATTCTTTGCAATCTTAGTTTGTACCATATAGTTTTGGGCGGAGTTCATGTGATTTTCAACATTAACGTAAACACTTAGATTGTTATTTTGGCTGGCTAAAACAACTTCGGGGTAATCTATGGCTTGTTTTTGGCGGTCTAGGAGGCTAATGGTATTGTATTCCTCGGGGGCATGATCGCCCAAGATGTAGTAACCTGCCACCACAGCGGCAACAATAACCAGCGCCAAGAAAACTGCTATATAGTAGCCTTTCTCTTCATCCAAAGCGTTTCTGACTTCGAATAGTTTCCGCATCTAAAATCCCCTTAAAGATGGTGCTAAATATTTCAATTCCAGACTTAAACCTTCTCAGCTTGGGTTTTCCATACCTACGCGTTTTGTATGTTGTAGGAATTTCGACCATGCTAAAGCCTTCCTTAGCAAATTGAATCAGCATCTCAGTGGCAAAAGCCATGTCGCCTTCTTTGAGTTCCACTTGGTTAATGGCTTCCCGCGAGATAGCCCGGAACCCTGATTGAGTGTCACTTAAAAATTGACTGTAGAAGAAGTCATAAACAAAGGTTATGACTTTGTTACCTATGAAATTCATCAGGCCCATGGCTTTGTTGGGATCATACATACGGGTGGCTAAAACCATGTCGGCATCGGTCTCAATCATCTTGGCTATCATACGGTTGATGTGGCGGACTTCGTAGGTGCCATCCCCATCTACCATAATGATAATGTTGCCCTTCGCATTTTTCATACCGGTTAGCAATGCTAAGCCATAGCCGCGACGGGGTTCTACAATTAACCGACAATATCCGAGGCTTTTGACGATTTCTTTTGTGCCGTCAGTGGAGTTGCCGTCAACGATAATGATTTCTTTGGGATAAATCAAATTTTTCTGAATGGTTTCTACGGCTTCCAAAATGTTTCCGGCTTCGTTGAGGGTTGGGATAACAACCGAGACCAGTTCAACTTTAGTCGTCATTGGCTACCATCCGTATTAGAGGGCTATATTGTTTTGCATCCATGGTTAAATAAGTTCTTCGTATATTTCGAGTAATTGCTTGATGTTTGTCTCCCAACTAAAGCGTTCTTCAATGTTTGTTCGCAGTTCTGTTTTTTGGGAACCGAACTCTGATTTGGCAAATTCTAAAACTGCCTCTGCAAGTTGCTGTGGTTCATTGGGCGGGACTAATTTGCCGTATTTTACTATCGGAACTTCCCCGATACCACCCACATTGGTCGCTATAACTGGTAAGCCGCATGCCATAGCCTCCAACGCTACCAACGGCAACCCCTCTCCAGACTTGGAAGGCAACACAAACAGATCTGCCAGATTATAATAACCCGGTAAATCAGCATCGCTAACAAAACCTGCTAGCCTAAAGTTAGTTGCAATCTTGCGTTGCGTTGCTTGTTGCCCTACATTTTCTAGGTCGGGTCCTTTGCCTGCGACCAAAAAAACGATGCGAGGGTTCTTTTTAATGGCGATCTCGGCACAGTCAAGCAGTGTGTCCACACCGTTTTTATATACTAGCCGCCTAACCGTCAAAACAACCACCGCCTCCTTTGGTATGCCTAGTTTTTGGCGCATTTGCACTTTTTTGTCAGTTTGGGGGCGGAATCTGGCTAAATCCACTCCGTTGTAGATGACTTTGACTTTGTTGGGATCTGCGCCTAAACGGAGCACATAGTCTTTGGTGGCGTTACTTATGGCTATGATTTTGTCTGCGGTGTTTAGGTTCTGTTTTCCCACCGCGAGATCATTGAATAGTTCGACTTGGTCAAAGATGTTGTTGTAATCGATGAAGGTGTTGTGCTGGGTGAGCACAAAGGGTTTGCCATAGAACTTGGCAAGTTTACCCGCCAAAAGCGAGGTGAGATAGGGGTGGCCATGGGCATGAACAATCTGGGCATGTTTTACGGCTTTAGTAACTGTGGGCAGACTGGGGATAGCTGGAATCGGATAGGGAATACCTAATCGAAAACCAATGTTGAGTGATTCATAACAATCCACAGGTACGCTGTCTACTGAGTAGTGTTTAGGTGTTTGGATGCGGTTAGTTACCACAACCGGTGCATAATTTTTGTGTAAAAGCCGTTTGCTCTGCTCGTTTACCACTTTCTCAATACCGCCGACATGGGGTAGAAACGTGTGCGTTACGATACAGAGGCGTGTCCTAACCATCAAGAGCCAACGAGTAACCTCAGCTGGCGCGGTATTAAAATTTACGGGAAACCCTTAGACGGAGGGTTCTGTGTTTTTGAGTGCTTTGGTGTAGACATTTGAGGATGCTCCTGCGACCAAGGCACCGATGGCATCGTTAGTCAGGGGCGGTAGATCTTTTAGAATGCCGGGTTTAGCCTGATCAAAGCGCACGAACTCAAACATACCTCGAGAGCCGCCGATGTAGGTAGCTATGGCTATACCTATGAGTTCATCGGCCACAAGCCCCGGTCTGCCCATAAAATGCTCCACGGTTAAGCCGGGGATGCGGCCGTTTTGTGCTTCCTCTTGAGCATGAAACGCGGCAACGATAAGTGTTGCAATGTTAACGTCTTGGAGAATATCCAGAAATTCCTCTTTGAGCAATTCGGTAGCTTTTTGTGGAGTTTCTATGCCCGGATGAGGTACATACATTTCAAGTGCACTTTCGATTAGACTTTGGAGGCTAATGCCTCTGGCCTCGAGGTATGATAACAGGGGTGGCACTTGATTTTTCATGAATTTCAACTATTTTTAGTACTTGTAGGGGTTTAAGTGTTTTTTGCCCGTAATGTGTATTTATGTGTAAAAATGGTTTTATGGTTAACTAACCGTATTATGGTAAAGGCTAAATTGGAAGTAAATCGGAGGAAAATAAATGAAAGTTATTGTTTCGTGGAGCGGTGGCAAAGACAGCGCATATGCGTACTATCTTGCAAAGCAACAAGGCCACCAAGTCGTATCGTTCTTAACCATGATGTTGAGTGAGGAAAAATCCAACTTCCACATGATACCCGCAAACATCATAGATGTGCAGGCAAACCTCGCCGGAGTTTTGCTTGTAAAGAAAAGCACTTCCGCCCAAACCTACGAAACAGACTTCAAAACAGTTTTAACCGATCTCAAAAACAAAGGTGCTGAGGGTTTAGTTACCGGTGACATCTGCGAGCCTGCTGGACATGAGCAAGGTTGGATGGATCGTGTCTGTAGCGAAATCGGCCTAAACCCCATAAAACCGCTATGGATGAGCAACACCAGCCAAGTCTATCAAGACTACCTAAAATCGGGCCTAACAGCAGTGGTGGTGCGTACCAACCAAAGCCTCACAGATTGGCTGGGCCGCGTATTGGATGACCATTTCTACACCGATATCCAGAAACTCTCCGGAGTGGACCCCTGCGGTGAAGGCGGTGAATACCACACCCTAATCACTGACGGTCCCGACTTTAAAGAAAAAATCGAGTTAATAGAGACCGAGAAGAAACGCTTAGATAATGGCTCGGGGTTCTTAGAAATCAAGGAGTGGAAACTAACTCCAAAGTAGGCTAAACCTATGGATATCATAGTTGCAAATAATGAGTTGAAAGCCAAAGCTTTCCTTCAAGAGATCGAAGGTAAAAATCCCCTATTCATAGCTACGGTAGCAACCACTGAAACCGGCAAAATCCCTGGGTTGTCGGCTGCTGGTGCAAACCCTGACTTTACCGATTTTACTCCGCCAGCAGATGCTGAATTACTACTGTTGGGCAAGTGCAAATCCATACAAGGTGTCCCCATAACTCCTGATGGTATTCCGACACCTGCTTTGATAACTACTTCTGCGTTACATTTAGCCGACATACCGGTGCTGATCGTAGACGGGGGTGTCAAAGTTAAACCGCAAGTTCCCTACATAGACGTCAACAGTAGTCCGGGACGTGATATCCGTAGCGGTGATTCAGTCGATAACGTTGAGGAAGTCATCGAGCGGGCTAAAGTTGTCGGTGAACACTTAGCCAAAGCCTCCGATTACCTCGTTATCGGTGAGAGTATACCTGGAGGAACCACCACCGCTTTGGGGGTGCTGTCTGCTCTCAATGTTGATGCCCAGGGTAAAGTCAGCAGTACCCTACCCGATAATCCCCATGGCTTAAAGGCTGAAGTTGTTGCTACCGGTTTGGGGGCCGCCGCACAAAAGTTCGGTAACTTTAGAGGTGACCCCATAAAGGCTATCTCTGCGGTTGGGGACCCTATGATGGCTGCGGTTGCTGGGTTAGTAATCGGTGGCTCGCATCAGGCGCCGGTTTTGATGGCGGGCGGAACCCAAATGACTGCAGTTTTAGCAGTCATTAACGCCTTAGAACCCAACGCACTCTGCAACATCGCCATCGGTACCACCCGCTGGGTCACCCAAGATCTATCCAGTGATATCTGTGGTATCGTCAAACAATTTTGCGATGTTCCAATAATAGCGGCGGATCTGGATTTTGGTTCCTCCAAGTATCCGGGATTGCAAATCTATGAAACTGGTTTAGTCAAAGAAGGCGTAGGTGCAGGTGGCGCATCCATAGCCGCTATGGCCAAGAGCGGAGGGGCGGTTGATAAGCAAACTCTTCTTAAGGAAATAGAGCGTAATTATGCCTCACTGATGCAGATAAAGTAGTGAGTATCTTGGCCATACGACCGCTAAAGAACTTGTTATCTTTCTTAACCGTTTTTCCAGTTAAAATGGATGAAAACTTACTCACTGATTGCGCTAAAAACATGTGGGCCTTTCCTCTCATTGGTGCGTTGCTGGGTTTTTTAACGGGTGGAATTGGTTGGGTGGCGCTTCAATTCTTACCCGGACTTGTTGTTGGAGCTCTGACCTTGGCATTGTTGCTATGGTTAACAGGGCTTCACCATACTGATGGTCTGCTGGACTTTGGCGATGGCCTTATGGTGCATGGCAATGCAGAAAAAAAAATTGCCGTCATGCACGACCAGTTCACAGGCGCAGGAGCCATCGGACTAACCTTGATGACCTACATAGTCACAGCATTTGCCTTTGCAGAATTTGGTCCAAGCATCTCCATCGCCGGCTTCTGGGTACCTCTGATTATTCCCGGTTTAATCATCGTTGAATTGTGTGCTAAACTCTCTATGGTTGTAGTTGCCTGGCGTGGTAAATCAGTACATCCAGGTATGAACTCACCATTTATAGAAGCCATGCACGGGACCGGTGGTATCTATCGTTTGATTGTTGCCCTGGTAGTCTCGTCTGCCTTTGCCCTGCCCCTGCTGGGTTGGAGCGGCCTTTTTGTGGTTGCCGCCGCTATAATTACAGGGTTAGTTATGACTGCGATTGCGCATCGAAACATTAACGGTGTTACAGGCGACGTGTTTGGTGCTACAAATGAATTAACCCGGATGGTATGTGCGGTTGTATTATTGGCGGTGCTAACATGGGTATAACGGCATTGATCATGGCAGGTGGACGCGGCACACGTATGAAGTTACCCATGGAAAAACCCCTAATAGAAGTCTGTGGTCGACCCGTCATCGAATATGTGCTCACCACACTTAAAGACGCAAAAAAAATCAACCGCATCATAGTAGCCACCACCTTAGCCACACCCAAAACAACAGCGCTTATGCAACAGCGCAACATAGAGGTTATCCAAACACCCGGCAAAGATTATGTATCTGATATGGGCTACACTGTACAGGCCCTAAAACTGGGGGTATTTTTAGCGGTTGCCGCAGATTTGCCGCTGGTAACACCCAACATGATTGACACCATTGTGGAGTGTTATGAGCGCTGTGATAAGCCTGCGCTAACAGTTGCCGTTCCAATGGCGGCCAAAGTTCAACTGGGTATGTGTGTTGATTACTCATTTGTGGAACAGGGTCAGGAATTAGTGCCAGTTGGGATAAACGTAATTGACGGTAGCAAACGCTATGGTGATGAATGGCTAGATCAAGACATCTGCATCCTGAACCACCAAGAACTCACAGTAAACATCAACACAGTCCAAGAACTACAGATAGCTGAAAGACTCCTCAGCGAACAAGCAAAGGGACATCCTGAATAGCTATATTTGCTGAAGAGAAAATCAAGACATGTAAGACCGCAATTAAAGCTTAACGTTTATATTTTGGTTTACTTTTTGCATATTTCCGAAATAGGATATTCTATTAAGTAGGGATAACAGTATGGCGTATTTAACAACAACAGGTTCAGGACAACCCGTCCTTATCCTCAAAGAAGGAACTACCCGAAGCAGAGGCAAAGAAGCCCAACGAAACAACATCATGGCCGCGCGAGTCATTGGTGAAGTGCTCAAAACCACTCTGGGACCCCGGGGCATGGATAAAATGCTCATCGACAGTCTCGGAGACATCACAATCACAAATGACGGTGCAGCCATCCTAAAAGAAATCGACGTGGAACACCCCGCAGCAAAAATGATGGTTGAAATCGCCAAAACCCAAGATGACATGGTCGGCGACGGAACCACAAGCGCAGTGGTGCTCTCAAGCGAACTGCTCAAAAAAGCCGAGGAGCTCCTCGAACAAAACATACACCCAACCATCCTTGTAAGCGGTTTCAGAAAAGCAGGCCAAAAAGCCATCGAAATCATCAACAAAACTGCCCAACCCCTCGACACAAACGACAAAAAAACCCTTCTCAAAGTTGCACTAACATCCATGAGTAGCAAATCCCTTGGCTCAGCCCGAGACCACCTCGCCGAAATAACCATCGAAGCAGTTAAACAAATCACTGAACAACGTGGCGATAAAACAATCGCAGACATAGACAACATCCAACTTATCAAAAAAACCGGCAAAAGTCTCCTTGAAACTCAACTTATCAAAGGCATCATCATAGACAAAGAAGTCGTCAACCCCGGCATGCCAAAACTCAAAGAAAACGCCAAAGTTGTACTGCTTGACTCCGCATTAGAAATCGAGAAAACCGAAATCTCAGCCGAAATCAGAATCAAAGACCCCTCTCAAATGAAAGCCTTCCTTGACCAAGAAACTACCATGATGCAAGACATGGTCACCAAAATCAAAGCCTCAGGCGCAAACATAGTCTTCTGCCAAAAAGGTATCGACGACATGGTCCAGCACTTCCTTGCAAAGGAAGGTATCATCGCTGCACGCAGAGTAAAAGAATCTGACATGGAAAAACTCGCACGCGCAACCGGTGGGCGAATCGTCAGCGACCTAGATGACCTCAAAAAAGACGACCTTGGATTTGCAGGTCTAGTGGAAGAACGCAAAATCGGCGACGACAAATTAATTTTTGTCGAAAAATGCAAAGACCCTCACGCAGTCGCCATTCTCATACGGGCAGGCCTCGAACGTCTAGTTGACGAAGCTGAACGCGCTATGACTGACTCACTCTCAGTCGTATCTGACGTAATCGAGAACAACCAAATCGTCCCAGGCGGCGGCGCAATCGAAATAGAAATCGCCAAAGAACTCCGCAAATATGCAACCAAAGTCGGCGGCCGCGAACAACTCGCTGTTGAAGCTTTTGCAGACGCAGTCGAAGTCATCCCGCGCACCCTAGCTGAAAATGCAGGTCTGGAACCCATCGACATAATTGTCGAACTCCGTAGCGTACACGACAAAGACGACGGCAAATTCAAAGGCCTAAACGTTTTCACCGGAAAACTCCAAGACAGCATCACAAACGGCGTCATAGAGCCCATCATAGTCAAAGAACAAGCTATCAAGTCAGCCTCAGAATCAGCAGCCCTCATACTACGCATCGATGACGTCATTACAGCCAAAGCACCCAAAGCACCCGCAGGCCCACCAGGCGGCATGGAAGACTAACCGCTTCTATCTTTTTCTTTCCCATTTAGCTTATTTTTCCGTTTCATTTTCTATCACTCAGAGCTTCTATCAGTTAACTTATTGGCCGATGTTTACCAAGGAGAAGGTAAATTAATAGAGGAGAATGTGTATGTAGGCTAACTCAGGCTCTGGTAGTATAGTCCGGCCAAGTATAGCGGCCTCTCGAGTCGCGGACCCGGGTCCAAATCCCGGCCAGAGCACCATTCTCTTATCATTATATATTTTGACGTATATTTTTTATAAAAATACAGAATCACCTACAGCTACGGTCATATCCATAAAGAATCTCCCCTAAATCAATCGTTATGGCTGTTAGCTATGGTGGAGGTAGAGTAGTCCAAAGTATACGAGCGCGGCTATCATGGCGGGTTTTGTTGCTACGCTTAGTAGCATCTTGCCTTGGAAATCGATTTCTGTAACGCCACTTAGGGCTTTGTCGACGCCAAGTTTGCTACATACCCTCAGCATTTCATCTAATTTTTCATCGGAGAGTGAATCTAAAAAGTGTCTGAGTTGTAGCATTGTTTTGAAGTCAAAACTAAACAGCTCGGTACATCGCTTCTGGTAGGTAATCAACGTTTCCACTGAAACATCCCCCATAGTTAAGGCTTGACTTGCTGTATTTGCGGCTTCTTTGGCTGCGGTTAAACTAAAGATGACTCCGCCTCCTGTTGTGGGTTTCACTTGGGATGCGCAATCTCCGACTGCTAAAAAGCCGTTGCTACAGGCCTGTGGAATTGGACCCCCCAGACTAATTGCGTGATAGTTGGCGCTTAGAATTTTGGCTTTTGAGAGTTGTTTTGAGGCTACAGGATGTTTGATCATAAGTCGTCTAAGGTAGTTACGGGGGTCGCCTTGGTTTGTGGCTAACCCTACTTTGGCGGTGCCATCGGGTTTTGGGATAATCCAACCATAGAACCCTGGAGCATAATTCCTGCCAAAATACACCTCTACTGCATGCTCCTCAACATTTTCTACGTTGTTCATTTCGGTTTCTATGGCATAGACAAGTCCGCTGGTTTTTAGAGGTGTTAAACCCGTTTGTCGCAGAAGTCGTGATGAAACCCCCTCTGTATCCACAACAATGGGTGTGTTCAAGTGTATGTTGGTGTCGTTTGTTTTTACTTTGAGACCGGTTACGGTGCCCCGTTGTATAAGTAGTGATTGTACTCGAGAATTCAGTATAAATTCTGCGCCTGCGTTTTGGGCTTGTTTTGCGAGATACTGGTCAAAGTATGTTCGGTTCAAGACTGCGGTGACCGGGCAGTTTAGGTGCAGAGTGAATTTGGTGCCCTGTGGTGAATAAAAGTTGGCCGCACAAAACGTATTTTCAACTATGCCCTCCAAGGGATAGAGTCCTAAGGTTTTGAGGCTCCGAATACTGATATGGCCGGCACAGTGAGACGGCAACCCGATTTGATTGTGCTCCTCATAAACCACGGTTTTTATGCCGCGTTTTGCCAGTTGGAGTGCTGTATAGGAGCCGGCAGGTCCCGCGCCAATAACCACTGCCTGAGGGTCGTTTTGTGTATTCATCGATATTTACTTTGGCGGCTTCTTATATAACGTTGAATCCCAACATAGTCAAAAATATGAAGGAGGCGCGTAATTTACGGTTTTTAGTCAACTGTTTGAGCCTTATTATTTTTGCTCTGCTTCTGAAGATGATTGCCCTGTATAGACCTTCTAAGTGTTATCTTCGAAGCAACTTTTGTGTCATAGACTTTTTCCTATTGTTTGGTTGTTGTTTACGGTTTTTTCCATAATGGTGCATTGTGGCTGGATCATTTTGGGTCGATGTTGTTTTGACAATGGTTGGTTTGTTTTGATGATGCTTGTTTTCAAAAAGATTAATTAGGTTGTATTGAGTCTTTATAGTTGTGGTAGTCTGGGCAGTGCGGTCATCATTCACCATATCACCTGACGTTTCATCCTGTATTCGCCTGTCCATACAACCAAACACTTAACATTAACGACTTTAAAAATTCATGACAACACACCGACTACCTTGTTGCCTGTATTTTAAGTTCAAGCCGTTATTCTATGCTTGCTCTGTATTCTGTGGGATCCATAGTGCCTGCTTCAATGAAAGCCTTTCTGCGGTTAACACAGGACTCACATCTGCCACAATGCATGTCTCCATCAAGATAGCATGACCATGTAAGCCCAAAAGGCACGCCTAACTTGTATCCTTCTTTTATGACTTCAGATTTGGATTTACCGCTGAAAGGTGCATCTATGAAAATTTTTCGTTCAGTTCCCAGCTGAGCGGCTTTCTCAAAAGCTTCATAGAATCCGCGCCTGCAGTCCGCATAGCAGGTTTCATCCGAGCCCTGTGCACCATAGAAGATTTGATCTGTATCCACCGTTATGGCGTATGCGACAGCGGCAGAGAGAAAGATGGCGTTACGGAAGGGCACGATGATGGCGCCGCTGAACTCTGAGGTAAGGGGAATATCGCGGCTCACCAAAGATGTGGTGCCCCCATAGATGTCTTTTAGGGCAGAGAGGTCGATGATCTTAGTGGTGGTGTTGAGGGCTTGAGCAATTTTTTGTGCGGCTAGTGTTTCTCTGAGAGCGATTTGACCGTAATTAAAGGTTAGCGGATAGACTTGGTAGCCCTGTGCTTTAGTCCAATACGCAACAACCGCAGAATCCAGACCACCACTTAACACAACAACACATTTTTTCCTGTCTCTCATATTTTATCCTCTATCAAACCATTTTTCAAACAAGCCGATTTTTTTAAGGGCCTTAAACACTGGCCATCCGATGAGTGTGCTTGCAATGTTTCCCAAAGTAACATATGTCACGGAGGCTATCAAGGGGAGTCCTTCTACATAGTTGAGCATCCATCCAACCGTTACTCCTAAAACCACCGAGTAAGCGATGCAGGTTCCAATTATTGTGAAATCAGTTTCAGTATGTTTATAGATATAATAAACTGCAAAAGTCATAATAAACGATGGTATCGTGTTGAGTAAATCGATGGGGCCAAGTGTCGAATACAAATTGGCGACAAATACGCCCATGGTGTGTCCCAAAACACCTGCTATGCCCAAAAGCGGTACTGTTGCAAGCATTGCGTTAGAAACGCGGATCTGGAGAAATCCATAAGAGATAGGCTCAAAATATATTGTTATCGTGGCATAGAGGGCGCCATATATTGCTATTACTGCTAAATCTTTGCTTTGTATCTTCAATTATATTTGCCTCCCTATCCGGGTTTTGTTTTTATTGGCGGAACGGATGGGAGACTCCACTCACCCGCCAATTGGCTGACTCAAAGATTAGGCGTCTTAAAAACATTTAGGCTTCTGTATTTTGGATCTACCCAAACAGATTTTGCTTCTACACTGTTATGGTTGATGCCTTGCCGAATTTGGTCTATCGCATAAAAGTTTAGCCTCCTCTCTTTGGCGAAATATTAATTAGGTGCACAGAAAGATTACATGGTGCATCTTCCTTTAGTGGATGGCATTCCGCAAAACGGAGTTTTAGGGAGTACAAAACATGTCACAAAATAATTCAGCTAATCAATTAGTCCTTAAGGGAACAACTACTATAGGCGTAGTCTGTAAAGATGGGGTAATCTTGGCCTCAGACACTCGTGTAACAATGGGTTACTATATTGCTCATACGGCAGGCAAAAAAGTCTACAAAATCGACGATCACATCGGCATGACCATCGCTGGCACCGTTGCTGATGCCCAGCGTGTTGTAGACCTCCTAATTGCTAACGCGCACCTATACAAAATCAACATGAATCGTCCCATCCCTGTAGCTTCTGCTGCGCGTTTAGTGGCTAATCTACTCTTCTCCGCACGCTACATTCCTCTGTCAACCCAGGTTCTCGTAGGTGGTATCGATGACACTGGCCCACATGTCTTCAATTTGGATCCTTATGGTAGCTTACATGAGGAAAAAATGATATCCACCGGTAGCGGCTCCCCAGTTGCACTGGGTGTATTAGAAGACAAGTTCAAAGAAGACCACACCATAGCTGAAACTCTGCCGATTATCGCCCGAGCTGTTAACGCTGCCATGAAACGTGATGTAGCCTCAGGCAACAACTATAACATCATAGTTATCAACGAACACGGTTATACCGAATTAACCGTTGAAGAGAAAGCTAAACTGCTTCATGCAGGAAGTTAATACTGTGGCACGAACCCAAGACAAAGACAAAGACAAGATAGAGATAAGCCAATATATTCTTCACAAAGTTCCCCGCGAAGCAGAAGTCACCCGTATTGAATACGAAGGTCCCATGCTTGCGGTCTACACTAAACGTCCCGAAATTCTAGTCGATCAAAGTAGTGTCGTAGCAGAAATTGTCGGTGTCATTCGAAAAAGAATAGTCATACGACCTGATCCATCTGTTCGCATACCCGAGGTGGAAGCAGAAAAAATCACCCGTGAACTCATCGCGCCCGAGGCAGAGATAACCGACATAAATTTTGATCCCAGTCTCGGCGAAATTATCATCGAAACCAAAAAACCCGGTTTAGTCATCGGCCGAAACGGGGCCGTACTCCAAGAAATCATAAAGAAAACCAAATGGCGTCCCCACGTCTTGCGTAGCCCTCCCATTAAATCCAAAATCGTTACTCATATGCGTCACTACCTTCACTCCGAGAGTAAAGAACGTGAACGCATTCTGCGCACTGTGGGCGAGCGTATCTTCCGGCCTAAAACCTACGATGTAGGCGACATACGCCTTACTGTGTTGGGTGGTGCACAAGAAGTCGGCCGATCATGCTTTCTGCTCAAAACACGCGAAAGTAGCGTATTGTTAGACTGTGGAATTCACCCTGGTAGCAACCGTCCCTTTGAATCCTTCCCACGGTTTGATTCCCCCGAATTCCAAATCGACTCCCTTGATGCTGTTGTCATCAGCCATGCACACCTCGACCACTGTGGGCTTGTGCCCTTTCTCTACAAGTATGGCTATGACGGGCCCGTCTACTGTTCTGCCCCAACATCAAATTTGATGACTATGCTCCAACTCGACTACCTCGATGTTGCCAACAAACAAGGTGTTTCCCCGCTCTATGACCAAAAAGACGTCCGCGAATGTGTTCTACATACAATTCCTCTGCGGTTTGGAGTCGTCACCGACATTGCACCCGACATACGCCTAACCCTTCACAACAGCGGGCACATCCTAGGTGGTGCCATGGTACACCTCCACATAGGTGAAGGTTTGCACAATATCGTCTACACCGGCGACTACAAATTCGGTCGTACCATGCTCCTCGAAGCGGCTGCAACAGAGTTTCCACGTATTGAAACCGTTATCACCGAGTCTACCTACAGCGGACCTGACGATGTCGTACCCTCGCGGGTTGAAGCCGAAGAAGCCATAACTAAAGTTATCAATCAAACTCTTGAGCGCAAGGGTAAAGTTCTCATACCTGTTCCCGCAGTTGGACGGGCACAAGAAATTATGCTAGTTATCGACGGTTACATGAAACGCGGTATGATGAAAGAAGCCCCTGTATTCATCGAGGGTATGATAAGTGAAGCTACAGCTATCCATACTGCGTACCCAGAGTATTTAGGCCGAGAAGTTCGTCATAGTATCCTACACGAAGAAGTTAACCCCTTCCAATCTGACTACTTTACTATTGTTGACCATCCACGTCAGCGTTCAAGCATCATGGAAGGTGAGCCCTGTATTGTCTTGGCAACAAGTGGTATGCTCGAAGGTGGTCCAGTTATTGAGTATTTTAAAAATTGGGCTTCAGACGAACGTAACTCTATTGTGTTTGTCAGCTACCAGATTGAAGGAACCATGGGTCGGCGTGTGCAAAAAGGCATAGGTGAGGTTACTATGATGGACAACGAAGGCAAAATGGTGGCCTTAAGCGTCAAGATGGGTGTAAGTACAATAGAGGGTTTCTCAGGTCACAGCGACCGGCGTCAACTTGTCAACTATCTTACGCATCTTTCACCTAAACCTGAACGCATCTTTGTGGTTCATGGTGAAAAACAAAAGACCATAAACTTTGCGGGCTTTCTAGACAACAAAGCAGGTATAAACACAGTTGTTCCAGCGCCGCTGGAAACCTTTAGGCTACTGTAGGTAAAGGCTCACTGTTGCTTGCAACTGGTGCAGGAGTTTTCTCCCGCCAGATTCTAATATTTTTAGGACAAATAACCACACGTTCCTCACCTAACCGTGCAATGTCTCCGTCGTTAGATTCTGCAAACTCGAACAGATCATTAACGGCCTTTTTTACATCCTCTATGCTCTTGCCAGCAAGGGGTGTAACCCGTAAAATAATTATATTGCCCTCATTGACTTCGACTTTGACTTTTTCCACGTCTGTGAGATCTTTTAGCGGCATAGCTTTTAGGTAAGTTTTGTTTGAAGACTCCACTGGGGCTGGAACTTTAGCTTTATCATCAGGAGATTCAACGGTTAAGGCCTCAGTAGCAGGAGATTGCTGTGGATCTTCTTGGGTATGAAGGGTTGGTTCTGTTTCTGGGGGTTGCTGTTGATTGCTTTCCTGATTTTCTGGGTCGTCTTCTTGAGTGGACTGGGTCTTTTCTGTCTCCTGAGTTCCAGCAGACTCCTCGTCTTCTGTGCCGTTGGAAACTTGGGCCGGTAGGGCCGATTCAGATTCTTGAAGGACTAACTCGTGCGTATTTGATTGGTTAACTAGTGGATTTTCTTTAGGATCAGGGGTTTGGTTGTTTAGCGTTTCTGGTGTTTTTTGGGGCTGAGCGAGGGTTGCCTGTTTTGGTTCACCTTGGGGAAATGTAAAAAGCGGTTTGACTTCGGACTTTTTTTTGCGGAATAGATTGAACGGCATACTTTCTCCTCTCAAACTCATTTATTGCTGATTCTACAGTTAAGCGTTTCTTTCTTCAAGCTCACTACTGCTTATACGTGTTAGATTGTTGTAACACCAATATTTGATTTGCGTATGTAGCATTGTCTTTGCGCTTTATATGCGATGTAGTATTTGACATACCCAGTGGTTAAGGTATTCTGATCCGACTTTTTTATGGTATTTTCGGTCTTTAAGCGATGGGTGGCGGTTCATTGTTATTTACTCTATTTGTCTTTTCTAACTCTGTTTTAACACCGTGCTTTTAAATTTGGTTTACCGCTATCCATAATAGGCAGAAAGCAACATCAGTTGGTTGAGGCTTTAATACATCTAATGTCAATGCGTGATCCCGTATGTGGTGCAGTTCTCGACGAGAATACTGCTAAATTCAAGATATCTTATGAGGGTGACACCTACCATTTCTGCAGTTTAGTCTGTAAGAAACGTTTTAAGCGTCAACCAACAAAATTTGTCAAATAGCCCTTTTTTACTTTAAACTAGGCCTTTCAAGCTTGTAATAGTGTTTGTTCTGATTTTTTGATGTGCGCTTGGATGGCACGATAATTTATGGGGTTGTGTGGTTAATTTTTAGTTATTAGTGTTCTGGAGGAGTAAAAAGTTAATGTTGGTTAAAAAAGAGGGGGTTTGTGTTGTTTGGTTTTATTTGAAGATTTTCCAGACGAGGGCCGCTAAGATGCCGCCGATGATGGGCGCTGCCCAGAACAGCCATAGTTGACTGAGTGCGGTGGTGCTGTCAAAGATGCCTATTATGAGGGCTGGGCCTAAGCTTCTTGCTGGGTTTACTGATGTCCCGGTGAGGGGTATGCCAATTAGGTGAACTAGTGTTAGTGTTAGGCCAATAGCGATGCCTGCAAAGCCTTTGGGTGATTGTTTCTGTGTTGCGCCGTGTATGGCTAGGATAAAGACGAATGTTAGTGCGATTTCTGCTATGAGGGCTGGGATTAAACCGAAGCCGGTTCCTGTGGTGGAGTAGCTATTTTGTCCTAGGCCATTATATGCGATGCTGTAGCTTGGGATGCCGGTTGCGATAATGTAGAGTATTCCTGCTCCGATGGTTGCGCCGATGCATTGAACTGCGATGTAGCTTACGGTGTCGCGTACGTTGATTTTGCCTGCGACAAACATTGAGATGGTGATGGCGGGGTTAATGTGGCATCCGCTGATGTTGCCGAAGGCGTATACCATTGCTATGACGGAGAGACCAAATGCAAATGCTACGCCTAGGTTGCCGATGGTGCTACCTGCGATGACTGCACTGCCGCAGCCCATGAGTACTAGCACCATTGTGCCGATGAGTTCTGCGGTGTATTTTGTGATTGCTTTGGGGGTGGATTCTTGGATGGTTTTTTCTTCTTTGGTCATTTTGTCTTTCGCCTATTCATTTTGAATACTGTTAAGCTATGTGTCTTAATAAACGATTGGCATGTATTAATATTTATCATATTTTCACCATGTTTAGAATAAAATCAAATATCTTTTGTTAATATGGGTAGTGTTCCAATTAAGGACAACTATGTGGACAATTTGTTCCCTGCAACAAGCATTCCTTGTCACATCCCGAAACACGATATATGTGATTTTAAAATACAAATATTTTAACATAAAAATAAATAAAAAATGAAATAATATTGGTTGCTATAGCAACTACTCCTGCATAATTTTAAGATTTGTGTATTTAGTCTATGTTGAAGTTTTATTATTGATACAATATATCTAATATAACATCAATATGACTGAAGTATAAGATGAATTGACGCAAACTCCATTCACATTACTTATAAATCTGCATAATCATGCTAAATTAGTGACACACGATCTATACCTTAAACGGTGACATAATCACAGTTTTTCTCCGATAGAAATATCCATCAGCACCAAACCTGAGACCAGTTTAGGATAAAAATCGGTACTTTTTTCAGGCAAAAGCTCATGTTGCACTGCAATCTCAGCAACAGTCTTTGCAGGAATAGGATTAACCAAAAACGCAATTGAAGCTTCACCCCTATCCACTCTCACAAGAGCCTCTCTAGTCCAGCGTTCATAGAGTATAGTATCATCAAGGTTTAACTGGCCAGTCTTCAATACCTGTTTAAAAACTATATCTCGAAGAATAACAACATCAAAAACTTTAGTCTCTTTGGATACATAAGCCTCAATGAATTCATAGACTGAACTATCATGTTTAAGTGTCAATCCACAAGCTTTGGTACCATCATAAACACAGAAAGCATGTTCACCCTGACGGCTACACAAAAAAGCTTCAATAGCTTCAGCCGTAGGCTGAATTTCTTGGATCCCAAAGAAACAACCAAATCCATCAAGCACCTCCGGAGTCAGCTTATAGTTTTTGAGTAGCCGATGCGTGGGTAAAACAACCAAGCCTTCCTCCTGCACAGGTACCATATAGCACATATAAAAATTAAACGCCTCCTCATCTGTCCAATCACCCTTGGCACGCATTTCATCCCGGTATGATATGGCACTTTCATAACGATGGTGACCATCGTTTATAACCATCTTCTTTGCTTCAAAGATATCCTGGATATACTGAATTTTTTCTGGATCCGAGACCTTCCAAATTGTGTGTTTTACTCCCAAGGCGTCGGTGACCTGTGTCATCGGCTCAGTTTTTGTTGCATCATCCATAAAGTGGATTGTTTGGGCTTGGGGGTCTTGATACATAAGAAAAACAGGTTCTAGATCTTTCTGCACATTGCGTAACATGTTTAATCTGTCAGCTTTGGGCGCTTTGTAGGTGGCTTCATGGGGATAAACCATGCTTTCACCATAAGCGTAGAGCCTTAAAGCCGCAATAATACCTGTACGGCTGTACTGTTTGCCACATAGACAGAATTCTTGCCGGCTGACAAAAACCGCTGGTTGCTCCTCTTTAGTTAGCACGCCGTCTTTTAGCCATTGATTAACCCGCTGGTGAGCAACCTCATACTTGTTTTCTTCCAAGGGCAAGATGAGACGACAGAAATTATAAGGTGACAGTGTATAGTAGGCTTTCTGCTGGGCAGAATCAATTTTGTCATAGGGCTGGGTTATAAGGTCTGCAGGATTACCTGCTTTTGATGTATACGATAGGGCTCTAAACGGCCGAATATCAACCAAGGGCGAGATCACTTTCGAGGTTTAGTTTTTCTAGCACATCTATAACGTTATGGGCTATTTGTATGCTTGCCCGATGTTGTGCTTCAAACGTTTGAGCCCCCATGTGCGGTGTAACTATAACATTTGGCAACTCGAGAAGTCTTCTATCCCTAGGTGGCTCCTCCTCAAACACATCAAGGGCAGCACCTGCGACTTTGCCGCTTTTGAGCGCTTGATAGAGTGCTTCTTGGTCTATTACTCCGCCGCGAGAACAATCGATGATGCGCACACCATCTTTCATAAGATTGAACTCTATATCTGAGATAAGATGACGCGTTTTTGGGGTTAGCGGAACATGAAGCGTTATAAAGTCTGCATGTGGCAACATATCCCCCAAGGGAACAAAGCGGTCATGTACACATTCCTCAACAACAATAACCCTCATACCCAATGCCAAGGCAAGCCGTTCGACATCTTTGCCAATAAAACCACAGCCAATTATACCCAATGTTTTGCCATTCAGTTCTGTCCCCATCAGTTTATCCTTTTCCCATTTGCCTTCGCGCATTGAGATGGTACTTTGCACAATATTTCGGGCCAGCGCTATGAGATGGCCAAGAGTAAGCTCCGCAACGCTGATGTATGAAACATGCGGGGTATTAACTAACGCAATACCTAACTGTTTTGCACGCTCGAAATCTATGTTGTCTAAGCCTTCGCCTGCTCTACCTATGACTCTGAGTTTTTTGGCGTTCTCTAACAGTTCCCCTCGAACTTTGGTTGCGCTACGCACAATTAGGACATCGTATTCGCCGATGACTTTGGGCAAATCCGTTTTGGGTATGTTCCAGCCTGTGATGACTTTGTAGCCTTTTTCTTGGAGAATTCCTATACCTTCATCGGCGATTTTGTCGCTGACAAGGATTTTTATAACCACTATAATCCCCAAATTTCATCGATTAACGTTAAGACTTCTTTTATGCCCTGAAGGTTCCATTCGCCCATATGACCGATACGGAAGGTTTTATCCGCCAGTTTGCCATACCCTGTGCTGATAAGATAACCTTTCTCGCCGAGTTTTTGGTTTAGGGCTTTGACGTCTCTGCCGTTGTTGTTTATGCAACTTACAGTTATGGATTCATAGCCCAATTCGGGAAACATGCTGAAATGCTTCTTTGCCCATGTCTGGGTATAGTTTGCCATGTCTTGATGGCGCTCATAGACCTTATCATAGGTTTCTTCAAGGAGCAAATCCATACGTTTGTTGAGTGCATAGAGCAACGATATGTTGGGTGTGAAGGGGGTCTGATGCTTCTTTTCAAATTCAAACATATCCACTAAATCAGTGTAGGCCCCCCTGTTTGGCACGTTTTTGGCACGTTCAACTGCACGATCGCTAACTAAACCAACCGCCAAACCCGGAGGCAAGGCAAAGCATTTTTGTGTAGACCCAAACACGATATCGCAGTTAAGATCCTGTGGAGAGGTTTTATCCCCAGCCATAGATGAAACTGCATCCACCACAAAGATAATCTCTGGAAATTCTTTTTTGACCAGTTTACCAATTTCAGCGATAGGATTACGAACGCCGGTGCTGGTTTCATTATGACATACTGTGAGCGTATCATATTTATCTGCGGCAAGTTTTTCGATAACAGCTTGAGGTTTGATGACCTGCCCCATCTCCACTTTGAGAATGTCGGTTTGTTTGCCGCAGGCCATTAGTGTTTGCGCGCAACGTTCTGAAAAGGCGCCGTTTACACATGCAAGAGCTTTCTCTTTGACAATACTTCTACCCACTATATCAAACCAAAGCGATCCTGACCCAGTGGTGACCGTTGGTTTATACTCGGCGGGTAACTCGAAGAATTTGGAAAGTTTGTCAGTTATTCCACCATATAGATCTGAGAACGCTTTTTCTCTATGCCCAATTAAGTATTGAGCTTGTTCTTGAAGTATTTCTTTACTTACTTCTGTGGGACCCGGAATCAAGAGTTTCTTATGCATACCTTACCCTTCAGCCAAAAAATCTGACGTTGAAGATTATAAGGCTTATGCGCAAAACTCCGATGCAAGTGACAATAACCACTTGAACTATTTGTTACTTGAAACTATCTCTGCTTATAGTGAGCTTAGTCCTCTTCGGCGTCTTCTTTAGCCAGCTCATCTGCGATTCCATCAGTGTGGTTGATGGAATTTCTAAGAGTTTGTTTTTTACTGGGTGCCTCCTCTTGGCGTCCACGCATAAAGCCCTCCTCGGCCGCAGTTATTTCATCATCATAAAGCATTTCGTCACGTTCATCTGTATTGTAGATATCCTCGGTTTCATAGATCCGTTCCTCTTTTTCGGGCGGAGGTCCATCATAGAAGTATGGCGGAGCTTTTTTCCCTAATTTTCTGCTCATATAAATCACCTTGATCAGTTATGTATTCTCTTTGAGGGTGGTTTGCATTTTTATTGATATGTGGTTGAACGCTGATAACCACAATAATTCAAAAACTTCTCAAGTAACTTCGTTAGGTGCCTAAGAAGCTTGCCAGTCTGGTTAATCCAATGATTTCTTCAAAACTTAGGCCTAGCGCATCTAGAACTTGGTCGAATGTAGATTGTAGGTAGGCAATGTATTTTTCAATATCCACTTCGTTGCGGCTGGCTAGCTCGACAGGTTTGACGCCTGAATTATCTTCGTTTCCCTGACGAGACGATGATGCTGACTTGATGACTTTAACAAAGCTGATAAGATCCCCTGCTCGTAGATCTTTGCCGCTTTTTTGCAGAATTCGCGCGGCCTTCACATGCTGAGGGGTTGTTTTAGTGTAGTGCGACAGGTCGTCGCCTAAGACTACATGGAAGGCAAGTTCGCTGTTGTCTTTCCACTCCCTGCGTTTGAGGATTTGATAGCGGTCCCGGACGATGGTGGCGATGTCTTTTCGGGCCTTTTCGAAGTCCTCGGGGTTTTTGACCTGTGATAGTCGCTCTTTCATTTGATTGAAAGCATCTTTTATGAAGAGCGGGATGTGTTTTTTCTTGCCTGTTAGACCTTTGACGTCGACCATGCCATTTTCGAGCACGCCAAGATAGTTTTTTTTACGTGAACTAAAGACGGCATAGCGATAAGTTTTGTCTACATCAATACCCATACCCAATTCCTGTTCGGTGTAGCGCATGACTTCGTCGATTTGTTCTTTTGAGGGGTTTTTGAGAAATAAGCTGTCAGTGTCGCCGTAGAGTACCTGGATTCCTACGGTATGGCAGTGGTTGAGTATTTGGGTGATGCTGTAGCGTCCGATGGCTGCGGTTGCTTCGGCGACTGGGGGGCAGTAGAGATCAAAGCTGTCGGCTCCAAACACGCCGTAGCTGGCATTTAAGATGACTTTAAGTGCTCCCTGGGTGATGCCATACCAGCTACGTAATTCTGTGGGTAGGGTTTTGTCTTTGGCTCGGCTTTTGTACCAGTGTACCCGTAAATCACGCAAAGAGCCAATTAGGAGGCTTTCAAGTGCCCGTTTTTCGGTGCATACCCAGTGTTGGGTGTCAGGTATAGCGCGTGTACGGCAGTTGGGGTGGTTGCAACAGATGGATTGGTAGCCTAGATTCCAGACTTTGATGATGGAGGGGTACAGGCTGGGAAAGTCCATCACGGCTACGTTGAAGTGGACGCCGGGGGTGGGTTCGACGACTATGGCCCCTTTGTATTTTTTGCCCTTAATGACGGCTGTAGTGCTAGTTTTGCCTTTTTTAGTCAGTATATCTTCCGCGTTGGGGATGAGCATACCACGGTTGCGGTGTTCGCGTTGCAAAAAGTTACGTATCCAGCGGCTTACGCCTTGGCGGCTGACATCTTCGATGGGCATGCTAGCGATCCGGGCTAACACCAAAATTAGTTTCATCGCAGAGTCGTTATCGTGGCTTGTGAGTTTGTAGGTGATTTCGCTGTCACGTAGACAGTATGCGGCGAGTTCACTGTAGTTGAGGTCGCCAAAATCTTTGTCGAGGTGAATTTTTGGGGTGCCGATTAAGGCGTTGCCGACGTCGTCTAAGCTGACGTCTTTGTATTTACCGCCGTAGGCATAAATCTGCACTGAACGGTTGAAGAAGAATTTGTAGAGGTCAACATGTATACCATAGCGCACCATGCAGACGCGTTTGCCGATGTCAATGGGGATGTCTTTTCTTTGGAATCCTATGTTGTAGGCGCGGTGGGCAAGATAGCGTAGGTCAAAGTCATCGCCGTTAAAGGTTAATATAAACGGATAATCGTTTAGGACCTCAAAGATTTTGCGTAGTAGCTCCTCTTCGGATTCACAGTACTCAACAGTTATACCCTTAGTCAATGCGGGGTCGCCTTGTTGGGTGCCTTCACGTTTGAGTACGAGTACTCTTTTGTCATCATCGCTGCTATAGATGGAACAGGCGATAACTGGGCAGGCGCCTTCGCGGGCATCAGGTACCCGTTTAGCAAGGGGGGAATAAACTTCGATGTCTATGGCGGCTCGACGGAAAATGGGTGCAGATGTCTCAAGTAGCTGAGCCCACATCATAGCGTACTGAGCGTATTCCTGTTCTGCTTCAGTGTGGCAGTCTACAAAGAGCTCTTTGATTTTATTCAAATTTTCAGCGGCTCTATTATCAACAACTGGAATGAGTGTGCCGTCTTGGATTTCATAGGGCATACCCGGCAAAAGTTGCGTGTCGTAGATGTAGGATTGGTAATACTTGATTTTGGATTCCCAGATTTTAGTGTCGCTATCCCGAATGTTGCCGCCCAGAACTTTGGGGTAATCATCGGGGATGATGTCGCGTATAGTTCCTGAGGCTCGTCCTCCGATTGCAAGTGGATCTTTAACCACAATTTTTGTAACTTGGATAGTTCTATCGTTTAGTGGATCGACTTTTTCCTCTGTTTCAAAGCGCTCAAACCCCTCATGACTGGTGATGCGCTCAAACTTTTCTAGTTCCTCCGCTTTGAGGCTGGTTAGACAGTACGGTTTATGGCCTGTGTTGTCATACCAGAAGTAAAGTTGCCCCGACTCAGGATCATACAACTTTATAACAGCTTTTTTTTGTCGCCCGTCATAGGACGCTGAAACAAAATAAGAGGGCCCCAAATTCTGCGGAGCCAAAGGTGGAAGCTGACGTGGTTTTCTCTCCTTAGGTTTAACCGCCTCTACAATCTCCTCTTTAGGCACCTCTATTGGCGGTTGGGGCACTATGGATGGCGCTTCCGCTGTATCGTCTTCTTTTTGCGGTGATTTAGCTGGTTGACCAAACCACCTGTCTAGTGTTGCCATCCCATCTTCCCTTGCCAAATATGTTACATGGAGACTAAAATGTATAGTGACAAACAAACCAAAAACAATCTGGCAAATTTAACGAAAAATAGAATTTAACACTGCTTAAACCCTGACTATTTTGTATAATAGGAAAGAAACGGGACTCTACTGCTTGATACTGCTCGATACGATCTTAGCTTGACCCACAATTTTTTTTGCTAAGCTAAATGAGGGAGGTTGTAGCTGGTAGTGTGGTTGTGGGTTTGTCTTGGCTGGGGATATCAGTAATTGGGTGGAAAAAGAGTTTCAGTC